>ERZ772917.366-NODE-366-length-32572-cov-3.850017_pt1 | contig 32572 bp, 32 predicted proteins | sample MGYA00511187_ERZ772917 | MGnify/ENA primary metagenome ERZ772917 (study PRJEB29015, sample SAMEA2737925) | human oral metagenome | biome: human oral; feature: human-associated habitat; material: dental | place: China | collected 2012 ...
CCGTCGCGCGTCAGGCGTGCTCCCCTTCCGGGACTTTGTGGTGTACGTGCAGCATCTCGTGTGAGCGGCCCTTGACGACGTTCTCGTAGAGGTAGGTGATGATGGGGTTCTCGTCGCTGCTCCGGATGCCGGACATCTTGTCCGCGCTGTAGAGTCCCGAGGCGCGCTCCCGCTTCACGGGGGTCAGGCCGTAGGGCTGGCCCGCGCCGCCGACGCAGCCGCCCTTGCAGGACATGACCTCCACCAGGTGGTAGCTTCGGCTGCCGTCGAAGATCTCCGCGATGAGCTGCTGGGCGTCCTTCATGCCGTGCACCACGGCAATGCGAATCTCCTGGCCCGCGAGCGTCAGGGTGGCCTCCTTCACGTTGTCGAAGCCGCGGATGGAGGTCATCTCGATCTTCTCCGAGGACAGGTACTGCTTGTTGCTGTTCAGACAGCGGCGGACCACCGCCTCCGCCACGCCGCCCGATGTGCCGAAGATCACACCCGCGCCGGAGCCCAGTCCGAGGGGCATGTCCGGGGCCAGATCCACCAGCGCGTCGAAGTCGATGCCGGCCTCCTCGATCATCTCGATGAGCTCCTGAGTGGTCAGGACGTAGTCCGTGTCCGGCACGCCGTTCGTCCGAAACTCCTCCCGCGCGGCCTCCATCTTCTTGGCCGCACAGGGCATGATCGCCACGCTGCAGGTTTCCCGCCCGTCAGCTTCCGCCTGGGCGTAGTACGCCTTGATCACTGGGGAGAACATCTGCATGGGGGAGCGACAGGTGGAGAGGTGCTTCAGGAGGTCCGGAGCGCAGTTCTCGCAGTACTTCACCCATGCGGGGCAGCAGGAGGTGAACATGGGGAAGGGCCCGCCGTCTTCAAGCCGCTGCATCAGCTCCGCCGCCTCCTCCATGACGGTGAAGTCCGCGCCGAGGGTCGTGTCCGTCACGTGGTCGAAGCCGAGGGTTCGCAGGGCGGCCACGACCTTGCCGATGCTGTTGACTCCGGGCTCGAGGCCAAAGCGCTCCCCAAGCGCCACGCGGACGGCGGGTGCGATCTGAGCGACGACGCGCTTTTTGGGGTCGAAGATAGCCTTCCACACGTCGTCGATGTGCCGCCTGACGCGGATGGCGTTGGTGGGACACACCGCCGCGCACTGGCCGCAGCTGATGCACCGGGTGTGGAGCATGGGCTCGTTGAAGGCGGGGCGGACCCGCGCCTCGGAGCCGCGGTTGACGAAGTCCAGGATCCCCATGCCCTGAATTTCGCTGCACACGCGAACGCAGTCGCCGCACAGGATGCACTTGTTGGGGTTGCGGATGATCGCGTAGGAGGACTCGTCCTGAGGCAGGCGCTCCCGCGTGTCCTCGAAGCGAACGCGCTTCACGCCGTAGCGGTGGGCCAGCATCTGGAGGCGGCAGGAACCGCTCTTGGAGCAGACCGTGCAGTCGCACTCGTGGGCCGCCAGCAGGAGCTCGAGGATCATCCTGCGGTAGCGCAGCAGGCGGGCAGTGTTGGTGCGGATTTCGAGCCCGTCCCTTGGCTCCATGGAGCAGGAGGAGTCGATCTTCCCCCGCGCGTCCTCCACCACGCACATCCTGCAGGCGCCGTAGGTGGACAGCTCGCTGTAGTAGCAGAGCGTCGGCATGTCGATGCCGGCCTTGTGGATGACGGCCAGGACGTTCTTCTCGTCGGTGAACTCCACAGGCCGCCCGTTGATGATCATCGTCCCCATTTACCACGCCTCCCGAATCGCCCCGAAGGGACAGTTTTCCATGCAGGCGCCGCATCGGATGCACTTGCCGTCGTTGATGAGGTGCGGGGCCTTCACCGTGCCGCTGATGGCGCCGACCGGGCAGCTCCGGGCGCACTTCGTGCAGCCCTTGCACTGAGCCGCGTCGATCTCGAAGCGCTTCATCTTCTGGCAGACCCTGGCCGGACAGCGCTTCTCCGACACGTGGGCCTCGTACTCGTCCCGGAAGTAGCGCAGGGTGGAGGTCACGGGGTTGGCCGCGGTCTTGCCCAGCCCGCACAGGGCCGTGTTCTGCACGGTGTCCGCCAGTTCCTCCAGCAGGTTCAGGTCCTCCGGCCGGCCCTGGCCCCCCACGATCCGCTCCACGATCTCAAGCATCCGCTTGGTGCCCTCGCGGCAGGGCACGCACTTGCCGCAGCTCTCCCGTTGGGTGAAGTTCATGAAGAAGCGGGCCACCTCCACCATGCAGGTGTCCTCGTCCATGACCACGAGGCCGCCCGACCCGATCATGGCCCCGATCCGCTGCAGGCTGTCGAAGTCGAGGGGCAGGTCGAGGTGCTCGTCGAGGCACAGGCATCCCCCTGAGGGGCCGCCGATCTGCACGGCCTTGAACTTCTTGCCGTTTCGGATGCCGCCTCCGATGTCGAAGATGATCTTTCGGAGGGTGGTCCCCATGGGGACCTCGATCAGGCCGGTGTTCACCACGTTTCCGGTGAGGGCGAAGGCCTTGGTGCCGGGGGAACCCTCCGTGCCGATGCCCCGGAACCAGTCCGCTCCCTCCTGGATGATCTTCGGGTCGTTGGCGTAGGTTTCCACGTTGTTGAGCACCGTGGGCTTCCCGAACAGGCCCTGCTCCACCGTGCGGGGCGGCTTCACGCGGGGCATGCCGCGGTTGCCCTCGATGGAGGAGGTCAGCGCGGACCCCTCGCCGCAGACGAAGGCCCCCGCCCCCTGATTGATGTGCAGCCTGAAGCTGAAGTCCGTGCCCAGGATGCCGTCGCCCAGGAGCCCCGCCTCCGTGGCCCGGTCGATGGCGGTCCGCAGGCGCTTCACCGCCAGAGGGTACTCGGCTCGCACGTAGATGTACCCCTCGTCGGAACGGGCGGCGTAGGCGGCGATGGTCATGCCCTCGATCATCCGGTAGGGGGCCCCCTCCATGATGGAGCAGTCCATGAAGGCGCCCGGGTCTCCCTCGTCGCCGTTGCAGACGACGTAGTGCTTGGGAGCCTTCTGACGGAGGACGGACTTCCACTTCTTCCCGGTGGGGAACCCGGCCCCGCCGCGGCCCCGGAGGCCGCTGCGATCGATCTCGTCGCAGACCGCCTCAGGCGTCATGTCGTGGAGCGCCTTGCCCAGCGCCGCGTAGCCTCCCCTCGCGATGTACTCGTTCAGGTCCACCGCGTCGATCTTTCCGCAGAACTCCAGAACGTTGTGGGTCTGCAGCCTGTAGAAGGGGATATCTCCCTCCGTGCGGCAGGTGCCGCCCTCCGCGCGGTAGAGCAGGCGCTCCACCACTTCGTTGCCCTTCAGGGAGCGCTCGAATATCTCCTGGCAGTCCTCCAGGCTCACCCTCGTGTAGAGGACGTCGAGCGGCTGGATGTGCAGGAGGGGCCCCATCTCGCAGAAGCCGATGCAGCCGCTCTTCTTCATGCCAAGGTCCCGGTGCCCCGGCTCAAGCCCCAGCTCCACGGAAACGCTCAGCCCCGCTCCCTCGCAGAGCTCTTTCAGTCGGTCGTAGATCTTGAGGGACCCTCCGGCCACGCAGCCCGTCCCGCAGCAGACGACGACCTTCTTGTCCTGAAGGGCCAGGCCCCTTTCCGCAGCGGCCCGCCGCTCCTCCAGCTCCCGGACGCTCGCGATGCGCGTCATCCCGCCGTCGCCTCCTTTCCCCGAATGGACTCCAGAAGCTCCTTGGCCTTGTCCACCGTCATCGTGGGGTGGACCTCGTCGTCCACCACCACCACGGGCCCCAGCCCGCAGGCCCCAAGGCAGGACACGATCTCCACCGTGAAGAGCATGTCGTCCGTCGTGCTCTGCGCCGCAGTCAGGCCCAGCTCCTTCCGGATCGCCCCCAGGATCGTGGCGCCCTTCCGGACGTGGCAGGCCGTCCCGTCGCAGCAGCGGATGATGTGCTTCCCCTTCGCGTTCAGGGAGAAGTTCTCGTAGAAGGTTGCGACGCCGTAGACCTTGGAGATGCTGACGTGCAGGTAGTCCGCGATCATCTCCAGCGCCGGACGCGGAAGGTAGTTGTAGAGCGCCTGCACTCCCTGCATGATGGGTATCAGGTTCGTCTGGTCGGCCGAGTAGCGCAGCAGGATGTCCTGGATGCGCGTAACGTCAATGTCCGTAGACCCCATTGAAGCCCCCCCTTAAAAAACAAGACAGAAACAAATGAAAGGACGCCAGATCCACGCGCCGTCTTCAGCGCGGCGCAAGACCGACAACTATCTATTGTATTATAAAGACAAGTGAAATAATTTGCAAGGCGCTTGCACAAAAAGGGACGGGAGGCCGATTGACCTCCCGTCCCGGGGTGCGAGGCGCGCGTTTTTTCGGAGCGCTGTTTTTTAGAGCCCGCGGTAGAGGATGACGATGAGGGCCAGCGGGATGCAGTAGGAAACGAAGAGGCTGATCCATCCGGGGATGCGGATGAAGCCCTTGGCCCCCAGGTTGCAGTCGGCGCGATAGTTCTCGAACTTCCAGTCGAAGGACAGGTAGAGGGCTACCAGGATGGCGCAGAGCGGCATCATGATGTCCCCGGAGAGGTGGTCGAAGAAGTTGAAGATGTCGCGGCCCATGATCTTATAAGCGGCCCAGGTGTTGGCGGGGTCGGGGTTCAGGGAGAGGATGGCCGGGATGCCCAGCAGGAACATGACGAGCAGGACGCCCCAGGTGGAGGCCTTGCGGCTCACCTTGAAGTACTCGGCGAAGCTGGCGGCCGGGGCCTCGAGGTAGCCGATGCCGGAGGTGAAGCCCGCCAGGGCAGCCAGGATGAAGAACATCGCGCCCCAGATCATCCCGCCGGGCATCTGTCCGAAGATGACGGGCAGCGCCTCAAAGACGAGGCCGAAGCCGCTGGTGGGGTCCATGCCGTAGCAGAAGAGCGCTGGGAAGACCACGACGCCGGCCACGATGGCGAAGCCCGTGTCCATGGAGATGACCCAGAAGCTGTCCATGGGGAGGTCGCTGTCGTCGCCCAGGTAGGAGCCGTAGACGACGGCCGTGGCGATGCCGATGCCGATGGAGAAGAAGGCCTGTCCCAGGGCGGCCAGCACGGCCTCCCAGGAGAGCTTGCTGAAGTCCGGCGTCAGGTACCACTTCAGGCCGTCCAGGGCCGTTTTGCCCCCCTCGACGGCGGGCTTCATCATGACGGAGTTCACCGCCAGGACGATCAGCATGATGCCCAGGATGGGCAGGAGGAACTTGCAGGTGCGCTCCACGCCGTCCTTGACTCCCTGGGTGACGGTGATGCCCAGGGTGAAGACGACGAAGAGCGTGTAGCCCGCCATCTTGACGGGGTTCTTCATGAGCTCGCCGAACATGGCCTTCGTCGAGTCCGGCGTGGCGCCATGGAACGCGCCCTTGAGGGACTCTACAGCGTAGGCGAACATCCAGCCGATGATGACCATGTAGTAGGCCATCAGGATGATGCAGGCGATGCAGCCCACCCAGCCGATCAGGTTCGCCGGCGTCGTCTTGCCCCCGGTGTACTCCCTGATGCCCACGATGGGCGTGCGCTTGATCTTGCGCCCCAGGCCGATCTCTGCGGTGAAGAGGGGGAAGCCGATCAGGATGCAGATCAGCACGTAGACGAGCAGGAATGCGCCGCCGCCGTAGGTTCCCGTCAGATAGGGGAAACGCCAGATGTTTCCGAGGCCGATGGAGAACCCCGCCGCAGAGAGGATGAAGCCGATGCGGCTGCCCCAAGTTTCACGCTTTTGTCCAGCCTGTTCAGACATGGTAAAACCACCTTCCGTTAGCATCGAAGTTGAATTGAACGCTTTATCGCTTGAAGCGCGGACCGACACTCAACTCCAGCCCGCAGCGCGCCTCACGGTGTTATGAGGAATGCATGAAGGATAAAGATATCCGCCATGCGGGGAGGTCATAACATTTACTGAAAAATTCAAGCCCCACAGGAATCTTGGGGGCTTAGTCACCCGAAGGCTTTTGAGCGAACGAGGAACGGCGCTCAGGGGAGGGGGGCGGTGCCGCCCTCCTTCAGGTCGAGGCAGATTCGGGAGTCCCGGAGGGCCCTGCAGAGGAGGTCCTCGTCGATCAGGGCGAAGTCCTCGCTGCGGCCCGGTCCCGCGTCCTCGTCGATGGCCCGCTGGGTCGTCAACCGTTCGCGGGCCTTCCCGATGGACAGAAGGCCCGCGGCGTCGTAGCGCCTGGCGCTCTGAGCCAAAAGCAGCGAGCGGTAGGGCGCCCGCATGAGGGGGACGTTTGGGGGCAGAGGGGCGGAAACCAGCGTCCGCCCCTCCTGCAGCAGGGCCTCGGCCCTGTCCAAGACGTCGAGAGGGGACCCCTCGACCCGGTGGACGGAAACGATCCCATGGCTGACCGCGAAGTCCGCGGTCAGCCTGGGGTTGTTCGTCACGATCTCAAAAACAGCGCCGCCGTCCATCGGGGCCTGCGTGCCCTCCAGATCAGTCCTCAAAGATCGTCTGATCGTCGATGGAGGTCTGCATGGCCTTGAGAGCGCGCATCACGAGCTCGCGCCTCTTGGCCTTGTCTCCGGCCTCGCCCAGCTGGGGCGCTCCCACCGGATGGGGGATGGCCACGCCGGGGACGATACGGTTAGCGCCCACCGTCATCATGATGGGAACGATCGTCGCAATCTGCACCACGGGGATGCCCGCCGCCTTCTCAATCTCGCGCGTCATCGATGCACCGCATCGAGTGCAGGTGCCTCAGGTGGAGGTGAGGATGGCCGCGTCTACTCCGGCCTTCTTCAGCTCGGCGCCTATTTCCTTGCCGAACTTCTCCGCGAAGGCCACGGCCGTGCCCGTGCCCGTCGTCGTGTAGAAGTAGGGGTGGACCTTGGCGAAGACCCCCTCCTTCTCCAGCTCCCGCATGACATCCAGCGGGACCACCACGTCGGGGTCCTCGTTGGCGAAGGTACGGTCGTAGCCGCCGTGGATGGACTCGTAGGCGCCCTTCATGCTGGAGAGCTTCGAGATGTCGTAGGTGCCGAAGCTCTCGGCGGAGGAGACGCGGATGTGATCCGGGTTCCCGATGGGAACGATGCCGCCCGAGCTCACGAGGGCGATCGTGGCCTTCTTGATGTCCTTGACGGGGGCTGCCGGCGGGATCTTGTTGAACTTCGGCATCTCGTACTCCGTGCGGAACTCCTCGCCCTTCAGCTTCTTGAGGAGCATCTCCACCGCGCGCTCGGCGCCGTTCTGCTCGTGGATGAAGTTCTTGCGGACGCCGCGGTGGATGTAACCCTCCACGCGCGCCGGGCCCAGGGGTTCGCCAGAGAGCAACTTCAGCGCCAGGGCGGCCATGGACTTCAGGTTCTTCCCCATGCCCCGGGCGCTGTCCGCGCAGGGGACGATGTAGGTCTTCTTGGAGTAGAGCTCCACGCCGGGGTTCTCGATGTACATGCCCGTCAGCGTCGGGATCTTGAGCTCCGCGGCCGCCACCGAGGCGATGTCGCCGCAGGCGAAGCCGTAACGTCCGGCGTTGAAGGCGGGGCCTGCGATCAGGATGTCCGGCTTCAGGTCCCGGATGAGCTTCAGGCACTCCTCCCGCGCCTTGTCCGTGTTGTTGCCGTAGTAGCTGTCGCCGCAGACGACGGTGCCGACGATCTTCGCGCCGTCGCCAAGCTCCTTGGCGAGCCCCACGCCGGGGCCAATGAGCTCCTCCTTGAAGAAGGGCGTCTGGTCGGCCTTCTCCTCGCCGCCGATGCCGGCGTAGAACTGGTTGATATAGTGAACTACACGCTTCATCGTGTCATATCCTCCTTATCTGGTCCAAGCTTTCTTTAAAGAATGGCTCCGTTCCCGGCCTTCCAGCCAGGGTTAGATCCACTCGCAGCCGACCTTGTTGAACCCGATCTCCGCCGTCGAGGCGATGATCGCCTGCATCTCCACGTACATGGAGCCGTCCTTGCGCAGGCTCTCGGCCGCGCCGCCCGACAGGTGGGCGATGGACTCGGGCCAGCCGTAGACGTTCTTCATGGCCGGGACCTCGAGCATCTCGTTCACGTTGCCCGTGGACACGAAGCCCGTCATCTCAGGCGTGGCGTCGGCCAGGCTCTGGCTCGCGCCGTCCGTCCCGGCGGCCTCGTCGGAGACGACCACGGACTTGATCCCCGCGCGCTCGAAGTTGCGGGCGTTCATGCAGAGGTCCGTGTCCGGGTTGCCGTAGCCCTCCTCGGAGACGATGACGCCGTCCGCGCCAAGCTCCTGAGCGATGGAGAGGTTCATCTGGGACGCGCGGACCTTGCCCATCAGCACCGTGCTCTCCTGGGTGGGGATGACGCCAAGGAAGTTCAGGTCCTTGCCGTGGCGCGCGTAGAGGGCCGCCACGATGGGGTTGTGCACGTGGTGCCACGTGGTGTTCTTGTCGCAGGCGGAAACGCAGTTTCCGGAAACCATCGCGCCGTCCAGCACCTCGTTGGGATGCAGCAGCGTCGGGAGGGAGGGGCGGATGTCCGCGCCGTAGACGTAGGTATCGTGCAGAAGCCCCTGGGTGATGTTCATGCAGACGTAGATCACCTTAGGCAGGTTCGGGTACTTCTCCTTCTCCTCTGGGACGGTGCCCTTCTCGAAGACATCAACGACGTCCGGCTTGGCGTCGCGGCACTTGTCCGCCAGGTACACGCCGAGCTTCAGCCCCGCCTCCCGCAGAACCTGCTCGTACTGATGCTGCTCCAGGTCCTTGATGGGCTCCACCACCAGCACCACGTTCTGCGTGGCGGAGAAGGGCGTGTAGACCGCGCCCGGGCCGCTCATGTCGATGAAGCCCTCCTGGAAGGCCACGATGGGCCCACAGGTCACCACGGCCGCGCCGTCCAACACGAGGGTCTTGCCCTCGCCGCAGCGGGCCATGGCGGTGTTGTTGAACCCTGGGTAGTACCCCTTGCGGTCCAGCTTCACCCGCGGCTCCACCACGTCCTTCACGGGGATGATGCGGGTGCTCTCGCCAGGACGCGCCAGTTCGAGGTCCACCTTGGCGAAGCGGCTCTCCTCGGCGATCAGGGCCTTTGCCTCCTCCTTGTTTACGTAGAGGACGCCGTCCTTGACGCACGTCGCGTTGCCCCACTGGACGTCCTTCACCTTCACCTTGTGCAGTTCCAGTCTCATGCTGCAAGCTTCCTCCTTTTTCTGTTTTGCCGCCCCCGCCCCCGGGAGCTGACGCGGTGCGTCAACGCTCGGTTTTGTGAGGGGTTCGGGCAGGGGGGAATAAAAATCCTGACGGCTCATTTAATCTATGATAAATTCAGAGGCTTCGAGCGGCATTATTCGACGGAATATAAATAAACGGGGGATGGAAAATTTTTTTGTTCTGTTGCATAATATCGCTTGCATAAGACGCCGCTGTGGAGCAGCAGCGGATCGCACGGAGGAGGGGTTCGGGTGCGCAGAAAGACGGCGCAGGCCATTGCGGAGATGACGAGCGAGGTGCTGGGGTACGGCGTGTTGGTGACGGACGAGGACGGGATCATCATCGGGTGCAGCGAGGTTTCCCGCGTGGGGAAGCTCCACGCGCCCTCCTTGTCCGTGATGGCCAGCGGGATGCCGAACCTGACGTCGAAGGAGGAGGCGCAGACGATGGGGGTGAAGCCGGGCTACACGGCGCCCATCCTGCTGTCCGGCCGCGTGGCGGGGACGGTGTCCATCGCTGGGCTGCCCCGCGACGTGGAGCGCTACGGCCGCCTTGTCAAGCGGCAGGCGGAGGTGCTCCTGATGGAGCAGGCGTTTCTGGAGAGGCGCCTCAGGCGGCAATGGGCGGTGCAGGAGCTGGCGGAGAGCATCATGCTCTACCGGCCCGAGGACGGAGGGGGCGAGGCCCTGCTGCAGCGGGGGCAGGACCTGGGCTTCGACCTGGGAGGCTGCCGCATCGCCGTCGTGTTGAACGTCCGGAGCCCGGAGGATCACCCTTCCGCCGGAGGGGAGAACGCCTTTCGGGAGATGGTCTTGAACCGCATCGTCAACTTCTTCGGCAGCCCGGAGCACCTCATCTCCCCGCTGAGCAGCCAGCAGATCGTGGCCTTCCTCAGCCTCTCCTGCGGGCGGGGGATGGAGGAGACAGCCCTTCGCCTCTGCGAGGAACTCGTGGCACAGCTCCGGGAGGCCGGGGTCGAGGCGGAGGCGGGCATCGGCCGCGGGGCGGAGGGTCTGCCGCGCCTGGCGGAGTCCGCCCACCTGGCGCGGGAGGCCCTCTCCACGGGGCGCGCGCTGGGGCTGACGGTCTGCGCGGCGCGGGCCCTGAGCGCGGAGATGCTGCTGTCTTACCTCCCGGCGTGGCGCAAGCGCCAGCACATCGAACACGTGCTGGGGGACGGCATGGACGCGACGCTGACGGAAACCTTCCTGGCCTGGTGCCGCAACCCCTTCTCCGCCAACGGCGTGGCACGGGAGCTGTCCATCCATCGCAACACGCTGCAGTACCGTCTGAAGAAGATCCGGGAGGTCCTGGGGCTGGACCCCTGGAACTTTCACGACGGCTTTGCCGTCTGGTCGGCCTTGATCCTTCGGAAGTTCAGCCGTTCCTTCAGGGCGGAGGGGCAGGGCGCGTCCCGGAACCCTGAGGCGGTATAATAATCGGCAGAAGCATCTTTAAGGAAGGGGAGTGAACGCCATGATTCAGAACGTGACGCGGGACGAGGTCGTCGCCCTGCTGCCCCGCAGGCGAACGGACATGCACAAGGGGGAGCGCGGCCGCCTGCTGGCGGCGGGAGGCTCGGCCCAGTACCCCGGCGCGCCGTCGCTCTCCGTGCAGGGAGCGCTGCGGTGCGGCTGCGGCCTGGTGTCGCTGCTCTCCCTGCCCTCCGTCTGCGCCGCCTGCGTTGCGCGCCTGCCCGAGGCCGTGTGTCGGCCCCTGGAGGACCCGGACGAGTGGCTTGACGTGGCCCTGTCGGAGGCCTCGTCCTTCGGAGCGGCCCTCCTGGGGCCGGGACTGGGGCGGACGGAGGCCGCGATGCGCTTTGTGGCGGGGATGTGGGGCCGCTGGCCCGGTCCGCTCCTGGTGGACGGGGACGGCCTCTACGCGCTGGCCCTTCAGGGCGCGAGCTGTCGCCTGCGGGAGGACGTGGTGCTGACGCCCCACGAGGGCGAGGCTGCGCGCCTGTTGGGGACGACGCCCGACGCGGTGCGGGGGGACCGGGAGGGCGCGGCGCGGCGCCTGGCGGAGCGTTGGGGCTGCGTCCTCCTGAAGGGGCACGGCAGCCTGCTGGCCTGCCGGGGGCGATCGACGGTGCAGCGGCTGACCTGGGGCGGCCCAGAGCTGGCCGTTCCGGGGTCGGGGGACGTGCTGTCGGGGGCCATCGGGGCCTTCCTGGCCGGCGGGATGGCCCCGCGGGATGCGGCGCTCCTGGGCGGCGCGGTGCACGGCATGGCGGGGGAGTGGCTGGCTGCGGGCGGCGTCGACGGCGTCCTGGCCAGCGAGATCGCGGACGCGATGCGCCTCGTGTTGGGGGAGCTTCGGTCGTGAGCTACCGCCATCGCCGGCGCGTGGACTGGGACGAGGAGATCCGCAAGACGGAGCGCATCCGGCGGCGGGGCCTCTTCACGAGCCTCTTGAGTTTTGCCGTGGCCGCCGCGGTCCTCATCGGGGTGAACCGCACGGGCGGCGTGGACATCAGCGTCCCCCGCCGGGTGATCTCCATCGCCTGCATCGTCGTGGCCTGCTTCGTGCTGCGCGTCACGATGCGCCACCGCGCCCGCGTGGTGCGCGAGCGGCAGGAGAGGGCGCTTCAGGAACGCATCGAGGAGGAGAGGGAGGAATGACGAGCCTGGCCCTGAGGTCGTCCTCCGAGGAGGCAACCCGGAACCTGGGGCGGCTCCTCGGCCGGGTCCTGAAGCCGGGGGTCACGGTGTTCCTCCGGGGGGACCTGGGCGCGGGCAAGACCGTGCTGGCCCGCGGCGTGGGTGACGCGCTGGGGGCGAAGGGCGTTCGCAGCCCCTCCTTCACGCTGGTCAACGAGTATCGGACGCCGGGCCTGCTGCTGGTCCACGCGGACCTCTACCGCCTGGACGCCGCTGGCGCGGACGCCCTGGGGTTGGAGGAATACGCGGGACTGCCGGACGCGGCGCTCCTGGTGGAGTGGCCGGACCGCTGGTCCTTCCCCCCGCAGGAGGACGTCCTGGACGTCCGCATTGAGGCGCTGGACGAGGGCGCCCGGCGGCTGTCCCTCAGCGCGGCGGGCACGAGCGCAGAGAAACTGCTCCAGGCCTTCGCGGAGGCGGTGCGGGCCGGGTGTCCGGGCGTCGAGGTTGGGGAGGGGAATTGATGAGAGGTCGCGTGTTGGCGCTGGACTGCAGCCTGAGGTTGACGGGGGTGGCGCTGGGCGAGGAGGGGCGGGAGGTCGCCTCGGAGGCGCTGGACCTGGGCCGGCGCCAGGCGGCGGAACTGCCGCTCATGGTGGCCCGCCTCCTGGAGGGGGCCGGCTGGTCGGTGCGGGACCTGGACCTCGTGGCCGTGACCAGCGGGCCGGGCTACTTCACGGGCATCCGCGTGGGGGCGGCCTACGCGGCGGCGCTGGCCTTCGGTCTGGGCGTGGGGCTGGTGCCCATCCCCTCGCTTGAGATGTTGGCTTTGTCCTGCCCGGACTGCACGGCATCCCTGGCCCTGGTCTACGCCGGACGCGGCTTCGTCTACGCGGCGTCCCACGGCGTGCCGGAGGGCTGTCCCGCCGGGGAGTACGGGGGAGAGTTCGTCGCGGAGTGGATGGCCCGTCACCCTGGGGTCCAGGCCATATCGGACGATCCGCAGCGCGCCGCCAGGGCGGCGGAGTTGACCTTCCCCATCCAGGCGGTGCGGCCCGACGTCCGGGTGCTAACCGGCGCAGCCTGGGCCCGCCGGGATCGGGCCATTGACCCGAAGGATCTGAAGGTGGCCTACTGCCGCGCCCCCCAGGGGACGGAGTGAGGAGCCCCGCCCCTCGCGGGGCCGACGGGCTTACGTTTATTTATCGAGGGTTTTCAGAGTTTGGAAGTTTAGAGGAGGGAACGCGATCGTGGCGACGCTGGAGATCACGAAGGCGAATTTTGACGACGAGGTCGTTAAGTCGGAGAAGCCGGTGCTCCTCGACTTCTGGGCGGAGTGGTGCGGCCCATGCCGGGCGCTCGCCCCCGTGGTCGAGGAGATTGCGGCGGAAACGGAAGCGGTCAAGGTCGGGAAGGTCAACGTGGAGCGGGAGATGGAGCTGGCGCGGCGTTTCGGCGTAAGCAGCATCCCGACGCTCATCCTGTTCAAGGGCGGTGAGGTGGCGGAGCGCACCGTGGGCGTGCAGCCCAAGGCGGCCATCCTCAGGATGCTGGGCCTGTAGGCGAAGATGACGATCGGGCGGGGCCGTCCCTCCGGGGGCGGCCCCGCTTCACTCCGGCGTCCCGGCCCGCGCTCCAGTTCCCCTCTCATAACTCCAATGACCCCCATAACCCTCCATAACTTCGATAACAAACCTCATCCCCTGCGGGCTGGTATAATAGTCGCGGTCATGGGCCCATAAGGCCCGTGCGAGGACCGAGTTGAGGTTTAGAGGGAGGTCGTCTTAATTATGAGACGTTCTTTGTGCGCGCTGGCCCTGGTGCTGGTCGTGGCGGTCGCGGCCTTTGCCGCGCGGCAGGAGTTCCAGCGCTTTTCGGTGGACATCCCCGAGGGGTGGTCGGCGCGGGATATGGGCAACGGCACGGTGGCGATCCTGGCCGACGACCGGTCCGCTGCGGTCAGCGTGACGGTCAACAGCCTGGGGACCTCCACGCTGGAGGAGACGGCCCAGGCCATGGCGAAGGCCCTGGGCGGGACGGACCCGACGGTGGATGAGGACGGGGATTGCCGCTTCACCTTCTGGAACGGCGGCGTGGAAACGCAGGCGTTCCTGACGGGTGGGGAGGAGGAGTACATGATGCTGGCCGTCACGGGACAGAACGACGCCTTGGCGGGCATCCTGGGGACCATCGAGCTCCACTGAACCGGACGCGGCGTCTTGCCGCCGGAGGCTTGCGGCATGGAGGCTGCACTGCGTCCTTGACAGCCGCTCGGCAAAGGGGTTATACTGCCCTTAACATTCAAATATACGTTTGAATGATTAAACGAGCCGCGGGCTCTTGGGGGAGGCGTTGAGCGATGAGGAAGAGCTACAGGATCGAAGTGGACTGTCCGAACTGCGCGAACGAGATGGAGGAGGCGGCGCGGAGGACGCCGGGCGTGAAGGACGTCTCCGTGAACTTCATGGCGCTCAAGATGAGCGTGGACTTCGAGGAGGGGGGGGACCCCGCGGACGTGATGGAGGAGGTTCGGCGGAACTGCAAGAGGGTCGAGGACGACTGCGAGATCTTCGTTGATTAGCGGCGGCGCGGGCTGCCAGGGGGTGGGCTTATGAGCGGAAAACAGAGGAGGAACCTGATCCGCATCCTCGTCGCCTCGGCCATGATGGCCGCGCTCCACTTCGCGCCGGCGCGGGGCCTCCTGCGCTTTGCGCTGTACCTCGTGCCGTACCTCGTGGTGGGGTACGACATCCTCATCAAGGCGGTGAAGGGCCTCGTCCGCCGCCGGCCCTTCGACGAGTGCCTGCTGATGGCCGTGGCCACGGTGGGCGCCATGGCGCTTGCCGTGTACGAGGACGGGGACTACGCGGAGGGCATCGCGGTCATGCTGTTCTACCAGGTGGGCGAGTGGTTCCAGAGCTACGCCGTGGGCAAGAGCCGCCGCAGCGTCAGCGCCCTGATGGACATCCGCCCCGACCACGCGAACGTCGAGTGTGACGGCCGGCTGAAGCGGGTGGACCCGGAGGATGTGCCCGTGGGGACGGTCATCACGGTGCTGGCGGGGGAGCGCGTGCCCATCGACGGCGTGGTGATCGAGGGTAGCTCCAGCCTCAACGCCAGCGCCCTGACGGGCGAGAGCCTCCCGCGGGACGTCGCGCCGGGGGACGGGATCGTGAGCGGCTGCGTCAACGGAGGCGGGGTGCTGCGCGTCCGGACGACGAAGGAGTTCGGGCGGTCCACCGTGTCGCGCATCCTGGAGCTGGTGGAGGACGCTGGCTCCCGAAAGTCGCGGTCCGAGGCGTTCATCTCGCGCTTCGCGCGGGTCTACACGCCCGCGGTCGTGTTCGGCGCCGCCCTCCTGGCCCTCCTGCCGCCCCTCGTCCGCGTCGCGGCCATGGGCCTTGAGCCGGCCTGGGGCAGTTGGGTCTACCGCGCCCTGACCTTCCTCGTCGTCAGCTGTCCCTGCGCCCTGGTCATCAGCATCCCGCTCTCCTTCTTCGCGGGCATCGGCGGCGCGGGGCGCGAGGGCGTGCTCGTCAAGGGATCGAACTACCTCGAGGCGCTGGCCCAGACGCGGACCGTGGTGTTCGACAAGACGGGCACCCTGACGAAGGGCGTCTTCGAGGTGACGGCCGTCCACCCGGAGAGGCTGGACGAGAGGGGCCTGCTGCACCTGGCGGCCCACGTGGAGCGCTACTCCACGCACCCCGTCGGGAATTCCCTGCGCCGGGCGTATCCCGACGAGGCGGACGACTGCCGCGTGGAGGACGTGCAGGAGGTGGCGGGCCAGGGGGTCCGGGCCCGCGTGAACGGACGGACGGTCTGCGTCGGGAACCCGGCGATGATGGAGTCCGTGGGCGCGGCGTGGCACCCCTGCAACAGGCACGGCACGATCATCCACGTGGCCATCGACGGGGAGTACGCCGGTCACGTCGTGATCGCGGACGTCGTGAAGCCCAGCGCGCGGGAGGCCGTCGCCGAGCTGCGCCGGGCCGGGGTGAGGCGCACGGTCATGCTGACCGGGGACGATCGGGGGACGGCGGACCTCGTGGCGCGCGAGCTGGGCCTGGACGAGGCCTGGGGCGGCCTCCTGCCCGCGGACAAGGTGGCGCGGGTCGAGGCCCTCATCGAGGAGGGGCGCGGCGGAAAGCTGGCCTTCGTGGGCGACGGCATCAACGACGCGCCGGTTCTGGCGCGGGCGGACGTCGGCATCGCCATGGGGGCCATGGGGTCGGACGCGGCCATCGAGGCGGCCGACGTCGTGTTGATGGACGACGACCCGCTGAAGATCGCGAAGGCCATTCGGATTTCGCGCCGGTGCCTCGGCATCGTCCGCCAGAACATCGCGTTCGCCATCGGCGTCAAGCTCCTGTGTCTGGCCCTGGGCGCGCTGGGGTATGCCAACCTGTGGTTCGCCGTCTTCGCGGACGTGGGCGTCATGGTGCTGGCGGTGCTGAACGCCATGCGGGCGCTCTTTGTGAGGAACCTTTAAGGCACACGACGCGGACGGCTCTTCGGAGGGACCTCGACAGGGGTCCCCCTTTTTTCTTGAGAAATTCGGCTCAAAATAAGGTAGAATAATAAAACAAAACCCATGGACGGCTGGCGCGTCCTGCCGTCCGCGGGAGCTTAAATTTTCAGGCGGCGGCGGCCGTCCGACGCGGGGAGTGACCCTTGTCCCATGAGGATACGCAGTGTTTGGAGGGCCGGAGCGGTCCTTCTGGTCCTGTTGACGTTAGTGCTCTCCCCGGCCCGCCGCGGCGCGGCCGCGCCGGCGCCGCGCACCGTCAGCGTGGTGATCTTCCCCACGCTGAACACGACGGGCTTTGAGGTCTGGGAGAGCAAGTACTACCCCTACAACGTGCTGGAGCGGCGGATGTCGGAGTACCTCGAAACGCTCTACAAACGTTCGCCCCTCATCGAGGCCAGGATCCTGGACGAGTCGGGGGTCAATCAGTGGCTGGCCGGGTCGCGACGGGGCGACGACATGGCGGTGCAGATGGAGCTCTGCGAGGCGGTCCTGAAGGAGCGGCGCGCGGTGGGTAGCGTGGAAACGGGGCGGGTGCAGCTGCGCCTGCGGGTCTACGACTCTGCCCACGTCAAGCAGGTCGCCGTGCGCAGCACGGAGGGCGCCGACCGACGCTTCACGCTGGACTCGCCGGAGGGTGCTTTCTGGCTGGACGCGGCGGCGGTGTCCCTGTTCGTCCCCTTCAAGAACGGGCTGGACCTCTTCGGCCTCACCGAGGGGAAGGACCGGGGGCAGCGGATGAGCCGTCCCACCTGGGATCAGTTCCGCTCCACCTCCCACTGGCAGGCCGTCAAGAACGCCATCGACGAGGCCTATCGCCAGTCCATGGCGCAGATGATGAACGTCATCCACAGCAACGAGCCGCAATCCGCCAGCATGGCGAACGACACCTTCTCTCCCACTTTCTCCACCGTCGGCCGCATCCTGGCCCCCACGGCCCGCTCCACGCGCCGGCGGCGCGAGTACATCATCTCGTTGGGCGGCATGGCCCAGGGCTCGCAGGACTCCGTGAGGGTGGGGGAGGTTCTGGACGTGGTCCGCAGCGACACCTACGTCACCGTGGACCCGGAACACCCCGTGGCGGTCCTGCCGGAGGTCATCGGGAAGGTGAAGGTGATCCGCGTGTACGATCTGAACGCGGTGGTTCGCGTCATCAAGGACAATAAAAAGGAACCCATAGCCCTTAAGGATATGGTGATCAAGAGGACCGGAGTTTCGGGGAGGCGCTGATGGCCGTGATGTGGAAACTGTTTTCGTTGAACGGCAGGTCGTTCCGTCGCGCGGCGGGGGCGGCGCTGCTTCTGGCGGGGGCGCTGTGCGCCGCGCCCGTCCCGGCACGGGCCAACGGCAACGCATCGGCAGACGCCCCGGCGCCAGCCGAGCCCGCTCCGAAAGAGGCGGAGGCGCCCGTCCGGAAGGCCGTGCGCAAGGCCCCTCTGAAGAAGGCGAAGCCGAAGGCCGTGCGCAAGCCGGCGCGAAAGACGGCGGCCCTCAGACCGGCGGTCAGCGCGCTGGAGCAGGGCATCGCCCTCATGGAGCAGGACCGCTGCTCCGCGGCGCTGCCGTGGCTGCGCCGGGCCCTTCAGGAGAACCGCCGGAGCGCTGCGGCGTGGTATTGGTACGGCCTGTGCCACGAACGGACGGGGCAGTTCTACGAGGCGCAGTACTTCTACACGAAGGCCCTGGAGTGCGACCCGACCTTTGAGCCCCTCGCCCGCGTCGTCGTCTACCCCGGCGACGGGTCGAAGACCCCCCTGTGGGACCCAAAGCGCCCCGCACGGGTCTACTCCATCCCCACGAACGCCCAGGGCATGGCCACGATCCCACCGGATGCCCCCCAGGCGCGAAAGCTGCCCACCCGTCCGCCCCTCGACCCGCAGCTGCCCAAGGTCCCGCTGTACGTGCCGCCGGAGCCGGGTGCTCAGCCCGCGGACGGCGATGCGTGGCAGCCTTCCCTGTACGTGCCCCCGACGAGGGGCAGCGCGCTGGAGGCTGGAGAGGAGCAGCCCGCGTACCTACCGCCCCCCGCGGGCGCCCTGCCGGGCACGGTGGAGGAGCCTGCCGCGGTCGTGCCCCTGCCGGACGTCCAGCCCGTCTACCAGCCAGGCGTGGGCGTGACGCAGGTCCCGGTCGGTGTGGCGCCGCAGGTTCAGGGAGGTGGCGCGCCGGTCTACCAGCCGCCCCAGCCCCAGGCCGAGCCGGAACAGCCGAAGCCCGCTCCGCGAAAGCCCCGGCCGAAGAGGAAGCCGGCGCCCAAAAAACAGGCTCCGGTCAAGGCTGAGGCGTCCCCCCTCAAGGCTGCGGGCGCGCCGAAGGAGGAGCCCGCGGTGCGGAAGGCCCCGGAGCTTCCTGCGCCGGAGCCCGTGACGATCCTGCCCCGGGCGGCGTCCCCGGATCGGGCGGCTGCTGCAGAGCCGTCGGCCCCGGCGTCGCCGGAGTACCTGCCGCCGGTGGGGCAGAGGGTCGAGGGAACCCAACCGCTTCCCCCCGTAGGGCAAAAGGCCCCGGACGAGGATTCCAAGATTCAGTAGCGGTCAAACTTAAAGAAGGAGTGACGATCGGTGAAAGACCTGAGAAGGGAGTTTTGCGCGATCCTCGCGCTGGCGCTCGCCCTGACGGCTCTGTCCGCCGGCTCCGCGTCGGCGATCCCGATGGGGGCGATGCTGGTCCATCAGCCCGCCTACGATGGGATGAGCTTTTACGTCTATCAGCCCGCCGGCATCCCAGGCGGCTGGTACGTGACCTACGACAGCTATCCCGTCTGCAGGGGCCGGGACGGCGTCTGGCTCTACGGTGCCGTGAACGGAGCCGCCATCGTCCCCACCACCTGCGTGGTGGGCTCCGTGCATCCCTCGGTGGCTGGGCTCGTCCCCTGGGGAGGCGTCGTGCCGACGGCGGCCGTCGTGCTGCCCTCGCCGGGTGCCCCCGTTGCTGTGGTCCCCGGTCCCTGCGCGGGCGTGCCGGTCGTCCCGGTCGTCCCGACGGTCGTCCCACAGCCCGTCGTGGTGCCGGTCTGTGAGCCGGCGCACCCCATGCCGGCGACCTTCCTGACCATCGGGGGATGGCGCTGCAGCGTGGATCGTATCGGCATCCTGAGGAAGCCGGCGATCCCCGTGGCGTGGCTGGGCAATCGCCCGCAGGTCATCTACGCCTGGACGGGCCTCGCGTGGCGTCAGCTGAACGTGAGGGATGGCGACAACCCCCTGTCCGTCCTGCGCAACAACGCCTACGACCTGGCGCGGGCTGCGAACCGGGAGAGGTGTGGCTGGAACAACTCGGACACGGCCCTCCTGATTCGCTATGCTGCGATGTGGGGCTACGGCTGGATGGGGCAGATCCCGCTGGAGAGGTTTTGAGAGGGCCATGCGGTCGCGTTTAGGGCGCTTTGTCCCCGGCGGGGCGCTTCTGGCCCTCGTCCTGACGGCCCTGGCCCCCGCGGAGGCGAAGGTGTACGTGACGGAGCCCCTGCTGGTGGCTCAGCCCTCCTACGCGGGGATGCAGTTCTACGTCTTCCGGCCCTACAACATGCCGAAGGACTGGTACGTGACCTTCGATGGTTTCCCCGTCCGAAAGAACCCGGACGGCGTTTGGGTCTACGGGACGTCCAACGGGCCGAACCTCACGCCGACGAACTACATCGTGGGCTCCGTCGTGCCCTCCATGGCGGGCATCACCCCCTGGGTGCAGCCCGCGCAGATCTCCGAGCTGCGCAAGCTCCCTACCCCCGAGATGATCGCCGTGCGGCAGTCCGCCCCACCCGCCTCGAAGCTGGCCGCCGGGCAGGCCCACTCCACCTGGATACCGGACTGGACCTACAACTCGCGCTTCATGGCGGTGGGGAACTGGAAGGGCAGCGTGGACCGCATGGGGGTGCTGCACAACCCTGCCGTGCCCATCGCCTGGCGCGGAACGTACCCGAAGGTCATCTACGCCTGGACGGGGCGCAGCTGGTACCAGATCAAGCCGAAGGAGTACCAGAGTCCGCTGGGGGCGCTGAAGGCGGAGCTCTACAGCCTGGTGCGGATGGTGAAGCACAACCGGTTCACCTGGTACGAGGAGGACATGCCCGTCCTGGCCCAGCAGGCCACGGCGTGGGGGTACTACTGGATGGGGGAGGTCGTTCCGGAGCGATGAGAGCCAAAGGGATGAAGGTTGCCCTCCTGGCGGTGGCTCTGGCGGCGGCGCGGGCCTCCGTCCCCTACGCGCCCCCCGCGGTGATCAACGAGGCGGACTGCCTCAGCGCCTTTGCGATGGACGTGCGTCCCAGGCGCAACCCCGGCACCGTGGGGTCCGTGACCGCGGACGGGTATCCCGTGCTGCTCCGCCCCTCCGGGGCGGCGTGGTACGTCATGCCTCAGGGGATGCCCCTTCCGACCTCCGTCATCCTGCGGGGCTACCCCGGTGCGGACTTCTCGCCGGGCCCCGGCCCCGCCGCAGCGCCCCTTCCGGTTCCGCCCTATTAGGGCGAGGAGGGGTGCGGACCCGGTCTTTCCCCGCGACCTTTCTGGATCATGCAGTGAAAGGCGGTGATTTTTTATGTTGGGTGCGATCGTGGGCGATGTCGTGGGGAGCCCCTACGAGTTCGATCGCAACAACGTCAAGACGACGGATTTCCCCCTCTTCTCTCCCTCCTCGAGGTTCACGGACGACACGGTGATGACCCTCGCCGTGGCCCAGGCCTTGATGGACGCCATGCCAGGCAGGGGAGAGAAGACGGACGAGGCGGTGCTGGAGGCGGCCCTGGTGCGGCGGATGAGGGAGTTCGGCAACCGTTTCCCCTATGCAGGGTACGGTTCCCGCTTCTCGATGTGGCTCACCACGCCGGACCCGAAGCCCTATAACAGCTTCGGCAACGGCTCCGCCATGCGGGTTTCTCCCGTGGCGTGGGCGTTCGACGACCTGAGGGACGTGGAGCGCTATGCGGAGGTCACGGCGCGGGTGTCCCACAACCACCCCGAGGGCATCAAGGGCGCCCAGGCGACGGCCTCAGCCGTCCTGCTGGCGCGTTACGACTGCTCTCGCGATACGCTTCGGAAGTACGCGGCGGTCTGGTACGGCTACGACATGAGCCGCACCACGGACGAGATCCGTCCGGGCTATCACCACGTGGAGTCCTGCCAGGGGACGGTGCCCGAGGCCCTGACGGCCTTCCTGGAGGCCGAGAGCTTCGAGGAGGCCCTGCGCCTGGCCGTGTCCCTCGGCGGCGACAGCGACACCCTGGCGGCCATCACCTGCTCCATGGCGGAGGGCGCGTGGGGCGTGCCGCCGGAGATCGCGGCGCGGACGGCCGACCTTCTGGACCCCTTCCTTCGGGGCGTGCTGGACCGGTGGGAGGCCTGGCGCGCCAGCGCCTTGCGGAGGAGTTCCCTGGACATTTAAGGGCCACCCGAGTGTTTCTTTAACGTGAACGTGGGGCTACGCCCCAATTTCTGCGCGCCCGCAGGCAGTGCCTAAGGGCGGGTGCGCAGGGAAATTCAGGAAAGGAAAGAGATGTCGTATGGCAAAGAAAGGCGCCGTGTTTCAGCTGACTGCAGAGGAGCGGGACCCCTATTCCTTTGAGTTCACCGTGGGGCGTCACAAGCTCCTGATGAGCCGCACGATGAAGTCGGAGGACCTGCCGGTGTCGGGCTTCTGCCCTGTGGACTTCCTGATGGCCGGCATCGCGGGCTGCGTGGGGATGACGATCCGCGACCGATTGGAGGCCCGCGGCATCGCCTTCAGCGGGCTGCGGCTCGAGGCGGCGGGAACGCGCACGGAGGATTGGGAGAAGAACGGCCTGAACAGCGTCAGGACAAAGGTGTTCGTCAAGACGGACGCCCCGTTGAAGGAGGTGGAGGCGGCCGTGGCGGACGCGGAGGCCTCCTGCACGGTGCGCAGCACCATCGCGGACCCCCCGGCTTTCGAGACGGAAGTCGTCCTGGAGAGGCCGGAGGCGTGAGCGTCATGAGCGCGATCAAGAGGGGGATCGGCCTCCTTGCGCTGGGTCTGTCCCTGGCGGTCGTCCTGCTGGCGCTCCCCGCCGCGGCGGCCTGGGACGCTGCGGGCCGCTGGCTGATCGAGGGCACGGGGTACGGCGAGAAGTCGCCCGTGCGGCTCAGGCTTGCGCTGGACGGCTACATGGACCTCAAGACGGTGACGAGCGGCGACGCGCGCTTCGTCACGGGCTACGACCTCAACATGCGGCTGGATACGTCCCGAGCCGGGGTCAAGACCTGGACGGAGGAGATTCACGAAACGCTGCGTATCCCCATTCCCCTGCCGTCCCTGGCCCCCACCGTGAATGAGCCGTTCAAACTGCCCGCCTTCAGGGCGGATGGGTTGACCTACGCCGTCACGCTGACGTCCGCCACGTCGGGGACGGTGGACATCTACGGGACGATCGACCTGGACGTCCTGGGCCGGACGGAGGTCAACTCCAAGAGCGCCGTCTGGAAGGACGGCACCAGGCGGCCGGACCTGGACGACGACCTCAAGAGCGGCTGTAGTGCGGGGACGCCGTTCCTCGCCCTGGCGCTTCTTGCGCCGCTCGCGGGCGTCCTGCGCAGGCGGCGGTAGATCGACGAGTGGGGCGCGCGTCCCCGTGACCTTCGGTCGCGGTCGGACGCGCGCCCCGTATTTTTTTGGCGTTTTTCGGCCCTTTCGTGTACAATTATCTGGATATAGCCTGAACATTATCGTGATGAGCGCGTCCTCGTCCTCCTCGTCGTACTGCCGCGGAGGGTGAGGGCAGCCCTTCGAGGAGGCGGGGACGGGGTGGCGGAAACGGCGGCGGAGCACTCCATGCTGAAGAAGGTCTTGAACTACTCGGACGTGGGCGTTGCCATGCTGATGGTCCTGGTCGTCGTCATGATGGTGATCCCCCTCCCGACGTGGCTCATCGACGTCCTGCTCTCGGCCAACATAACGCTCGGCGTCGTCACCCTGCTGGTGACCTTCTACGTCAAGCGGGCGCTCGACCTCTCCGTGTTCCCGACGCTGCTCCTGATCGTCACCCTGTTCCGACTGGCCCTGAACGTTTCCACCACGCGCCTCATCCTGCTGAACGGCTATGCGGGAGAGCTGATCCTGGCCTTCGGAAACTTCGTGGTGGGGGGCAACTACGTCGTGGGCGTCGTCATGTTCCTGATCCTCGTGATCATTCAGATGCTGGTCATCACCAAGGGTGCGGAGCGCGTGGCGGAGGTGGCGGCCCGCTTCACCCTGGACGCCATGCCCGGCAAGCAGATGTCCATCGACGCGGACCTGAACTCCGGCCTGATCGACGAACAGGGCGCCCGGACCCGCCGCCAAGAGATTCAGAAGGAGGCGGACTTCTACGGGGCCATGGACGGCGCCTCGAAGTTTGTCAAGGGGGACGCCGTGGCAGGGCTGATCATCACGATGATCAACATCGTGGGGGGACTGTCCATCGGCGTCTTCATGCGGGGCATGCCCCTCGAACGCGCCGCCCAGGCCTACAGCCTCATGACGGTGGGGGACGGCCTGGTGGGGCAGATCCCGGCACTGCTCTTCTCGACGGCCATGGGCGTCATCGTGACCCGGGCGGCCGCGGCCTCGGAACTGGGGCCGGACATCGTCCAGGCCTTCACGCGCTACACCCGGCCCCTCTACCTGGGGTCCGCGATGCTCTTCGCCTTGGCCATGATCCCCGGCCTGCCGACGGCGCCCTTCCTGGTGCTGGCCCTTTTGACGGGGATAACAGGCTACATGGTGGGGCGCGAGGAAACGGCCTCCGCCGTGGAGGCCTCCCTTCCCGCGGGCGTGCCAGGAGCGCCCGCGCCGGGCGTCGGCGCTCCGGCCGGGCCTTCCGCTTCCGCAGGGGCTCCCGACGCGGCGGAGCCCAAGGCCCCTCCCGCTTCCCCGGAGGAGGTCATGAAGCTCCTCACGGTGGAGCCCATGGAGGCGGAGATCGGCTACGCCATCATCCCCCTCATCGACCCCGCCCAGGGCGGCGACATGCTGGACCGGATCGGGACCATCCGCAAGCAGATGGCCGTCGAGATGGGCATCGTCGTCCCCCCCATCCGCATCCGGGACAACATTCAGATCAAGCCCACGGAGTACATCCTGCGCGTCAAGGGCGCGGAGGTGGGGCGCGGCGAGCTCCTGCCGGACCATTACCTGGCCATGAACACCGGAGGTGTCGAGGAGGACCTGATCGGCGTGCCGACGAAGGAGCCCGCCTTCGGCCTGCCGGCCCTCTGGATATCCCCGGACCTCCGTGACAAGGCTGAGGCCATGGGCTACACCGTCGTGGACGCCCCCTCCGTGCTGGCGACGCACCTCTCCGAGGTCATCCGCAAGAACGGGGCGGACCTGCTGACGCGGCAGGAGGTCAAGAAGCTGACGGACATGGTGAAGGAGTCGGCCCCCGCCGTCGTGGAGGAGCTCCTGGCCTCCCTGTCCCTCGGCGAGATTCAGAAGGTGCTCCAGAACCTCATTCGAGAGCAGGTCCCCATCCGGGACCTGGTGACGATCTTCGAGGCGCTGGCGGACTATGGCAAGGCGTCCCGTAGCGTGGACTTCCTGACGGAACGGGCGCGCGAAGCCTTGTCGCGACTAATCTCCCTCAAGATCCAGGGGCCGGACGGCGTCATCACCGCCGCGACGCTCTCCCCCAACTGGGAGCAGCGGATCATGGCGGGGGTGGACGGCGACCTGGCGCGGGGCTGGCAACTCAACATGGACCCCCGCGACGTGCAGAAGATGATCGCCGCGATCTCCCGCGCAGCGGACGACATGGTGATAAAGAACCTGCCCCCGGTCCTCCTGGTCCACCCGGACGTGCGCCTCATCGTCCGCCGGCTGATCGAGGGGTCGATATCGAACGTTTTTGTGGTATCGTACAATGAGATCGTGCACGGCGTGCAGATCAAGACGGTGGGCATGGTGGAGTAGGCCGGGGAAACAGAAGCGCCGGCGCGGCGTTTAACTTCGGTAGATTGCAGGGACGGTGGGGACGGACGATGCGGGTGGTCAATCAGATTACTTTCGAGGCGAAGGACGACGCCGACGCGATGCGCCTGGCCGTGGAGCGGCTGGGGCCGAACGCGGTGATCTTCTCCACGCGCACGGTGAGGACCGGGGGCGTGTGGGGCTTCTTTCAGCGCACGGCGCTTTTGGTGACCGCCGGGATCATCGAGGACAGCGCGGAGGAGGGCAAGGCAAAGCCCAAGCCCCGGACGAGGGAAGCGCGCGACGACGGCGAAACGAGGCGTGAGAACCTGATCGCCTTTCAGAAGCTCATGGAGTTCAAGGACAGGACGTCGGGCGGCGCGGCCAGGGCCCCGGTGGGGGAGGAGGGATACCGCCCCCAGGGAACGGGCGCCGTGCCGGAGGGTGACCGCGTGCAGATATCTCAAGAGGGGCTGCAGCAGCCGGATGCCGCGCCCTCGGTCCCCGCTCCGGACCCCTCTGCGACTCCCCTCTCCGCGGGGGACGCGAAGAAGCTGATGGACGAGGTGGGAGCCCTCTCTCAGCGCGTGGAGGCCCTCTTTGCGCGGTTGGCCGCGGGCGGAGAACAGGCCCGGCCACAGGCTACGGAGGCTCCGGCCCCAGCGGCCCCTTCGTTTCATGCGGGGCTTCCAGCGGCTCCCGTCGCCGAGGAGGCTGGGCTGAGCGCCGCGGATCGGGAGATCGAGCAGCGCCTGCGGGCCTCGGAGGTGGACGAGAAGTACGTCCGGAAGCTCCTGGCCGACTACGGCGCCACCGACCGTTCTCAGCCCTTCACGGACTGGCTGGCCTTGCAGATCGCCTGCTCCGGGGACGACGGCGGGGACGCCGTGGGAGGGCGCAAGGTGATGCTGCTGGGTTCCACGGGGGTCGGGAAGACTACGACCATCGCCAAGCTGGCGGCCATTCAGGCGCTCCTGGAGCACCGCAGCGTCCTGCTCCTCACGAGCGACACCTACCGCATCGCCGCGGTGGATCAACTGCGCACCTATGCTAAGATATTGGGGGTGCCCATCGAGGTCGTCTTCGAGGCGGAGGCGCTGGGGTCCATCCTGAGCGGACACGAGGGCGCCGACCTCGTCCTGCTGGACACGGCGGGGCGCGCCCAGAGGGATGCGAGGACCCTTGAGGTCTTCGAGTCCCTCTACGACGCGTTTCAGCCGGACGCGGTGCATTTGGTGCTGGCAGCGAACATGAAGTACCGCGACATGCTGGACGTGACAAGGCGTCTGCCCGACATCCCGATCTCGCACCTGCTCTTCACCAAGCTGGACGAGACGGTTAGCTATGGGGCCATCTTCAACGTCCAGCAGGAGATGGGGCTTCCGGTGTCCTTCCTGACGGCGGGGCAGAACGTGCCGAAGGACATCGAGGTGGCTACGGGCGCCCGCATCGCGGATTTCCTGATGACGCCGGAAGGGGAGCGCCTGACGGCATGAACGCTGCCGGGGATCAGGCCGGGGAGCTTCGCCGCCTCGTCGAGGAGAAGCGTCAGGCCATCCGCCGGCGGGGCCGCCTGCGGACCGTCGCCGTCCTCAGCGGAAAGGGGGGCGTGGGAAAGAGCAACCTGGCGCTGTCCATGGCCTGCGCCATGGCGGATCGCGGCAGGCGGGTCGTCGTCATGGACGCGGACCTCGGCCTCGCGAACCTGGACCTCCTCTGCGGGGTCAGCCCGCAGCACAACCTGTCGCACCTGGTGGAGGGCAGCCGCGGCCTGACGGAGGTGCTGACGCCCGTTCCGCGGGAGGAGCGCGTGACGCTGCTGTCGGGGGGCGTGGGCTTGAAGGCCATGGCGGACCTCGACGACGACGCACTGCAGCGGGTGTTCGGCGCGCTGGAGGACCTTGAATCCCGTGCGGACGTGCTGATCCTGGACACGGGGGCGGGCATCCACCACGGGGTGCTGGCCTTCGCTCATGCGGCGGACCTGACGCTCCTGGTCACGACGCCGGAGCCCACCTCGGTGCGGGATGCCTACGGGGTCATCAAGTCCCTGGGGCCTGCGGAGGCGGGCAGAGAGCTCCTGCTGGTCGTCAACATGGCGAGTAGCAGGGCGGAGGCGCTGGACGTGGCGGACCGGATCCGCAGGGCGTCCGCGCGGTTTTTGGGGCGCTCTCCTTCCTACCTGGGCTGCGTGCTGCGGGATGCGTGCGTCGAGCGGGCGGTGCGCGGCCGAGGGATATTCTACCGCGCCTCGCCCTACTCGTCGGCGTCGCGCTGCGTCGGAGAGCTGGCGGAAGCGCTGCTTCAATGGGGAGAGGAGAGGACGGCGCCGCCCGAAACGAGGGGGCTGAGGTCCTTTTTTGCGAGGCTGGCACGGGGCTTTTTCATGGAGAAATGACGATGGCGACAGAACAGGATCAAGACAAGAACTTAAAGCTGATCAACTCCCTCATCGGCGCCAAGGCGGAGTTGAGCTTTTCGACCGGCCTCTACAAGGGAAAGTACGCCTCGAGGCTTGAGGACGTCGAGCCGGCGAAGGAGAACGATGGGCCGCTCTTGGGGATGGCGCACCCCATGTTCAAGGGGGCACTCCTCCCCGTGGCCCGCAGCTTGGAGCTCTCGCTGCGCCTGGAGGGCAACGCCTGCTTCTACCAGAGCCCGGCGGAGATCGTGCGCACGGTCGTCAACGTCCCCATCCCTCTGGTGTGGCTTCGGCTCGGTGCGCCGCTTGAGAGGGTGCAGCGGCGCATGTTCGTCCGCGTGCCCTGCGGGATCAAGGCGCGGGCGTACCTCTTGGAGGTGAACTCGGAGTACGAGGCGGCTGAGGCCGCGAGGCGGGGGGCGCCCCTGCCGGCCCCGACCCAGGCCTGGTTTCCCCTCCTCCTGAACGACATCAGCCTGGGGGGAGTGGGTGCCCTGATCCAGAAGGAGCAGGCGGACATGTGTCGCCTCAGGGCACGCTACCTCCTGCAGATGGCCGTTTCCGGCACGGAGTTCTTCGTCATCTGCGACATGGTGAAGACCCTGAAGGACGAAACGGGGCGGATTTCGGCGGGCCTGGTCTACGAGGGGCTTCCTGCCTTCACGGAGAAGCTGATGGGCGCTTTCATCCGACAGCAGGAATTGAGCGGGCGAGGTTCGTGATATGACGTCTTCTATTGACAGGAGCGGGAGGATCAGGGTGCTGGTGGTGGACGACTCGGCCTTGATGCGGCAGATGTTGAGCGACATCCTGAAGTCGGACCCCCGCATCGAGGTGGTCGGGACGGCACGGGACGGTGTGGACGCCCTGGCGAAGATCAAGGAGCTCAAGCCGAACATCGTGACGATGGACGTCGAGATGCCCAACATGGGCGGCCTGGAGGCCCTGGAGCGGATTATGAAGACGACCCCGCTTCCGGTCATCATGGTCAGCAGCCTGACCCAGGAGGGCGCGGAGACCACGATGAAGGCGCTGTCCCTGGGGTGCGTGGACTTCGTGGGCAAGCCGTCAGGTTCCATCTCGCTGAACATCCGCAGCGTCGGATCGGAGCTGATCGAAAAGGTGGTGGCAGCCAGTACGGCCTCCGTCCGTTCGCTGGCGCGGGGAGTGGGCGGAGCGGAGGCGATGCGGCAGCGGCCCCGACCGCTCCTGGAGTCGCTGGCTGCGGCGCCCCAGACGCCGCGCCCGTCGGCCCGTCGGCGGGAGATCGTGGCGATCGCCTCCTCCACGGGAGGCCCTATGGCGCTGTCCGAGCTGATCCCGAAGCTGCCGGGGAACTTCCCCGTCCCCATCGTCGTCACGCAACACATGCCGCCGGGCTTCACGGCCTCCTTCGCCAAGCGGCTGGACGGAGCCTCGGCGCTGAAGGTGGCGGAGGGGGCGGACGGCCTGGAGCTCAAGCCGGGGTTGGTGGTCATCGCGCCGGGCGGGAGCCACCTCATCTTCAGGCGCAGGAACGGCGCGGTGGTGTGCGAGCTCCTGGACGCGCCTCCGGTGTTGTCTGTCAAGCCTGCAGCGAATATAATGTTTATGAGTGTGGCGGACGAGTTCGGCGGAAACGCCGTCTGCGTCGTCCTGACGGGGATGGGGCGCGACGGGACCGATGGAGCCACGATTCTGCACCGTAAGGGCGCGTGGGTGATCGCGGAGTCACAGAAGACCTGCGTGGTGTACGGGATGCCGAAGGCGGCGGTGGAGGCGGGCATCGTGGACGAGGTGCTCCCGCTGAACGAGATCCCCGACGCCCTGATCAGGGCGGTGAAATAACGGCCCGGGGAGTTCGGACCGAGCCGCCGGACCCTTGACGGAGGCCCGCGGGGGAGGGACGTTGCGTTTTTTGAACGTGCCGGCGTTCCGGCACAGGGTTTTTTGGATATCACGAGTTTGGGGATGGTAGATCATGACGGATATGGACATGAGCCAGTACCTTGGCGCTTTCCTGGATGAAACGGACGACAACCTTCAGAGGCTGGACGACCTCCTGCTGGCCCTGGAGAAGAACATGGTCGATATGGACGTCATCAACGAAATTTTCCGCGCCGCCCACACGCTGAAGGGGATGGCGGGGACCATGGGCTTCAACCAGATGATGGGGCTGACCCATGCGATGGAGGATCGCCTGGACGCGGCGCGCAAGGGAACGAAGCCGCTTGCCGAGGCGGACATCAACCTCCTGTTCTCCGGCCTGGACACGCTGCAGAACATGGTGGACTCCATCCGGAACGGCGGAAACGACGCGCACATCGACGTTTCGCAGATGGTGGCGAAGTTCCGCGGCGAGGCCCCAATGTCGTCCGAAGAACCCGCAGCGCCCGCCGCTGCCGCCGAACCCGCTGCCGCCTCGGAGCTCTCCCAGCAGGAGGCGGAGTGGGTCATGGAGGCCAAGGACCTCAAGATGACGGCCTTCAGCGTTCGCGTCACGCTGAAGGAGAACTGCCTCCTGAAGGCGGCCCGCGCCTACATGGCTGTCAACCGCCTTGAGGAGCTGGGCAACCTCTTCAAGACGGAGCCCTCCGTCGAGGGCCTTGAGAACGAGCAGTTCGACCTCGACTTCATGGTTTACCTCGCCTCCTCCGAGTCCGCAGAGGACATCAAGAAGGCGGTGGAGAAGATCAGCGACATCGCCTCCGCCGACGTGGAGGAGATCAAGGCGGCGCCGGCCCCTGCCCCGGTGGCTGAGGTCGCTGCCGCTGCGCCCACCCCCGCCGCGGCCCCGACTGCGGCGTCGACCTCCGCCCCTGCTCCTGCCGCGCCTGCGCCCTCTGCGGCCCCTGCTCCTGCAGCCGCGGCTCCTGCCGGCGCCGCAGCTCAGAAGAAGGAGAGCGCGGCGAAGAAGGCCAGCCAGACGGTGCGCGTGGACATCGGCCGGCTGGACAAGCTGATGAACCTGGTGGGCGAGCTCGTGATCAGCAGGGCCCGCATCGAGCGCCTGGTGCAGGAAGCGCGGCTCAGGGAGTTCGACGAGCCACTGTCCCAGCTGGGCCGCATATCGGGCGACATCCAGGAGCTGGTGACGAAGCTGCGCATGGTCCCCGTGTCCTTCACCTTCGACCGATTCCCGCGCCTGATCCGTGACCTCTCCAAACAGCTGCAGAAGAACGTCGAGCTGGTGCTCGAGGGCGAGGAAACGGAGCTTGACCGCACCGTGATCGACGAGATCGGGGACCCGATGGTCCACCTGATCCGAAACTCCATGGACCACGGCATCGAGCGCCCTGCTGACCGCAAGGCACTGGGCAAGCCCGAGAAGGGCACCCTGAAGATCTCCGCCTATCAGGAGGGCAGCGGCGTCGTCATCGAGGTGTCGGACGACGGCGCGGGCATCGACCCGAACCGGGTGAAGGCCAAGGCCGTCGAGCGCGGCATTATCACGCCGGAGCAGGCTGCCTCCATGAGCGACGAGGAAGCCGTCCAGATCGTCCTCCTTCCGGGCTTCAGCCTCTCCAAGGAGGTGACGGACCTCTCCGGGCGCGGCGTGGGGATGGACGCCGTCAAGAGCAAGGTGGAGGCGCTGAACGGACAGTTCGACCTCGTGACGAAGAAGAACGAGGGGACTCACGTCTACATCCGCCTGCCCCTGACGCTGGCCATCGTCCTCTCCCTGCTCATCAAGGTGGGGGATGAAACCTACGCCATCTCCCTCGAAAACGTGGAGGAAACGATCCTGGTCAGGAAGGAGAACATCAAGACGGTGCACGGCGCGCCGGCCACGATCCTGCGGGGCGAGGTCCTCTCCCTGAGCGACCTGGGCGACGTCTTGGGCGCGGACGGCATCGAGCAGGACCGCGAGGAGTACCCCGTCGTGGTGGTGAAGATCGGCAAGAACAAGATCGGCTTCATCGTCAGCGAGCTGATCGGCCAGCAGGAGATCGTCATCAAGTCCCTGGGGAGCTTCCTGTCGAAGATCGACGGGATCACGGGCGGGACGATCCTGGGCGACGGAAACGTGGCGCTGATCCTGGACGTGGCCTCCTTCTACTCCACCAAGGGCTAATGCGGTGAGTGGCCATGCTTGACCTGAGTTCTTTCAACAACATGCAGCTGGACGCTATCCGGGAGGTCGGCAACATCGGCACCGGAAACGCGGCGACGGCGCTCTCCAAGCTCCTCTCGTGCATGATCGACATGGACGTGCCGAAGGCGGAGCTGGTCTCCATCTACGACCTCGCCGGCCATTACGGGGACCCCGATCAGCAGATGGCGGCGGTCTTCGTCCGGTCCCTGGGGGAGTTCAGCTGCAGCCTCATCTTCATCCAGAAGGAGGAGGACGCGGACCTGATGGTGAACCTCCTCCTGAAGCAGCAGTTCGGGGCGGACAACATCCCGAAGGAGCTTCCGCAGGAGATGAGCGACAGCGCTCTGACGGAGGTGGGCAACATCATCCTGAGCTCCTTCCTGAACGCCATCAACCTCCTGATCGGGACGCAGCATCAGATCTCCGTGCCGGGCGTGGCCCACGACATGCTCTCCTCCATCCTGGACGTCGTGGCCTCCATCTTCGGCCAGATGGGCGAGACGGCCCTGATGGTCAACACGGAGCTGAAGGTCGAGGAAACGGGCGACAAGCCGATCTCCGGCAACATCATCATGCTCCCGGACCCGGAAGCCCTCGAGTTGCTTTTGAGAAAGCTGCAGGTGCTCTAAATATGGAGAACAGCTACCTGCTTGGAATGGCCGACCTGGTGGTCGCCAACGCGCCTGCGAAGCTGGTGACCCTTGGCCTCGGCTCCTGCATCGGCCTCGTGGTCTTCGACACCGTCGCCAAGGTCGCCGGGATGGCCCACATCATGCTCCCCAACAGCCGCGGGGCTCAGGGCCTTGAGAAGGTGGGAAAGTTCGCGGACACGGCCGTGCCGGCGATCATCGACGAGATGATTAAGAAGGGGGCCTCGAAAGCCCGCATCAAGGCGAAGATCGCGGGTGGAGCTCAGATGTTTGCGCTCCCCGGCGCCCCGGCCGCCTTCCTGTCCGTCAGCGCCCAGAACGTCAAGGAG
>ERZ772917.367-NODE-367-length-32559-cov-9.705421_pt1 | contig 32559 bp, 26 predicted proteins | sample MGYA00511187_ERZ772917 | MGnify/ENA primary metagenome ERZ772917 (study PRJEB29015, sample SAMEA2737925) | human oral metagenome | biome: human oral; feature: human-associated habitat; material: dental | place: China | collected 2012 ...
TCAATGCAACTTGAGCAGGAAGCAAGGGCGGGGGGGATGACATTTTCTCTGTCCCATTTCACCCTTTCAACCATGACATTTTCTCTGTCCCTTGGCATCATCATCCCCGAAATCAGGCAGCGACGGTTTTATGAAGGATCAAGCGCGTTATGGTATAGGTTGAGCGGACTCTGCCCCGGCACCTACCAGGTGCGGCAGAAAACGTATGAGGCCTGCCCTGGCCGAACGTTAAAATTTTGCCCGCAGATTTTGGCCCCACCATCATTTACGGGTTCGCCGCGCCTTTGTCGGCCCTATGGCTTTCATCCTTTCTCCCCTTGACTTGGAGTTTACTCTAAATTATAGACTGTTGTTGTTTTGAAAAAACGAGAGGGAGGAGGTTTCGCTATGAATATGAAAAAGAAGTTTCTGGTCGCGTACTTCTCGGCGACGGGGACGACGGCGGGAGTTGCGAAGAACCTTGCGGAGGCGGCCGACGCGGACCTTTACAAGATCAGGCCCAAGACGCCGTACACGTCGGCCGATCTCGACTGGAACAACCCGAAGAGCCGCAGCTCGATCGAGATGAGGGACAACCCGAAGTTCCGCCCTCCCATCGAGGGGACCCTGCCCGACGTCTCGGGGTACGACACGGTGCTGATCGGCTTCCCGATCTGGTGGTACGTCGCACCGACGATCATCAACACGTTCCTGGAGGGCTGCGACTTGTCCGGCAAGAGGGTAGCCGTCTTCGCGACGTCCGGCGGTTCCGGCATGGGGCGCACACCGGACGAGCTCAAGCCGTCCGCGCCCGGGGCGGTCTGGCTCTCGGGCAAAAGGTTCGGGAACCGCGAGTCGGTGTCGTCGCTCAAAGCCTGGATCGAGGGACTGTAACCGCGCCGAAGTGAGGGAACGGCCGAGCCCCGGAAAGAGGGGGGATGGCGAAGATTTTTGGGCTGCTGGCTTTTGTCGCGGCGTTTTTGGAACGACGCGCGGCATCGCCGGAGAGGTCCGCAAACAGTCGGGCGGAGACCTGTTCGAGATCGAGCCGGTGCGCGAATACTCGAGCGACTACAATACGGTCCTGAACGAGGCTCAGCGCGATCAGCGCGAGAACGCGAGGCCGAAGCTGAAGGGGAGGGTCGAGAATTTCGGGCAGTACGACGTGATCCTCCTCGGCTATCCGAACTGGTGGGCTTCGGTTCCCGCGCCGGTAGCGTCCTTTCTCGAGAGCTACGATTTTTCGGGCCGTACGATCATCCCGTTTTGCAGTCATGGAGGAGGTCGCCTCGGACAGAGCGTCACGGCGATAGGCAAGCTCGCTCCGAACGCGGTGATCGGCACGCCGCTGTCCGTCCACTATGGCGGCGGCAGTTCCATGCCGGCCGACGTGGCCGCCTGGCTTGCCAAAAACGAATTGAACGAGGAAGATGGAGGAAAAAAGCGATGAAGGAATGGAGTGTGCTGCTGCTCTCGCTGACTGCGGTCGCATTTGTGCTTTTCGCGGGCGCCGGGACCGCGTCCGCCGCGGACGGCGGAAAGATTCTGATCGCGTACTTCTCGCGCGCCGACGAGAACTATCAGGTAGGCTACGTCGAGAAGGGCAACACGCAGGTCCTGGCCGAGGCCGTTGCCGAGGCGACGGGCGGAGAACTGTTCCGCATCGAGACCGAGAGGCCGTATCCCAAGGAGTACCGGGAGACGACCGAGGTCGCGAAGCGCGAGCAGAACGAGGGAGCGCGGCCGAAGCTGAAGAGCACGCCGCCCGACATCGGCCCTTACGACGTCATCTTCCTCGGTTACCCGAACTGGTGGGGGGACATGCCGATGGCCGTCTACACGTTCCTCGAGTCCTACGGCTCCGGGGCGTTCGTCGGCAAGCGCATCATTCCGTTCTGCACGGCCGCCGGCTCCGGCCTGTCCGGGACCGTCGGCACGATAGGGAAGCTCTGCTCCGGCGCGACCGTGAACAACGCCTTCACGATGCTGGGGGCGGAGGCCCAGGAGTTTTCGGAGGGCGCCAGGGCGAAGGTCCGGGAGTGGCTTGTGGGGACCGGGCTCGTCAAGTAGGGGAGCCGGCCCCTGCCCGCGGCGTGGGGTCGTGCATCCTGCATGGGGATGTGGGCGGAAATGGGCCGCGGCGGGCAATGATGGGCGGAGGTGAGGCGTTATGCGCCTGAAGAGGGTCGTTGACCTGTTGATGACGGTCCTGCTGCTGCTCCTGATGGCGCTTCAGGTGACGGGAGAGACGGCACACGAGTGGCTGGGGATGGGGATGTTCGTCCTGTTCCTGATTCACCAGTGGCTCAACCGCGGGTGGTACCGTGCCCTGTTCCGGGGGCGGTACGGACTTGTCCGCTCCCTCTGGACCGCGGTGAACGCGCTGCTCCTGGCGGCCTTCCTCGTCACGGTTGCGAGCGGAATGATGATGTCCCGGCACGCCCTCGCCTTTCTGGACATCCGATCGGGGACGTACTGGGCCAGGTTGGCGCATCTATCGGGGTCCTGGTGGAGCTTCATCCTGATGAGCCTCCATCTGGGCCTGCATTGGGGCATGATAGCCGGGCGACTGCCCGGAGGATGGAAGGGCGTGGGCCTGAACGTCCTTGCCGCATTGGCGGCCGGCTGCGGGCTTCATTTGTTTCTCATCAGGGATATTTCGTCCTATCTTTTTCTCACGACGCAGTTCGCCTTTCTGGACTACGACAAGGCGGCGGCCCTCGTGCTGGCCGAGAACCTCGCGATGATGTCGTTCTGGGTTCTGCTGGCGTATCAGGGATACAAAGCGCTCTCGGGGATTGTCTCGAGGCGCTGGAGAAGTTTGCTGCATCCGGCTCTGGCGCTCACGGCGGCGGGCGGTTTCTCCGCGCTGCTGCCCCTGATCTTCGGCGGCGCTTCCGGGGACACTTGGTAGAGGAAAAAGGGGCGCGAGCATGCTCAACTGGTCCGGAATCCTCATCGGGCTGACCTCCTTCATCGTCATCGGCGTCTTTCATCCCGTCGTCATCAAGTGCGAGTACTACTTTTCCGACAGGGTGTGGCCGGTTTTCCTGGCGGGGGGCCTCGCCTTCTGCGCCGCGTCCCTGTTCGTGGAGCGGCCCCTGCTCTCCTCCGTCCTGGGGGTCGTGGGGTTTTCCCTGCTCTGGAGCATCCGCGAGCTGAAACAGCAGACCCGGCGCGTCGAAAAGGGGTGGTTCCCCCGAAACCCCAAACGTGCACCGAAGGGGTGAGCCTTCCGTTGTTTACAGGCTTCGCCCCCTGCGGCTTGCTGCCCGCGGACGGAACGGCTGCCGCACTGCGGGGGTGCGTGGGCAGCTGTCGGCCTGCAGGCAGGGCCGGGGTTCCGTTTTCGCGCACAAAGTAGGAACGTCCTTTCGGAAAGTGATCATAGCCACACAAAGAGCGTCCTCCCGATGATAAATTATGTTCGGTATGAAAAACACAGGGCTCTTCGGGAGCCGGATGGGAGGACGCACGATGAGTTTTGCGGATTGGAAGGACAAGACTGCGGGGTTCAAGAAGATCGATGTGAGAGGGGTTGCCGGGAACTTCTTCTCCGGGCTGAAGAAGCAGGCGATGGAGCTTCCGGTCGGGTCGGGGCTGGAGGTCGTCCAGACCTTCGAGCCCATCCCGCTCTACGCGGTGATGGAGCAACTGGGCTTTGAATATCACACGGTACAGTCTGCGGAAAGCGAGTTTCACGCCTATTTCTATCGTACCGCGGTGAAGGAGGACGACGGGTCGATCCCCATGCGTCCCGCGGCGCTGACGAATTTCCCGCTGATCGACGAGGAGCTCGGCAGGATCGCGGTGAACTTCTGGGACCTGACCTGGAACGACGAAAAGAGGTCGCTCCCGTATGAGACCCGGCTTCTTCTGTCGCTGACGAATGCGGTCGGCGCGGGCAGAATGCGTCAGGCGTGCCGGGAGCTCGTCAAGGCGTACGCGCACGGGGTCGATTCCGCGGCGCTCGATGATGTGTTCGAGCTCCTTGCGTGGAATCAGGGAATCGGGTTCTTCAGCTCGGAGATCGGCCCGTCGACCCTTTTCAAGGCGTACAAGACCATCAAGCAGCAGGAGAAGCTTGGCAAGGACCGGGAGGAGATCAAGGCGTTCCTGATGGCGAACTTCGGCGAGAAGAACCCGGATATCGCGGTTCAGTAGCCGGGGATCGGAGGAAAAGTTTCCCTTTCCGAGGCTGTCGGCGGGAAAAGGGGGGCCGTGGAGGGCCTGTCGTCCACGGTGACGTCTGAGGGAGCGCTTTGGCTTGGACCTTCGTCAAAGCGCTCCTCTGCTGCGGATGACTTTGTTATGGAGGACGAAGTGGTTCTTGCGGAATGCGATCAGCCCTTCGTCCTGCATCCTTCCGAGCTCCCGGGACAGGGCCGTCCGGTCGATGTTCAGATAGTCGGCCAACTGCTGGCGGTCGAACGGGATGTCGAACTCCGCGCCGCGCGTCTGTACGGAGACGGTGTGCAGGTAGGCGAGGAGCCGGGCGCGGATGGTCCTGGGCGCCGTATGAAAGCTCCTTTCCGATAGGACGAGGTTCTTGTGCGACGAGATGACGAGGAGGTTGGTCGTCAGCCGGAGCAGCCAGGGGTCGGCACGCCCCGTCGGGCCCCGGAGGACGCCGATCCGGAAGAACAGAATCCGACACTTCTCGTTGGCGCAGACATCCACCAGCAGAACCGCATCTCTCAGAAACGCGTAGGTCTCGGCGAAGAACTGTCCCGGCCCGACGTGGCTCAGGATCGTCCGGTTGCCCCACCGGTCGTCGCTTCGGATCGTGACGCTTCCCTCCAGCATGAGCCCCATGCTGTCCGTCGTCTCCCCGGCGTGAAGGACGGTTTCCCCCTTTTTGTAGCTGCGGTCGTGCGCCTGGAGGACGCGCATGGCCGCCTGAATCTCGTCCTCGCTCATGCCCTTGAAAATCGCCGTCTCGCTCAGCTTCAGCCCGTTCGTATCCAAAGGAATCACCATTCTTTATCCATAGGCGATGATGGTCGATCATTATAGTACCATGATTCGCCCCCTCCCTCCACAGCGCTTAAGGATATTGAAACGGATATTTTTACGAGGACCTCTTTTCCCTGCAAGAGCTCTCGGGCGAGCCGTTTATTTGCCTCCCGCTTTGAAGTTGTAGACGGGCCGGAGCCTGTCTGCGACCTCTGCGGTGGGCCCGATGGCGGCGAGGATGGAGTCCATCGGCTTGTAGGCGTCCGGGGCCTCGTCCAGCGTCTCCGGCGAGACGCAGGTCGTGTAGATCCCTTCCATCGCCGCCGTGTAGTCCGAGAGCGACAACGTGCGCTTCGCGTCGCCCCGGCTCATGATGCGCCCCGCGCCGTGCGGCCCGGAAGAGTTCCACTCGGGGTTCCCCTTCCCGATGCAGATGAGGCCCCCGTCCCGCATGTTCATCGGCAGCAGGAACCGCTCTCCCGCCGGGGCGGGGACCGCCCCCTTACGAAGGACCCTGTCGCTTCGGGAGATAAAGTTGTGGACCGTGCAGAACCGGTCGCATACGGAGTCCGTCAGTCCCATCCCCTCGAGTATCTCCGTGGCGATCGCTCTCCGGTTCAGGTCCGCATACCGTGTCATGAGCTCCATGTCCTGTAAATAAAAACTCATGAGCTGCCCTTCCAGATACGACAGGTCCGCTGGAACGGACCGCCCATGCCGTCGCTCTGCCGTCCTCTCTGCGGCCGTCAGGGCCTCCGTGAGCTTCGCGAGGTTGTCGCGCTTCGCGGAACCGCTGGCGTAAGAAAGGAACAGGTCCAGAAGCGTCCCCTCCGGGACCCCGGCGCAGTACGCCTTTGCAAGCCGTCGATAGATCTCCGAGACCACAAGTCCGGTGTGCCGGGAGCCCGAGTGCACGACGAGCCACAGTCCGCCGCCATCGGCGCGGTCGAGCTCGATGAAGTGGTTGCCGCCCCCGAGCGTCCCCACATTGAGCTGCGCCCGGTCAAGCCCCACAAGCCCCGCGCATCGCAGGTCCTTCAGAAAACCGTTTTTTACGTCCTTCATGAAGGGATGCGGACGGGCTCGCACGGCGAAGCCCGACGGAACCCGCGTGCGTACGACCTCGTCCAGTCTCGGCAGGTCCGCCTCCATATCGCACAGCTTTACCGCCTCCATTCCGCACCCGATATCCACGCCGACGAGGCTCGGCGCGATGCGGTCCGATACCGCCATTGTCGTTCCGATGACGCACCCCGCTCCGGCGTGCGCGTCCGGCATGATGCGGATATGCGCGTCGCGCGCGAACTCCTGACAACACAGCTCCAGAACCTGCGCTTGCGCGATCTCATCGAGCTGGAGTGCGTACACGACTGCCTCGGTGCATCGTCCTCTGATAACAAATCCTTCCATCGTACCGCACCCCTCTCCTCTTTTTCCACCCCCTCTCCGGGGAGGCCGGTTTGATTCTGAAACGATGCTTATCGATAACTATAGTATTATGAACCATCCTCTCTACAAACCCTCCACAAAAACGATTAAAGTGGTTAACTAATACTGACTTTCATAAAAATCCTTATTCAGCTGTCGACCACGGGGACCTGACTCTTGCCTCATATATAATAAGCGCGGGGAAGAAAACGGCCTGGACCAACCCCTCGAAACGATGTATGGGGAGGGCAACATCGATGGAAACTTTCGTCTCGTCCTGTCGCGATCGAGCGCGATCGAGGTATTACGGATGGGATGCTGCGTTTGAAGATCCACTGGGGCGGTATCTATGACCGAAAGAACTTTTTCACAAGCATTGCGCCGTGGTTTGGGCAGCGCAATCGTAGAGTTGAAAAATGCCGGGAATGCAACAGCGTATCGGGACGTGCTGCTGCGCTGTTGTTTACGTGATATCTCCTACGACTGGCAATCGGAAGGGACGAAGGGATATTATCTGTACGACGCTCTTTTGGCGTCCGGGGAACCGGAATATTACGAGAGGGCAATTATAGAGAAGTTTCTTTCGCGCTGTTATGACGGATTGTTCTATCAGCTGTCGGCGATTCTCTATCGATTTGCGGATGACGGAAGCGAGGACGCCAAAGAGGCATTGCATTCCAAATACGACTATTTCGCGTCGAAAAAGGGGCGGCTCAGAGAGACCCCGCCTGTGCACGAGGGCTCTCAATGGGACGAGGTCGTTTTTCATCTCCTGTACCTGGACGGTTTTTCCGCATTCAAGCGCTATGCCGAGGATGTCGGCAAAATCCTTCTGCGCGACTCCGAAAACCGGGCAATGTACGACGGATGGTTCGAGGTCAGGGTCAAAAACGTTTTTGGAAAGAAGAAAGTCGACGCATTTTTCGACAGAAACTATGGACGTTCGGCTGCCGTCAAAGCCCTTGTGGATACATTGAAAATCAGGTCGGATGGGGTGAACCCATTTCAGGCGGAAGCCGAGCGCAGAAACATAACGATTGACGACCTGCTGCAGAGCGTGAGAGAGCTGGCCGCCGAAGAGCGTCCGCGCCAAAAAATGACCGGCTCCATATACAGGTTTGCCAAAAAAGCATCCGATTCCGAAATGCGGGATCTGGCGCATGCGGCTTTGCATGAAGAGCACGAGACGGTAAGGGCTCTGCTTTTGAAGCCCTTCGGCTTGAAGACGACTTGGCGCAGGCCGTTTCCGCTGGATATCTCCCCACTTATGGAGTACGCCTGGTCTGAAAATACGTTGCTGGCGGAATCTGCCATAGATTGCCTGGAAGCGTTCAAAGATAAGAGGATTCATGATCTGGCCGTCCAACTGCTGGAACGGAAGGGCCTGGGCTCTTTTGCGCTCGCTCTGCTCATAAGAAACTACAGGAAAACAGACGATGCCCTCATTGCCGGACTGATTGGTAAATCGGGCGTCATCCCGCACCATGTTCAACAGGATATTCGGGAAATATACTGCCGTCACCGTTCCGCAGATGCGTTACCCATCCTTCTGCATACCTATCGACGAGGCGAGTGTGCGTTTTGCAGGCACTATATCGTAAGAGCGATGCATCGCTGCGGGGGGGTGCCGATGAAGATTCTTAAGGAGTGCCTGTATGATTGCTACGATGAAACGAGGGATTTTGCAAAACGGTTGATAAAGCGCTCTTCGATTCATTCGGAGGGCGACGGCATGAATGCCCGGCAACTATAAGGACAGGTCTCTAGCTGCATTGCTTCCCCGAGGCAGACCCGGCTGAAGGGGAAAAATCTGAAGGGGAAAAAATGGCCGTCGCAATGGGAATGACGACGGAAAGGGCCGTACGTTCGCATGCGTACGGCCCCGCTCGTATTTCTGCCCGAACCCTCTAGCTCTCCAGCGCGGTGCGTCCCCGGACGGCCGCTTCTCCGTCGTCCGGCACCAGACGACCGGCCGGACGGGGGTCCAGGACGGCGCACAGGGCGAATACCGCCAGGCAGACGGGCCATTCCAGGAAGATCAGGTGCGGGCCGACGCGCGTTGCGGGGACCCAGGTCCAGAGCGCCCAGACGACGAGGGAGGCCAGGATGGTGAGGACCCCGGCGGAGCGCTTGCAGAGGCGCGGTGCGTAGAGGTTGGCCAGGATCAGCAGGGTGAAGGAGGTCGTGATGGCCAGCCCCGAGGTGAGCGTCTTGAGGATGCCGACCACCGTCAGGGAGAGGACGAAGGAGCAGGCGCTGACGAACAGGACGGCAAACCGGGACATGAGAAGGCCCGAGTCCGCGCGTTCGGAACGGAGGGGCAGATGGTTCAGCACGTCCTGCACCAGGAGCGTGGAGCTGCCCATGAGAAGCCCTACCGCGGTGGAGACGTCCGCGGCCCACAGCCCGGCCAGGAAGAGCCCTCCGATCAGGGGGCTGATGTGGGCCGCGATGGTGGGCAGGGCCAGGGTGGGGTTCGGAAGGCCGGGGAACTGCGACGCGGCCATGATCCCGAACAGGGAGCACAGGAATCCGGCGGGAAAGATCAGCAGGGCCCCGAGAAGGAACCCATTGCGCGCGGAGCGCTCGTCCCGGGCCGACAGGGCGATCTGGACGGCGGCCTGTGTGGAACAGGCCATCGTGATCATGACGGCCATCCAGGCGGCCAGAATGGCGGAGCCGATGCCCTCCACGGGGTCGAACCAGGCCTTTCCCTCGGGCAGGGCCTTCAGGATGTTCTCGACCCCGCCAAAACCGCGCACTCCGCCCCAGAGTGCCGCAAAGATCCCGACGTAAATGATGACGACGTTGACGACGTTGGTGAGCCCACTGGCCCAGTAGCCTCCGGTCAGGGTGATGGCGATGAAGACAGCGGCCGAGGCGATCATGCCGGTCTTGAGGGTGAAGAGTCCCGGAAGCATGGACGCAAGGATGGCGCCGCCCGCGACGTATTGAAGCGCGGTGATCGTCATCATGATCAGAAGCTGGGCCACGACGCCGACGAGCCGGGCCTTGGGGCCGAAGGCCGCTCCCATCATCTCCGGAACCGTGTGCTGGCTCATGCGGCGGAACCGCGCGGCCAGGAAGAGCCCGACGAAGAGGCCGCCTGCGGCCCATGCGCCGTTGTACCATCCGGCGGAGAACCCCGCCGTGTAGGCATGCTCCGCGACGCCGACCGTCGAGGCCCCGCCGATCGCCAGCCCGGCCAGCATCACCGCAACCAGGCCCGTGGGGAGCTGCTGCCCCGCCATGAGGTAGTTCAGCATCTTTCCCTCTCCTGCGGCCTGGATCTTCGACGCCTTCCAGGTGATGGCCGACAGCAGCAGGGCATACCCAATCAAAATACACAGCGATACGTTGACGTTCATCCTTCCGTTCTCCTCTCGTTTCCCGAAATAAAAAAGACCCCCGCACGTTCGGTGCGGGAGCCCCTTTTTCCGTATGATTCCGGCGGCCTCAGCTCAACAGGCAAGCGATACGCCGATCCTCATTCGAAAGGGATCCCCGCATGTCGAGCTAAAGCTAAAGTAAAAGCGATCGAGGCCAATGGCCGTACGGCGTGTCCATCCGCGATTCATGCGGTTCACCTCCATTTTCGAAGAGCGTCCGGCGCTTCCGGGATGGGCGTCATCATAAAGGTTCGGCGTCTCAAAGTCAATAGGGCGGGGATAAATAAACGGGAAACGCTGATTTAATCCATGAAGCCCCCCGGTGGTACCCCAGCTTGCCTGTTTCGAGTCAGGAACTTGCCGGGGCCGCCGCTATCAGGATAGCGGCGTGGGGGTTTGGGGGCAAAGCCCCCATGTTAATTTTTAGGGAAGCGCTGGAGATTTTTGCCCATAGATGTTTTGCATACTTCCCTTTGGCAAAATATGCGTTTTTGTTTTAATCAGCGCTTCCCAGGATTTTTCGTCTGCGGGGTTTATGCCGTGGGCCCCAGACCCTCCCGCAGCCCCCTGGAGTTTCTGAACTCCAGGCAGCGCCGCAGAAAGTGGTCCGCGGCCGCCGGGCTGCCCATGAAGTTCAGGTGCAGGTAGGAGCCCAGCACGTTCCCCTTGGCATAGCCTCCGGGCCTGGATGCGCCGGTTCGGACCCTCGTGATGTCGAGCGCGAAGGGAAATGGCCCGTCGTCGGGCTCGACGACGGAGAAGTGGAACTCGTGCCCGCGCAGCACCGCCCCCTCGGGACAGAGCACCGTGTCCCGCAGGGCCCGGGCCTCCACGTAGCCCACGGTCTGAAGCCGGTCGTTCATCCGGCATCGGGCGGGCACGAGCCCCGCCATCTCGAACGTCTCCCCCCGAAGGTCCGTGATGGAGCGGGTCAGGTACATGAACCCGCCGCATTCCGCAAAGAACGGAATCCCCAGCTCCGCGGCCCTCGCCATGGCGGCGCGCATGGGCCCGTTGGCCGAGAGCTCGCGCGCGAAGACCTCGGGGAACCCGCCGCCCAGGATGACGCCGTGCGCGTCGGGCAGGGCCTTGTCCCGCATCGGGCTGAAGAACGTCAGCTCCGCGCCCCGGTCCTCCAGCGCGGAGAGGCTCTCGGGGTAGTAGAAGGAGAACGCCTCGTCGCGCGCCACGGCAAGGCGCACGCCCCTGGCGAAGGGGGGCGGTGCGGCGGGGAGCTCCGCCTCGATCGGCGGTGCGGAGCGGGCCGCGGCCAGGAGCAGGTCGAGGTTCACCCCGCGCTCCACCGCGTCGCGGATGCGCCCGATGCGCTCCAGGTCCGGGGACTCTCCGGCGGGGACCAGGCCGAGGTGCCGCTCGGGCAGGGTCAGCGCGTCGTCGCGCCTCAAAGCCCCGAGGAGGGGGATCCCCACCCTCTGGAGCCCCTCGCGGATCGTCTCCATGTGGGATTCGGAGCCCAGGCGGTTCAGGATCACGCCCCGAAGGTCGACCTCCCGGTCGTACTCCCGAAACCCCAGGGCCGCCGCCGCCGCGCTCTCTCCCATGGAGCGCACGTCGATCACCAGAACGACGGGAAGCCTCAGGATCTTCGCGATCTGCGCGCTGCTGCCGATGCCCCCGCGCCCCCCGTCGTAGAGCCCCATAACCCCCTCCGTCACGGCGATGTCGGCCCCGCGGGAGGTCCGGACGAAAAGGGCCGTCATGGCCCGTTCGTCGGTCAGCCAAGTGTCCAGATTGCAGACGGGGCAGTTCCCCGCCAGCCGATGATGGCCGGGGTCGATGTAGTCGGGGCCGATCTTGTACCCGCAGACGCGAAGTCCCCGCCCGCGCAGGGCGGCCAGGAGCCCGCCGACGATCGTCGTCTTGCCCGAACCGCTCCGGGTTGCCGCGATGAGGAGCCGGGGAACACGCCTCAGGCCGTCATCCATGTTCCAGCGTCCTTATTCCTTCATCCCAGTCTCTTCATCGCCCTCAGGAGTCGGCCTTCTCGGTGTCCCCGTTCTTCCTCAGGATCTCCTCCCACGTGATGAAGGAGTGGTAAAAGACCTGGTCGTCGTCGTCGAGCCCGCGAGTTATCTCCGTGATGTGGCTGCGTTTGGCCTTGACCGTCTTCAGGACGTACTCCACCGCCTTGAAGGGCTTGCTGTGGGCCCCGCAGGTGTAGATGTCGAGCGCCATGTAGTTGACCTCCGGCCAGGTGTGCACCGAGAGATGCGACTCGCTGATGACGACCACGCCGCTGACCCCGTTGGGCGGAAAACGATTGAAGGAGACGGACCAGACCTGAGCGTTGGCCTGCTTCGCCGCCTCCACCAGGATGTCCTGAAGCCTGACGACATCGGTGATGACCTCGCCGCAGCCGGAAGCCTCCACGATAAAATGAACCCCCTTTGGCGACAACTCACCAAACCCCCTTATCGTTTACTTAAAAATTTGTTTATTGAAAATCCAACTGTTTATTTCCCCTGTACGGCGGCTTTCCTCCGCAATGCCCTCGAAGGCTTACAAGGGTCACTCGTCCGCCGTCGCCTCCACGGAGGCGGGGCTGAGGTCCTGTTCGGCGTCGACCTTTTCGGGCGTGCTGTCCTGAGTCTCGAGGCGCAGGACCTCGCCCTCGCCGTCGTCGAAGACGATCTCGGCCTCCATGCCCGTGGTTGCGACGATGGAGGTGAGGATCCGACGGGTGTTCTCGTCCGCCTGGCTCAGGATGCCGCTTTTCAGGGCGTTCTGCCTCATCTCCTCCAGGTCCGCCGTCACCTCCCGGTTCTGGTCCTCGAGGCGGATGGAGGTGAAGAGCCCCGCCTGCTGGTCGTAGACCTCGAAGCTCTGGATGTCCGCGTAGATGTCCAGGATGCGGCTGCGCGGGACGACCACACGGACGCGGTTGACCGCAAATCGCTCGGAGATGTTGAGCTTGGAGAGGTCGTTGCCGCAGACGATGACCCCGGCGTACCGCATGATGAACTTCCGCGTGGTGCCGGGGAGGCAAAAGCCCAGGAACGGCATCTGTTTGCCGTCGGAGAACGAGACGATGGACTGAAAACGTTCCCGCACGGTCGCCAGCTCGTTCACGTTCTGGATGCCCTGCAGGATCGCAGAGCGGACCGATTTTTTCCTCGCGGCCGGGTTCTTTTTCCGCGTCAGGAGCAGGACGTTGAGGACGACGGAAAGGACGAGCAGCAGCGCTACGATGATCGACATGGAAAACCCTCCTGTATCTTAATTTTCCGGATCTGTATTTTGGCGTTTCGGTACATCAGAGTTCGCGCGCCACGCGGCGGCGCACCTCGGCCATCGGAAGGCCGTGCTCGGCCGAGAGGCGCTTGAGGTCCTCGTACTCGGGGGTGCGGCGCAGGGGAACGTCCCCCAGAAGCGCGGTCTTGACGTCGAGTTCCCCGAGAGGCGTGGAGACGCGTTCGATGCGGAAAGGCAGCCGGGTGCGGTCGGCCGCGATGCGCCGGACCCCCTGCGAGGTGGTCTCCTTCAGTATGATCAGGGTCAGGGACGACGCCTTTTCCGGCTCGGACAGGCAACAGAACCGGACGGCGGGGCGTCCCTTCTTCATGTAGATGGGCTCGGTCCAGACGTCCAGGGCGCCCGCCTCGAAGAGGCGGCCCGAGACGGGCTCGAAGTCCTGAGGGTTCATGTCGTCGATGTTGCACTCCAGGAGGGTCAGTCGCTCGTGCACCAGGCCCTCGTCCTCCTGGCCGGCCTCCATCAGAAGGACGCGGAGGACGTTCGGCATGTCCTCGGAGTCCCGATTGCCCAAGCCGAAGCTCGACGCGATCACCGATCCTGCGGGAATGGAGCAGAAGGCGGAGGCCAGGGTCCTGGCAAGCAGCGCGCCGGTCGGGGTGGTGCGCTCCATGGGCGCGCCCCGGGAAAATATCGGCAGCCCCCGAAGCAGGAGCGCCGTCGCCGGGGCAGGGACGGGCAGGACGCCGTGGGCGCAGGTCACCGTGCCCGATCCCACGTTGAGAGGAGAGCAGAGCACGCGGGGCCAGTCCAGAAGCTCCATCAGGACGAAGGCTCCCACGATGTCGACGATGGAGTCGATGGCTCCCACCTCGTGAAAGTGGATCTTGTCGGGCGTCGTCCCGTGGACCTGGGCCTCGGCCTCCGCAAGCAGCGCAAAGGCCCGGAGGGACTCCCTCCGGACGCGGTCGGACAGAGCGCTTCCGCCGACGATCTCCTCGATCTCGTGCAGTCCCCGGTGCGGATGATGTTCGTGGGTGCGGACGTCGAAGTTCGTCCCCGCGATGCCGTTTTTCATGCCCCTCTCGATGACGAGCTCGTAACTGTCCTCCGGCAGGAGCGTCAGCCTGCGCATCTCCGCGCGGAAGCGCTCCGGGTCGGGGAGGAGGCCCAGCAGGGCCCCGATCAGCATGTCGCCGGCGATCCCCGCAAAACAGTCCAGGTAAAGTGTCTTCATCCGCCGTGGTCCCCCTTGATCAGGTTCAATATCGTATCGAATCCGGTTCCGCCTTGTTGTCCGGCGTTCCGGGACGGGGCGTCGGTGCTATCGCAGCCTTGCCCTGCCGGATTTCTTATGCCTGTTTCCACCCAGGAAGAGGTGGTCCGCGTCGCTTTTTGTGTATTGAAGGAGGGAGGCGAAGCGGTTTTGAGCCGTCTGAGCCCGTTCCATGCGGGGGGGGCCGACGGGCGCCGGTTCCGGAAGGGGCAGAGCGGTTCCGAGACGGGGGCCCATGGCGTCCGGGGGGACGCGGCGCAGGACCGCGCGCATCCCATCGCCGTGCGGGACCTCGTGCAGCTCGGGGACGGCCTCGACGGCGTCCGGAATGCATGCGAAGGCGATGTCCGCCCTATAGCCGACCCGGTCCAGGAAGACGGCATGATCCGCCCCGGCGAGGGACGCCTGCAGGTCGTTCCGGGAGGACTGCCAGGTCAGAAGCGCTAGGCGGGCGCTGTCCGCGAGCCTCAGCCCGGGATGCCGCCGCTGCAGGAGGGAGAGCAGAAGGCCGGCGCAGAGGGTGTCGTCCCAGGAGGGACGTCCCTTTCGTCCCGAACAGAGCAGGCCGATCCGGGACCCCCGCGACAGGGCGCAGCCGAGCGCCGACGAGGCGTTGCGGATGCAGGCGGCGAAGACCGGAACCCCCGTTTCCGCAGCCCTCAGGAGAGCCTTCGTGCCGTTGGTCGTGGCCATGACGGCGCACGCGCGGGCCGCGGCGAGCTCCCTCGTGAGGTCCAGAGGCGAGTTTCCGAGGTCGAACCCCTGAGGGGTTATGGCGTTTTCCTCTCCCATCAGGAGGGGGTTTCGGCCTTCCTGCTCCAGATCGTGCGCCAAGCGCCGCGCCGCGTCGGGGGTGTCCGTGGGGTAGAGCTCCCGGCCTCCAAGCTCGAACCATCGGACGATCACCGTCGTCGCGCGAAGAACGTCGATCACCAGCCAGACGTCGACCGTCGGCAGGTGCTCGTTGCAGGATAAAACCACATCGGCCTCCACAGGTTTTGCCATGCCCCATCCTCCTCGTTTCCGCTGCGGATACATTATAACTTAAGGAAACGCCGATTCCGTCCATGAGGCCTCCCTTTGGGGAAACCCGGCCTGTGGGTTGATGGGTGCAGCTCGCCGGGGCCGCCGCTGTCCCGCGGCCGGACCGACGGTTTTGCGAAGCCCCATGTCAATTTTGGAGGATGCGCACGTCCCTCCGTGCCTGGGAAAGTCTGCGGTGTCCTCCGGGGATGCTCTGTGTTATGATAGGGAACGGCAAAGGTAAACCGACTCCGAAATGATGAATAGATTGCAGTTTCGGGTCGATATTTTGACGGGAGGCGTTTTTGTGCTGGGCAGCGTTATCGCCATATCGGAGGCCGTTTCCCTCGGCGTGCACGGCATGGGGCTTCTGGCCGCGTCGGGACGCCGGCTCAACGCCCGGGACATGGCCCAGACCCTGGGGGTCTCCGAGGCTCATCTGACTAAGGTTTTTCAAAGGCTGGCCCGCGCGGGGCTGGTGCGTTCCGTGCGGGGAGTGGGGGGCGGTTTCGAGTTGAAGCTCGCGCCCTCCCAGATATCGCTGATGTCAGTCTACAGGGCGATCGACGGCGTCCCCGATCCCTCGGCGGCGCTGTGCTCGTGCTGTGCGCAGTGCCCCTTTCGGGACTGCATCTTCGATACCGTCCTCGAGGACTCGGCGCGGCGGTTTCTGGACTATCTCTCCGGTACGACTCTGGACACGGTGTTTTTGAAGCTCGATAAAAGGGAGTGTCCCTCTCCGTATCCGGAGCTCCCCGAGGGACCGGAGCGCTCCGGTTCGCGGTGCCCGCGCAGGGAGGGCCGGGTTTTGGCAGGGGAAAGTGGAGGTGAGGCCCATGACGCAGTTTGAACCGCGCAATATCTCCATGATGATGGATCTGTACGAGATGACCATGGCCAACGGGTACTTCGGCGGCGGGAACGCCGACGGACCGGCCACGTTCGACGTGTTCTACCGGAGGAACCCCGATGAAGGCGGCTTCGCTATCTTCGCGGGCCTGGAGCAGGTGCTCGATTATCTGGAGAACGTTCATTTCGAAAAGGAGGACATCGATTACCTGCGCTCGCTCGATATCTACGAGGAGAAGTTCCTGGAATGGCTGGCGGATTACCGCTTCCGCGGAACCGTGACGGCCATGCCGGAGGGCAGCGTCATGTACCCCAACGAGCCGATCCTTACGGTGTGTGCGCCGCTGATCGACGCGCAGCTGGTGGAGACGGCGATCCTGAACCAGATCAACCATCAGTCCCTGATCGCCACGAAGACCCACCGGATCGTCCAGGCCGCGCAGGGGCGGGCCGTGGCGGACTTCGGCGCGAGGAGAGCCCATAACGTGGATGCCGCCGTCTACGGCGCCAGGGCGGCGTACATCGGCGGTGTCTCCAGCACCGCCACGCTGCTGGCGGGGCAGATCTTCGGCATCCCCGTCAGCGGGACGATGGCCCACAGCTGGGTCATGTATCACGACGACGAGTACACCGCGTTCAAGCGGTTTGCGGAGCTCTATCCCGACAACTCGGTCCTGCTCGTGGACACCTACGACGTCTTCAAGTCGGGCATCCCCAACGCGATCCGGGTCGCCCGGGAGGTCCTCATTCCCAGGGGAAAGCGTTTGAAGGGCATCCGCCTGGATTCCGGCGACCTGGCCTACCTTTCGAAGGCCGCCCGCAGGATGCTGGACGAGGCCGGCCTGACGGATTGCAAGATCGTCGCTTCCAACAGCCTGGACGAGTTCACGATCCGATCCATACTGGAGCAGGGCGGCTGCATCGACGCCTTCGGCGTCGGGGAGCGGCTGATTACGGCACGGAGCGATCCCGTCTTTGGGGCGGTGTACAAGCTGGTGGCCGTGAACAAGGGCAAGGCCTGCTACCCCAAGATCAAGGTCTCGGAGACCTTCGAAAAGATCACCAACCCCGGGAAGAAACAGGTGTGGCGCGTCTATGACGACCAGGGACATGCCATCTCCGACCTGATCACCATGGCGGAGGAGACCCCCGACTTCAGCGGGGAATATCCCTACGTCAATCCGCAGAGGCCGTGGAGGACCTTCGTCTACTCCGGCTGTACGGCCCGAAGGATGCATGAGCTGGTCATGGAGGACGGAAGGAGGGTGAAGCCGTCCCCTTCGCTCGAGGAAATCCGGGCGTACGTAAAACGCCAGCTCGAGACGGAGATATGGCCGGAGGAGCAGCGCTTCGAGAACCCGCACAAGCATTATCTCGACATGAGCCCGGCCTACTATCGGATGAAGATGGAGCTTCTGAGCAGGGCGCAGAACGGGACGCTCTGACTTGATTCCAAACGCTCTGACTGAAGGCGAGCGGCCCCCGGATCCGGGGGCCGCTCATCTCTCGTATCCTGATGATGCCTCAATGCAGCCGGTCCCTCAGCGCCTCCGTTTCGCCCAGGGACAAATCCGTGTATTCCGCAATCCGCTCGAGCGGTGGAGGCGATACCCTCGTTTCGGCCCAAACAGCAAAGGGCCGGCCATTGAAAAGTGAGGCGGCCCCGGCTGTTGCGGGGGCTGGGTAAGCGCTGATTAAGAGAAAAAACGCCCCCGTTAGAGGGCGTTTTTTCTGATTAAAACTTAAAACGTTTTTCTCCAGCCTATCGTCTGCTTAAGGGACTGGCTGCGAAGGTTGGAGGCTATACCCTCTTCCTTCGAAAGAGTGCTAGTGCAAGAATCGACGCTAAACCGCTGACCCCCGCGTCGCCCACTGGCGTCGATACGCGGTCACTGGACCGCGTATCGACATAAGCGACCGACACGCCCCGCGAGGCAAACGCCTCACGGAAGGCGGTCGTCTGCTTAACGGACTAGCTGCCTCTATCCAAGGTTAAGCTTTTCTCCGCAGCAGAAACGCTACCACGAGAGCCAACATCATTCCGCTGACTCCCGCGTCGCATCCACCGCCGCCGCCCTCGCCCTTGTTCCCGCCGCCGCTCCTCGCTTTCTGGAGCAGGCCCATGGCGCCCGAGATCGTCCCGTCGGCAACGCCGTCCGGGACCACCAGGAGCCCCTCGACGATCCGCGGCCCGGTCTTTGCCGGCGAGGCGGCCGGGCCCGTGGCGTCCGCCACGAAGGCGGTCAGCTCCAGGGTCGCCCCATTGTTGCCGTTCGTCACTTTCAGCGCGCCCGAGGAGATTGCCTGAGATGCGGCCGCGCCGTCGGTTCCCACGACCGTATAGGCCTCCCCGCCCGCGGAGATGAAGGCCGGCTTCAGGATGTCGAGGAGCTCCCGGGGCTCGACCTTCGTCACCTTGCGCCCCATCAGCGTGCTCAGCTCGTCCCAGGACAGGCTCCATCGGTACCTCAGAGGCAGCAGGTCGCCCTTTCTGCGCCCGCCGAGGGAGATGTCGATCGCGGGCCTGGAGGTGCTCCAGCCCTGCGCGGAGGGGAGCTGCCCCGTCTTGAAGCGGATGGCGGTCCTGGACTTCAGCTCCGTCACCTGGACGGCGGAGGTCCCCCAGGCGTCGCGGAACGCCTTTTGGAAGGCGGAGGCCTTCACCCTCGCCGGGTCGGAGTCCGCAATGGTGAGGCCTGCGCCCTGCGCGCTCAGCAGGTCGTTGAACTCGCCCAGTATCTTCCAGATCTCGGGGTGGACGTTGGTGTAGCTCATCTCCTCCCGGACGGTGAGGTCCGCGGAGTCCGCGACGGTTTTCTGCCGGTTCACCGCGACGCTGATGACGGTCCTGCCCATGGAACGGGCGTAGAGGTTGCCGAAGGCGTCGATGCGCGCCACGCCGGGATTGCTGCTGGACCATGTGACCTTTTCGGAGCTCGAGGTCGTCCCGTTCGCGTAGACGACCGTCGCGGTGAGGGTTGCGGTCTGGCCGACCCGGGTCAGGGTGTTGGGGATGCCGCTCATCCGAACGGACTTGATCGTAAGGGATGGGTCGGTGCCGGGGTCGTTGCCTCCGCCCTGTTTCTCCTCGACGGCTCCGATGTCCTTTTTGCCGTTCGTCGGCTGAGGACGGGCGACGCCCCTCGCGTCCTCGGCCGGGAAGCTCGGCAGGTGGGAGGGGATGGCGTCCATGGCCCTGCTGTCCGCCGCGAGGGCGTCCGCCTCGTTCAAGGCGATCGTCCGGAGCGTGCCGGATGCCGACCCCGTGCCGACGGTGGGGCCGGAGTTGTCCGCAAGGCCGTTGGAACCGAAGAACGTGGCGGAGGTCCAGCTCTCCTGCTGACGGTCCGTCTCGGTGTCCCCGTTCACGGAGGGGTTCGCCCAGGACGTGTCGCCGGCGCCGGCGCCCTGGACGCCGAACCTGGCGATGCGGTTGTAGCCGCCCGTGGAGATGATCCCGCCGCCCCTGTAGATGTCCGCGCCGAAGTCGGACTTGTTGCCGACGACGATGCTGCCGGCAAGCGTCAGGTTCCCGTTATTCAGAAAGATCCCGCCGCCCCGGCACTCCCCGGCGCCCGTCGTGGCGTTCTCGAGGGCGAGGGTGCAGTTTCTGACGGTGAAGGGCCCGTCCAGGAACAGGGCCCCGCCGAGGCTCTTCGCGTCTCCCTTCGTGCTGTTTCCGGCAAAGGTGCCGTTGCTGATGTCGGAGAGCTCCGCTACCGAGATGCGGACGGCGCCGCCCTGGGCCTCGTTCGGGCTCTGGCTCAGGTTCCCTGCAAAGGTGGAGCGCCCGATCTCCGCCTTCTTCAGCTTCAGGAAGAGCGCGCCGCCCTGGCCCGACCGGGCGATGCCGCCCGCGGTGTTTCCCTCCATGAGGGTGGCGGACATCTGGAAGGTCGCCGTCGTCTTGTCGAGGATAAACGCGCCGCCGTCGCCCTGAGAGGCGTTCCTCTGGAAGAGGCTGGAGGCGATCCCGGAGGAGTCCCCCGCGAAGACGGCGCCCCCCCTCCCGGCGGCGGAGTTGTCCCGGAAGGCGGTATGCTCCAGCGTGACCCCCGAATTGGCCATCACGGCCCCTCCGCTGCCCGTCATCGCCTTGTTGTCGGTGAACAGCGTGTTCTTGGCGGAAAGGGAGGTCTTGCTGAACAGGGCGCCCCCGTCCTTTCGGGCGACCTGGCCCGCGAATACGATGGGGTCGCTCCCGGACGGCTCGACCTTGATCTCCTTGGCCCAGATGGCCCCGCCGCCGTCGTCCGGTCCGGTTCCCTCGGCCTTGTTGCCGGCCTCGAAGGCCCCGCCCGTGACCATAGCCGTCCCGGCCGCGCAGATGGCCCCGCCGGACTCGGACGCCGTATTTCCGGCGAAGCTCCCTCCGGAGACGGTGAGGTCGGACGCTGCGAAGACGGCGCCCCCCTGGGCCGCGCCGTTGGTCCTGAAGACGAACTTGTCCGTCAGCGTCGCCGTGCCTTCAACGTAGAGCGCGCCGCCCTTGCCCGTAGCCGTGTTCCCCGTGAAGGTCAGGGCCCTGCCTGAGGCGAAGGCGAGGGATGCCGTCCAAATGGCGCCGCCGTCGGCCGCGCTGTTGCCGCCGAATTCCTGGTCCGCGTTGAAGACGACCGCCGCGCTGCCGGGGATATGGAGGGCCCCGCCGTTTTCCGTCGCACGGTTTGCGGAGAACGCATTGCCGTTGAAGGTGGCTCGGGATCCCGAGGAGCCGCTCAGGGCCACGGCCCCGCCGTTCTTGGCCGTGTTGTTCTCGAAGCGGACGCCCGCGGGGAACTCCACGTCCGCCCCGTCCAGGTAGACGGCTCCGCCGCTGTCCGCCGCGGAGTTATGGTCGAAGGCCACCGTTCCGGAGAGCGTGACCGCGCCGGAGACGCTGAGGGCCCCCCCGTTGCCCGTGGACCGGTTGTTCCGGAATGTGCCGCCCTCGAACGTCGCCTTGCCGCCCGATGCGACGGAGACGCCGCCTCCATTGCCTCCTCCCTCGAACGTGACGCCCTTGAAGGTGGGGCCGTTGCCTGCGGCGCTCTGAACCTCGAAGTGCCGGAAGGCTCCTCCCGCGGTCAGCTTTTTCCCGGCCCCGTCTATCTTGGCGTCCAGCGATACGGGGATCGCCGAGGTAATCGCAATGTCCGCGCCCAGCCGGATGTCCAGGCTGACCGGGTTCTTCACGGCGTCCCTCAGCTCGGCGTAGCTGTTGACGATGGTCGTATCGGCCTCCGCGCCGGAGCAGAACGACAGGCACGCCAGGGCCAGCAGGCCGGGGATCAAAAACCTTTTCATCTCTCTACCTCCCTTTGCGAATCAGCAGCGCCGCGGCCAGAAGGCCCATCATCCCCAGCCCCAGGCCGTCGCAGCCCCCGCCGCCGCTCTTCTCCTTATTCGTCGGGTTGCTCGGGTTCTCCTTGTAGTCCGCCGGGGCTGCGTAGAAGGTCAGGTTCCAGCGGTTGTCGGAGGTCCCGTCCCTCAGGACCAGGAAGTCGTTCTCCGTGGTCGGCGTCCTGTCGGACACGACGCGCAGGGCCGGCCGCGAGCCGCTGCCCGTGCCGTCCATCAGCATGGCGATGAAGCTCACCGTGATCACGCCGCGTTCCTCGTCCAGAAAGATCTTGACCAGCCTGTCGTAGTACCCCTGTTTCTCCAGTTCCTGGATCAGGTTCCAGTCGTTCTCGTTCCCGCTGCGCAGGTAGAGGCTGAAGTTGCGCGCGAATTCGCTTTTGATGTCGCCCGTCTCGTGCCACTGGTCGAGCAGCCCCTCCCACTTGGGGGCCACCAGCAGGTGCGTGCGGGGCAGGTTGAAGGTAATGTGCAGGGGCAGCAGGCCCTCGGCCCCTTCCCTTCGGGCCGAGCCGGGGATGGACGCGTCGACGGCGAAGGAGGCGATGACGTCCCCGGCCACGTAGGTGTTGCGGACGACGCCGGAGGTCACGGTCCGTCCCTCGGGCGCCCTCACGGCCGATGCGTCCATCGCCCTGGCGACGTTCTTGAGAAAGTCCGTGCTGGCGGCGCGGGGGTTGAAGGCGGCGGCCTTCCAGACGCTGGGCTCGCGCCCCTCGGCGGGGGCCGACGCCGTCCCGAGGTCCAGGCCGAAGATGATCCTGTGGTTCAGGATCAGTTCGCGGAACCCCGCCGCGGGATCGACGGGGTAGAGCCGCAGCGCCCTCTTCATCCCCTCGTTGACGTTGAAGCGCTGGTTGTAGACGGTCTTGAGGCCCGGCGCGACATGGCTGATGTCGTTGAGTTGGAATCGGGGCGGTACGTCCTTGAGGCTCTGGGAGCGCGGCAGGTCGAAGGCCCAGTAGGTGGGGATCATGTGCGTCCAGGCGTAGCTGTCGTAGCGCTGCACCGCGTAGCGGATGCCCGTGTAGTTCGTGACCTCCGTGGTCAGGCGGTAGTCGATCCTGTCGTGTGCGGGCCACTCGGGGACGGGGACGAACACCCACTGGGCGCTCTCCGTCGTCTTGTCGTCCGTCACGTCCCACGTGAAGTTGTCGTAGGCCGTCATGTCGCCCAGTCCCGCGGAGTTGGGCTCGCGCAGGATGGCCCGGAAGAGCAGCGGCTCGGCCTCCGCCGTTCCGTCCGCGACGTTGGCGATGACGAAGGGCACCAGAAGGGTCTGGGACGGGGTGGAGGGATAGTGGGACGAGGGGTTCTGGTGGAAGGCGAAGTTGCCCCTCACGCTGCCGAACTTCCCCTGCTCCCTGTTCTTGACGAAGAGAAAATCGTATCCGCCGCTCCCCAGGGGGGTCTTGCGCGTGGAGTAGAAGGGGTTGTCCACCAGGCCGTCCGGCGTGACCGCGTCGCCGGGTCCCGAATAGTCGAATCCGACCTTCATCGAGGCCTGGGTTCCCGTCAGCACCAGGAACATCGCGCGGATGTCCCGGTTGGCCTCGTCCCCCAGGGGCTCCTCCGTGCGCCCGTTCATAATGACAACGGAGTTGCGGTCGCTCACGATGTCCCCGCTGACCTTCATGGGGACCTGGGCCGCCGCGTCGCCCACCGTGTCCATGCCCCCGGTGATCACCATCCACTGGGCGCCCACGCCGCTTGGGCCGAAAAGGTCGTCGAAACGGTAGTTCGCTCCGGCCTCCGTGCCGGACAGCAGAAGGCACGAAAGGCAAAGGACCAGCGCGCCGCCTGCGACCCTGAAAAAACTTCTCATGGCAAAACCTCCTTGTCTTGGATCTCCCTATGTTTGCGACCGGAAATCTACCTGTCCCTCAATCCCGACCGACGGGTCCGGGAGAGGCGGCGTTCGCTCCGCGCCGCCGCCCGATCCCGTCGGGACCGCTCCGGATGGCTGCGAGGCGTCCCCTCGTCCTCACGGGGCTCCGCAGCCGATACGGGGGCCTCCTCGGATGGGACTTCGGCGGCCTCCGCAGGGGGCTCTCTGCCCTCGTCCGTTTCGGACTCCGCCTCCGCCGCCCTGACCGGTCTCAGCATCCCCGAGGCGGTGATCAGGGAGAGATGATCCAGGGGGCGCAGCGCGGCGGCCCGGGCGAAACAGGCGACGATCTCCCGGGCCCGCTCCATGTAGCTTCGTTCGCCAAGGGCGGAGCTCAGCTCGGCCAGCCCCATGGCCGCGAGGGCATTGGCCGAGGGGGCCGCGTCGTCGCTCGCCGTCTTGCGCCTCAGGAAGATGTTGGGGTCGTCCGAGGAGGAGAGGAACAGCCCCCCGTCCTCGGGGTCCCAGAACTCCTCCATGAGCTTGCCCGTCAGGGACTCGGCGTAGCGCAGCCAGTCCCGCAGCTGTTTTTTCCGCGCCCCGGCGGCGGCCGCAGCGCGGTGAAGCTCCATGACGCCCCACAGCAGCGCCGCGTAGTCCCCGGGGAGGGCGGGAATCCCCGCGTCTCCGCCGCGGTACCGCCGCCTCCAGCTGCCCCTGGGGTCCGGCAGGGCCTTTTGGAGGAACAGGGCGGCCCGCTCGGCGGAGAGCCTCCATTCCGGCTGCCCGAATGCCGAGGAGGCGCGGGCCAGGGCCCCGATCATGAGGCCGTTCCAATCCATGAGCACCTTGTCGTCCACGGCGGGCGGCGTGCGCCGGGAGCGGGCCTCCAGAAGGATGGCCCGGTCCCGGGCGAGGCGATCCGCCGCCTCGGTCGCTCGGATCCCGTAGCGCTGCGACAGTTCCGCGACGGTCGAGGCCTCGTAGAGGATGTTCTGTCCCGTCCGCATTCCCGTCATCTCGTGTCCGAAATTTCCGCCGGGCAGGACGGCGTAGGCGGCGCAGAACAGGCCGCGGTCCCCCTCCGGGAGCAGCCGGAGGACCTCCTCCTCCGTCCAGAGGTAGTAGCGCCCCTCCCCCTCCTCGCTGTCCGCGTCGAGGGACGTTCGGAAGCAGGACTCCGGGGCGGTGAAATCCCGCTGCACGCATCCGACGATGTCCTCCGCCAGGGTGCGGTAGAACGGGTCGGGACGGATCTCGTGGGCCAGCGCCGCGGTCAGGAGCAGCAGGGCCTGATCGGAGAGCATCTTCTCGAAGTGGGGAACGAGCCACTGCTCGTCCGTGGCGTAGCGCGCGAACCCGCCGCCCAGATGGTCGTGGATGCCGCCCCTCCACATGCGGCGGAGGGTCAGGTCCGCCATGCCCAGGAGCGTCTCGCGCTCCTGCGTGGAGTTGATGGCCGAGCGGGCCTGTTCCAGCAGGAAGAGAAGGCGCGGCGCGGCCGGGAACTTGGGCGCGAACCCGAACCCACCCCACTGCGGGTCGAAGAGTCCCTGGAGCTCGTTGAGGGCGCTTCGGGCCGATGCGGCGCCCACCCGGCCCCCCGAGACGAACTTCAGGTGGGCGGCCAGCGTCTCCGCCAGGCTGTCGGCCCCTCGGATCACGTCCTCGCGCTGCATGGACCACAGCCACTTGACGCGCGGCAGGATGTCCGTCAGCCCCGGCATCCGGCCCGTCGTCCTCTTGGGCAGCCACGTGGCCGCGAAGAAGGGCCTGCCCTCGGGGGTCAGAAAGAGGTTCAGGGGCCAGCCTCCGTTGCCGTTCTGGATGTGGCATATGTCCATGAAGAGCCCGTCCAGATCGGGCCGCTCCTCCCGGTCCACCTTGACGGCGACGCAGACGTCGTTCATGAGGTCCGCCACCTCGGGGTCGGAGAAACATTCCCGCTCCATGACGTGGCACCAGTGGCACGAGGAGTAGCCGATCGAGAGGAATATGGGTTTGTCCTCCCTGCGCGCGGCCTCGAATGCCTCGTCCCCCCACGGGTACCAGGCTATGGGGTTGTCGGCGTGCTGGAGCAGGTAGGGGCTGGACTCGTCCGACAGACGATTCCTTGGGGGGGATGGGGGGGTGCCCGCCGTCCCCGGGGTGGTCGAGAGGTCCCTGTAGATCAAGCGGTCATCCCCTCCCATCCTCCTCCACGATCCCGGGCAGCTCGTCGAGGGAGCCGACGGCGCGCCACGCCCCCAGCTCCAGAAGCTGCTCCTTCGTGAAGTTGCCCTGCGCCGTGCCGATCGCCCGTGTACCCGCTGCGAGGGCCGTCCTGACGTCGATGTCGGAGTCCCCGACGTAGACGGTCCGATCCGCGGGGACTCCGAAACGATCCATGAGGCTCAGAAGCATCCCGGGCTCGGGCTTGTAGGGCAGGTGGTCCGAGGGGCCGACGATCGCGTCGAAATAATGGGCCGTTCCGCTCCTCTCCATGGCCGTCCTCGGGGCGTTCCGGTTCGAGGCGACGGCCAGGATCAAGCCCATCTCCCGAAGGCGGGGCAGGATCGTCCTCGTCTCGGGGAAGGGGCGGATCATGGAGTGTTCGAGCGGCGCGACCTTGTCGCGGTACAGTTCCAGCCACTCGGGCCGGCAGTCGCCCAGGGTGCCGATCATGAACTCCCTCATGGGCATGGCGATGTACCGCATCACCTGAGCGTGGGTGGCCCTGGGACGGCCGACCGCCTCGGCCACCAGATTGAGCCCCGCCAGGATGGCGTGGCTCGAGTCCACGATCGTCATATCGTGGTCGAAGATCATCAGTTTGATCATAAAGCCCTCTCCATTACTGATGATGCCCGGTTGTTCCGAGGACCTTCTCCAGGGTCTCCTGAAGCAGTTTCCTGGCGGAGTCCTCCGAAAGTTTCCCGTTTCCCTTCAGGCGGTTCAGGATATATTCATAGATCTTGCACAGCTCCTGCCCATGCGGGCTCAGCTCGCCCGATTCGAGGCGGGATTCCTTCGTTTGAAGGTCCTCCAGCGCGGCGAGGGCGATGCAGGCGAGGACGTACTCATCGGGAGTTGCGCTTCCCTCCGGCAGCAAGGGCTCGGAGGACACCCCCCGGGAGAGCATACAGTTGACATCCGTCCTCAACGCGCTGAAGTTCGTGGTGAGCTCCAAGTCGATATACATGTCGATGTAGATTCGCTGAAACTCCGACTCGGGAGGCGTGTTGGGGCTCGCGGCGGCGGTCCTGGGCGGCTCCGGGGCCTCGTGTCGTTGGGCGGACGGAGCGGGAGCCGGTGCGTCGGACGGAACGGGGGCCGGCGCGACGGATGGGGCGGGAGCCGGCGCGACGGACGGAGCGGGAGCCGGCGCGACGGACGGAGCGGGGGCCGGTGTGGCGGACGGAGCGGGGGCCCCGGCGGGAGCCGCTTCGGGCGGAATCACGGGGGGCGCTGCAGGACCGGAGGCCGCTCTTGGAGCGGGGGCGGGCAGGACAATGGGGCTGGCGGCGACGGCGGAATCGGGTGCGATCCACGAATTTGTCCTGTCCGGGACCGGGGCCGAAACCCCTTGTTCCTGAGGCCGCAAAGAGAGATCGGGCTGCGGCGCAGGGGCGGCCTGAGCGCCGAGCGAGGGCTCCGTCCATGGATCATGGACCACAAAATCGGTCGTGATGTCGATGGCCTTGCCCTGAACCGCCATCCCCGCAGGGGCGGGCGAGGGGCGGACATTTTTTCCGCTCCGGGAATTTCGCCGTACCTGCCTCAGAATGGACAGGAAGATCCACAGAAGGAAAGGCAGGACTACCCCTACGGTGACGTAGGGCAGCCAGTCCCGGTAGGGCTGAAGGGATCGAAGCATGGAGACGGAATCGAACCAATTCAGCAGGGGCCTGAATATCTCCATCACGCTTTGATGGAATGAGGACAAAAGGTAGAACGGCATCGGCGACATCTCCTTTGCTTTCTAGCGTCAGATGCGGAGCTGAAAGATCAGCGCCGCCCAGAGAATGACGTTGAACACGATCGCAAGGAACACGGCTGCGGAGAGCATGTCCTTCCCCGCCTTGATCTCGGCGCGGTAATCCCTGTCGATCAAGTCGAAGGCCCTTTCGACCGCGCTGTTGACCAGCTCGAGGGCCATCACGGCCATCCACCCCCCGATCACAGCCAGGGAATGCGGCAGCGGAAGTCGCAGGCAGAGCAGCAGGGCGCATAGAAAGAAGAACACCACGGCCTCGTACTCGAAGGCCTGCTCCTGCCTGAAAGCCTGCAGAAGCCCGCTGAGGGAGTACCGGGTGGCGTTGTAAAGACGTTTCCACGGGGTGTAGCGTCTCAAAGGCCGCCTCCTGGACGATGCGCCGTACCGGGAGAGCTCAAAGAGGCCGCTCCCCTCCGCGCCCCGTGACGGTGATGCGCCCTTCCTCCCGGGGGTCCGCCTTCCCCTGGCACCCGACGGCAAGATATTCGGCAAAGGCGTCGGTGTCGAGATAGGGGGTCTCGGTACGGGGGGCGCTCCTCAGAATCCCGTACTTCTCCGCGTCGTCCCCGTTGGCCATCCATCCCGTGGTGGCCACGGTGTAGGTCCCGTCGTCCGCGACCTCCTTCCATCCGCCGTCCTTGAGGACGAGGAGGGACTTCAGGCGGCTGCCCAGGGTGAGCACGCGGTCGTCCTTCATGACGGTGGGGGGCTCGGAGAGGTCGTAGACGGCTTTGAGCCCGGATACCTGAAGAAACGAGCCCTTGTGGAGGCGTTTCGTGGGGTCGTAGGCGTCCGCTTCCCCCGCGATCAGGGCCGAGGCGGAGATCTCGAGCACCCTGCGCAGCTCCTTTCCCGTCAGGGTCAGCACGAAGATCCGGTCCCCGAAGGGCAGTATGTCCGCGAGGGTCCGTTCCGAGAACTTCCCTGCGGGATAGATGATGTCCCCGCGGATCCCTCCGCTGTTGATCAGGGCCACGTCCGTGCCGGCCTTGAAGCGCATGCTGTCGGTGACGAAGTTCCCGATGGGCGCCTCCCCGGTCCGCAGGGTTTTCTCCCGGGCGTCGATCGGGCGTGCGAAGTTTCCGATCACGCGGCTGAGGGCGCGCGCCAGCTTGTCCTCGTATTCGAGGGCGACCTCCAGCACTCCGGGGTCGGGTGCCGCCCGGTCCCGAATGGGAAGCAGCTTCCACGAGGTTCTTCGGGCGTCCAGTCTGCCGTCCTTGATCCTGATGCCAAGGCGCCCCACGAATTGTCCCCATACGCCGCTCCATATGAGGACGGTCTTGCCGCCCTCCGGATCCTTGATGAAGATGGGTTTGTCGGCCTCCCTGACGGGGGACCCGCATCCCGTGATGACGTGTATTCCCGCCACCGACCTGGCCAGTGCGACGCTCTCATTCTCGTAGAGGCCGCTGAGAAGGACGATGACGTCGGCGCCCTTCCGCCTCAGATCGTCCACCATCTCCCGGGCCACGGCGCTGAAATCCGGATCGAACGAGACCCCCTCGGGCTGGTTGGTCAGCCGCATGATAGCGGGGGAGAGGAGCCCGAAAAATCCCACCTTCATGTCGCCCGCCTGCAGCACGACGTTCTTCTGCAGGGTGCCCGGCAGCTCGGGGTCCCGTGTGACGAGGTTCGAGATGACGATGGGGATGCGGGTCGCGGAAAGCGCCTCCTTCAGGTGCCCCAGGCCGTAGTCGAACTCGTGCTTGCCGAGCGAGTTGACCGCGACCCCGGCCCTCTCGAGCGCGGTCATCTCGGGCCTGCCCTTGAAATAACGCCACATCGTCCCCGCGACGGCCTCTCCGGTCGCGGCGAATATGGGGTTGACGCTCTTCCTCATGTCCGCTTTCACGATTCCCGCGGCCGCGGACAGTCCCCCCATGGCGGGAAGCGACTGCTTCGCCGATGCCTTGACGGGCAGGAGGCGGCTTTGGAGATGATTGAGCGAATAAAGGGTGACCTCCCCGTCCCGGGCGTACGCGGCGCACGTCCCCACGAGGAGACAGATCGACAGGAGAAGACTCCGGAGCAGTCGTTTTTTCATGATCGCCTCAACACTCCTTGTCCGGACAATGGACACCGCCGGGATGACGTCCGGCCGCCCGATTCGGGCCGGGGGGCGGAAGCGGCGTCCCGTATATTCTAACAGCAGTGTAGGGCTTCCCCATCCCGATTACAACCCCAATCCTCATCCCTCAAACAAAAATCGTCTGTGGGCGTCGGCTGAATGTCGGCTAGATATTGAACCGTATCTCGATCATGTCCCCGTCCCGGACCCGGTACTCCTTTCCCTCGAGCCTCAGGACGCCCTTGTCGCGGCAGGCGGCGAGCGTCGCCCCGCACGAGACGAAGTCGTCGTAGGCCACCACCTGGGCCCGGATGAATCCGCGGGCGAGGTCGGAGTGGATGGCGCCGGCCGCGTCCACCGCGGTGTCGCCGTCGTGCAGCGTCCAGGCGCGAACCTCGTCCGCGCCGCTCGTGAAGAACGACAGAAGCCCCAGCAGGCGGTACGCCTCGTGGATCAGGCGGTCCCGGCCCGGCTCGTCGATCTTCAGCTCCTTCATGAACTCCTCCTGTTCCCCCGGCTCCAGCTGCGCCAGGTCCATCTCGATGGACCCGAAGATGCGCAGGGTCAGGAGCCCCTTCTCCCCCATGGCCGCCTCCAGGGCGTCCGCGGCCGGGACGGAGCCCGTCTGCCCCTCGTCCAGGTTCAGCACCACCAGCTCCGGCTTCAGGGTCAGAAAGGCGAACCCCGACAGCGTCCTTTTCTGTTCGTCAGTCAGGGGGTACTCCCGCAGCGGCCGTTCCTCCATCAGGTGGTCCTGGAGCGCGTGCAGAAGCTCGGCCTCCGCGGCCTCCGCGGGGGTCGTCTTCTTCTTCGCCGCCTTCTCGTCCAGTCGGGAGAGCCGGTTTTCGATGACGCCCAGATCTCGGTAGATCAGCTCCATCTCCACGATTTTCCAGTCGCGCAGGGGGTCGATGGAGTTCTCCGGGTGAGGGACGTTCGGGTTCCCGAAGACCCGAACGACGTGCAGCAGCGCGTCCGACTCCGAGACGAAGGAGAGGAAGGAGTTCCCCAGCCCCGCGCCCTTGCTGGCGTCCCGGGAGAGCCCCGCCAGGTCCACGAACTCCACCGTCGCGGGCGTCGCCTTTTTGGGCGCGAAGATCTCCACCAGCCTGTCGAAGCGCCTGTCCGGCACGCTGACCAACGCCCGGTTGGGCTCGGTCTTGCCGCTGGCGTAGGGCTTGACCTCCGCCCCGGCCCGGGTGATCACGTTGAAGACGGTCGACTTGCCGCAGAGCGGCAGGCCGACGATTCCACATTTCAACAAAAGAAATCCCTCCAGACAATGCTCCAGGACTTTATGGCAAATGACGGAGTCGGCCTGCCGCTCTCGTCGGTATCCCCGATCCCGACGGGGGTATGGGGCGAAGCCCCATCAGGAATCTGGAGCAGGCCGACGATTCCACATTTCAGCAAAAGAAATCCCTCCAGATTCGAACGGAACACGTGCCGGCACCGCGGCGCCGGCAATTCGTTCCCGATTTTTTCATGACGGCATCATTTCACCCTATTATTATACGCGTAGGGGCGTCATGGGCCCGTCCCGTCCTCCTCCGGACCCAGCGACCCCCTCAGGCGCCGCAGTACCAGGGCCAGGAACGCCAGGGACACCAGGCTGCCGAGGAAGGCCGCGAGGGACTGGAACCACCAGATGTGTTGCGGGGCGAACCACAGGAAGAAGAGCCGGGCCGCGGAGATGCGGAAGACGATGGAGCGCAGGATCTGGACGATCGTCCCGTAGAGCGACTGCCCGATGCCGACGAAGAATGCGCCGACGAGGATCAGGAAGACGCTGCACGGATAGGAGGGGACGGACGCCCTGATGGCCCGGACGGCCATCTCGGTCGTCTCCTGCGAGGGGCGGAAGATCCCCAGGAAGAGCCTCGGCCAGACGTAGATGACCGCGCCGATCGAGCCCATCAGGATCATGCCCAGCAGGAGCGCGGAGCGCAGGCCCGCGGTCATGCGGTCCAGGTCCCGCCTGCCGTAGTTGTAGGCGACGTAGGGGATGAGCGCCATGTAGAGGCCGAAGAGGAAGTTGAACGCCAGGTCCTCCACCCTCATGCCCAGCATCCATGCGGAGACCGCGCGGTGCCCGTAGTTCATCAGGATGCTGTTGGTCCCGCCCATCCCCATGGCCACGCTGGCCGTCGTCAGGGCTATGGGGACGCCGATCCGGAGGATGGGGCCCCACCAGGCGCAGAGCTCCGTCCTGGGATGGAGGAGGGGCGGCACGGGGATGGCGCTGATGCGCGGCATCTTCCTCAGGAGGTAGAGCACCGAGACGACCCGCGAAAGACAGGTTGCGGAGGCCGCGCCCGATACGCCCCAGCCGAACGTGAAGATGAAGAGCGGATCGAGGAGCATGTTGACCGTGTTGGCGAGGGCGATGGCCTTGAAGGGCGTCAGGGTGTCCCCCTGGGCGCGGGCGGTGGTGTTGGCGATGTAGGTGTAGCCGATGAACGGCAGCATGAGCGGCGTCCACAGGTTGTAGAGCCAGCACAGCCGCAGCAGCTCGGGGTCCCCTCCGGCCCCGAGCGCCTTGAACAGGGCGCCCGATACCGGGGGCAGGAGCATCGGTGCGGACAGGAGGCAGACGAGATAGAGCAGGGCCAGGGCGCTGCGCGCGACGTGCCGGGCGGTATCGGGGTCATGTCGGCCCAGGTGGCGTCCCATGAGCGCGGCCGCGCCGCCGCCCACGCACTCGAGCGTGGCGAAGGCGCACAGGTTGACGGGCAGGTTGAAGGACATGGCGGCCATAGGCAGCTCGCCCAGCCAGGAGACGAAGATGGTGTCCACCAGTCCCAGCAGGCCGTTGAACAGGAAGAGTCCCACCGAGGGCACGGCCAGGACGATCAGCGCCCTCATGGGGCTGTCCTTCTCGAGGTCGGCGCGGCCGGAAAGAAGGGACGTCCAAAGGCGGGGGGAAACGGCTTCTCGGATTGTCGGCGGCTTTGGCGGCACGGTCATGCGTTTCCTCCCGAACGAGAATGTAATGCAAAGAGTCATGACGGAAAACAGGGGCGCCCATCCTCGCTCGCGGCCGGGGAAGAGGGGAGAGTCGTCGAGTCCAGGCCATTATAGCGCATCCCCCGTGCTCCGGGTCCCTTGACGGAGGCTCGAAGCGATACGCTATAATACCCGGCGGGGATGGATTTCGCGCATGGTCTCGGATGGCCGGGGCCGAAGGGCGTAGGCCGTTTCGAGAGAACCGTGCGATTCTTACCAGGGGGG
>ERZ772917.368-NODE-368-length-32557-cov-21.351701_pt1 | contig 32557 bp, 19 predicted proteins | sample MGYA00511187_ERZ772917 | MGnify/ENA primary metagenome ERZ772917 (study PRJEB29015, sample SAMEA2737925) | human oral metagenome | biome: human oral; feature: human-associated habitat; material: dental | place: China | collected 2012 ...
CGCTCGGCCCGCGGCCGCCAACCCCCGGCCCGCAGCCGCCAGCGAGGGCCCTGCCAACGACGTCCTCAAGGAACAGCTGGCCCCCTCAGCTCTTGGCCGCCAGCCCCCGCAACCGCCAGCCCCCGCGGCTCCCCCGGCCCGCGGCCGCAGCTTCCTCGGCCCCCGGCCCCCGGCGCTCGGCCCCCGGCCCCTCAGCCCTCGGCAGGTACCACCCGGGCGGCCAGCCCCACAATGACGGTGAGGTAGGGGCGTATGGCCTTGGCCGAGGCCCCCCACAACCGCATGACCAGGTCGACCGGCACCGTGGGCAGACCCGCCAGGCGGAGCACCACGACCCCCTGGACCGCCTCCTCGGGGTCGGTCGCGAACCCGCAGAACCCCGCCATGGTGGGGCCGGGGCGCTGGCGCTCGGGCACGGCACCGGGGACGAACCGCTCCACCAGGGCCTTCTGGGTGGCGTGGCGCCCTGCCTTGGTGCCGTCGTCATCGGCCCGGACCAGGCTGAGATCCACCACGAAGGGTGTGCCGGAGGCGTCGTCGATGTGGAGCAGGCGGGCCAGGCTCTCGCGACGCTCCACCACCAGCAGGTCGGCCAGGAGGGCCTCGAGCTCCGCCCGCCAGCGGGGCCCCGTGACGCCCAGGGCGATACTGCGGCGCCGCGCCTCGTCACGGATCCAGCCGGGCGGGGGGAAGGCGGGGACAATGACCCACTGGGAGGGGTCGGGGTTCACGGCGATCTTCATGCGCACTGGCTCCTCGGGACGGGTTGCTCCCACCACCCTCCTACCATCCTCCCACCACTTCGGCACCTGCCACCGGGGAGCCGCCGCCCGAGGGGCACCGGAGCGCCCCCGGCCACCAGCCGCCCGGGTCCCGCGAGCGCCCGCGAACGAGCCCACCGACCCGCCCCTTGGCTATCGTGACCCTGTGACCACCAACGAGCACGCCTCCGCCCCCCTCCCCGTCACCTCGGCACGGCGAGTGCTCATGAGTATGACTAACGTCACCATTATGGTGCTTATCGCTGTAACAGCCTACGTGGTCTGCGACTTCCGGGCCCCGGGGGCCGTCGCCCTGGTCGTCCTGGCGACCTACCTGGTGGACACGGTCGTCCTGGCCGCCACCGGGGCGACGCCGGGCCTGCTGCTCTTCTCCGCGCGGCTGCGGCGCGCCACGTCCCCCCACACCCCCCCGGGGTGGGCCGGGGCGCACCGCAACCTCCTGGTCCTGATCTCGGCGCTGGCGACCGCCGGCGTCGGCCCCCTGGTCATCTACCTCACGGCCCTGGTCCGGCACGAGAAACGCAACTGGTTCGACCGGCTGTCGGGCACGGTCCTGCTGCGCAGCAGCCCCACCACCTACGGCACGGCCAGCATCCTGTGCGACGGCGACCTCATCGCCGTCTTCGGGCCCACCGTCGTGGGACGCCAGCCCGCTCCCCCCTCCCGCGTCCCCCACGCCCGCCTGGTGGCGGTGACCACCCCCGACCCCTCGATCTCCAAGACCCACGTCCTGATCCTGCCCGACCCGGCCGGCGTCATGCTCACGGACCTGGACTCCACCAACGGCACCCACGTGGAGACCGAGACCGGGACGCACCGCCTGCGCCCGGGCCGCACCGAGCTGGTCCGCCGGGGCTACCGCTTCTACCTGGGGGACACCATCTGCACTGTGCAGTGAGCCACGTCGGACTACCCGGGGACGCCGTCGGGCCCCGCCGGGCAGGAGGCCGGGGAAACCGCGTCATGCCGGGCACACCCGCACCTGGCGCCACCCGCGCCCCACCCGCGTGCGCCGCGCCACGTCCACCGTCGCCAGCCGGGCCCGTGGTACCCCGACCATGTCACCACCGGTTCATCTGTGAGAGAATCAGGCGCAGCGAGGTGGCACGACACCACACCCCCAACACCCCTCTCAAAGGAGATCCCATGGCCATCGATGAGATCACAATGTCCTCAGCTCGGTGGTCCGAGGGCACCTGGTCCGCCGCCATCACCCCCCGGGGGGTGATGTTCCTGCCCGACCGCGTCCCCTCCGAGCTGGTCGAGCGGATCTGGGAGTGCCTGCGCTCCCCGGAGGGCTCCCTGACCACCGTCCTGGACGAGTTCGTCATGGGCATGGGCGGGCGCCTGGGCGGGATCCCGGAGTTCGTGCTGGTCATGCCGGTCTCCTCCCAGGAGATCCGGATCGCGGTACGCGGGCGCGTGGTCCTGGAGGTCAACGGCACCCCGGTGCGCGCCCAGGAGGTCGCCACCTGGTTCGAGACGGCCGCCCCCGCCAGCAGCCACATCGTCCTGTCCCCGCCGTCGCAGGCCGACGACACCCCGGTGCTGCGCCCCGCCGCGGACGCCGTCGTGCCCGCGGGCAGGGTCGTCATCGGCGAGGGGCCCTCCCGCCCCGCCCCGGTGCCCGCGCCCCGCCACGAGACCGCCTCCACCCCCGAGGTGTCCGCGCCCTTCGACCTCGAGGAGCCCACCACCTACCCGGTGGTCCCCTTCCACGGCGACGAGTCCTCCCCGACGGCGGAGATCACGGCCATTGACGACGAGTACCTGGCGAGCCTGGAGGCTGAGGACGAGGACGAGGAGCGTCCCGGGGACCACGACGGGCGGACCGTGGCCGAGCTGCCCGAGGACCTGGTCGCCGAGCTGCTCCCGGCGGTCTCGGCCTCCTCCCCGGCCCGTCACGCCGAGACCGCGCCCGAGCAGCGCGTCCTGTCCTCGGTCTGCGCCAACGGGCACGCCAACCCGACCAGCTACACCACCTGCCGCCAGTGCGGCCTGCCGCTCAACACGCCTGCCCGCTACCGTCCGCGCCCCTCCCTGGGGTGGGCGGTCTCCTCCTCCGGGCAGCGCGTGGAGCTGGTGCGCCCGGTCCTCATCGGACGCCTGCCCTCCCCGGAGAACGTCACGACCATGACCGGCCTGACCGCCCAGCCCCTGACCGTGGACAGCCCCGAGCTGCTCATCTCACGCAACCACCTGCTCCTGGACGTGGACGAGTGGAGCGTGCTCGCCCAGGACCTGTCCCACTCCAACGGCACGATCCTGCACCGCGAGGGCTCCTCCCCCCTGCGCCTGTCGGCCGGCCAGTCCGTGGTGCTGCGCAGCAACGACCTGCTGGACCTCGGTGACGGGCAGACCGTCCGGCTCCAGGACCTGCCGTGACGCAGGGGCGTCAGGGGGAACCCAACACGCCACCGACCATCCCCGGATTCACCTACCTGCGCTTCCTGGGCAGGGGCGGGTACTCCACCGTCTACCTCTACGAGCAGCACATGCCGCGGCGCGAGGTCGCGGTCAAGGTCATGAACTCGGACATGGGCGACGACGTCGCCGCACGCTTCGAGTCCGAGGCCAACCTCATGGCCAAGGTCTCCACCCACCCGGCGATCCTGTCGGTCTACGGGGCGGGGGTCTCCGACGAGGGCAGCCCCTTCATCGTCATGGAGTACTGCCCCCCGCCCTCCCTGGGGACGATCCTCCAGCGCGAGCCCCTGGGGGTGTCCCAGGCGCTGAGCACCGCGGTCCAGATCGCCGGGGCCGTGGAGACCGCCCACCGCGCCGGGATCATCCACCGCGACATCAAGCCGGCGAACATCCTGTTCACCCACTACCGCCGCCCGGTGCTCTCCGACTTCGGGATCTCGGCCATGAGCGGGCCCAAGCAGGACGGGGAGCTGCGGGGCATGAGCGTGCCCTGGGCGCCCCCCGAGCAGCTCGTGGGCACCGACGAGGCCCGTCCCCTGTCCGACATCTACTCCCTGGGCGCCACCACCTACGCGATGCTCAGCGGGCGCAGCCCCTTCGACCCCGACGGCACCTGCAAGGACGTCTACTCCCTGTCACGCCGGATCATTACCGACCCGGTGCCCCGCCTGCCCCGCAAGGACGCCCCGCCGTCCCTGTACAATGTCCTGGCCACGGCCATGGAGAAGCGCCCCGAGAACCGCTACCCCACCGCCCTGGCCTTCGCCCGCGCCCTCCAGCAGGTCGAGAGCGAGCTGGGGCTGCCGTGCACCACCGTGGACCTCCTCCAGGAGCCCGGGGAGAGCCTGGGGCGCCCCGTCGCGGCCGAGGGCGAGGCCACCCGGCTGGGGGTGTTCAGCAAGGTCCCCGACGCCGTCGTGCTGCCTGAGGCCAAGGACGCCACCGAGCAGCAGGCCACCCAGGAGCCGGACCGGCAGGCGCCGGGACGCTCCCCCCTGCTGCGCCGCGCCCTGGTCCTGGTGCTGACCACGGTGGTGGCCGCGGGGGCGGTGCTGGGCACCATCCTGCTGTCCCGGCAGGCCGACGGGCCCCGGCCCCACGCCACCTTCGCCACCATCGCCCCGGGCAAGGAGAGGTCCCTGGAGGAGCTGCCGCCGCCGCGCAACCTCACCGGGGTCCTCACCGAGGACGGGAAGGTGACCTTTACCTGGGAGCCGCCTACACAGGACTGGGCCGACCAGTACCTCTACCAGGAGGGCAGCAGCCCGGGCGCGTCGGCGACGACCAGCTCCACCTCCAGGACCACGGTGACCGTGCCCGCGCGCACCGGACGCACCTGCCTGCAGGTCTCCAGCCTGCGCAAGGGGCGTACCTCAAGCCCGACGACGGCCTGCGTCGAGACGCCCTGAGCGGGAGTCGGAGCGGATCCTGTAGCCCGCTATCCCGAAGTACACCGTGGCCCCTAGGGGGGCGGGCACGGCGTCGCCCGCCACCAGGCGGGTGGTCCGCCCCTCGCTCTTGACCCGGGTGCCGTTGGTGGAGTGCAGGTCGGTGACCCACAGGCCGTCCACCATGGGGACCAGGGCCGCGTGGGTCTTGGAGATGGAGCGCCCGGAGTCGGTGACCCGGATCTTACGGGCCTCGGGGTAGGGGGAGATATTGTCCGGGTCCCGTCCCAGGACGGCGGGCTCCGTCAGGTGGATGGGCTCCCCGCCGTCCAGGGGGATCAGCCTGACCCGCGGGCGGGAGGCCGCACGCCCTGAGCGGGTGGCGGCCGGGGCCGAGGGGGCCAGGACGGGGGTGGAGACCTTCGGGGCGTCCGGCGGCAGCGCCACCTCCTCGCGGCGCGCACTGGCACGGGCCCGGCGGCTGCCCGGGGCCGGGTCGTGGGCGGTGGGGGCGCTGGTGGCGCTCTGGGGGGTCATGGGGATGGCCCGGGTGGTGGGACTCTGGGGGGTGCTGGCATGGGCGGCCCTCCTGGTAGGGGGGGCGCTGAGTATCTCGGCGCTAATGGGGCGCATGCCCACCCGGGTCTCCTCCCCGGGCCTGGTACCGGCGGGCCTGGACGCGCCCGCGGCGCCCTGGGCGGCAGCGCGGGCAGCGGCCCGGGCGGCCGCCCTCGTTCCCGGGGCAGGGGTAGCAGCAGTGCCTGGACCAGTTCTCATACCCTCAGTACCACTTGACAGTATCGTGGTACCCACGGCGGACGCACGGACCTGGGGGTCCGACCCGGGCTCGGCACCGACGGGCACCCGGGCGGGTGCCGAGGCGGGACTCGGGGCATGACCGTGAGTACCTGAAGCGGAAGGCATCATACCATAAGCACCATTGAGAGCGCTGGCACCGGGGGGGGACGGCGCGGAGCCGGCACCGGCCTCGGGCAGGTCCCCGTACGCGCCCGCCCCGGCACCGGCTGGCCGTGGTGGCGCAGGTGCCGCCCCGGCCGGGGCGTCCTGGCCGGGGAGCCCGACGGCGTCCGACCCCTCCTGGTCCTCCTGCGGTTCTGAGGGCCCCGTCTCCTGACCCTCCCGCTCCTGGCCCTCCCGGGACCCGCTGGCCGCCTGGGCCCGGAGCTCAGCGGCCTCCTGCTGGGACAGGACGGCGTGGGAGTCCTCCGTGGCCTCGTCCAGGACCATGGGGACGCTGGCCCAGGGGACCGAGTCGATAATCGCCTGGCTGGCCTCGGGGCTGTCCAGGGGCACCTGGGCCACGTCCAGGGTGTTACGGCCCTGGCCGCTGAAGGAGAAGGCGTCCGTGGGGAAGACGTCGTCCCCGCCCTGCGCCTGCGCGCCCTCGGGGTCGGCGGCGGGCTCCGGCCCGGCTGTGGCGTCCACCACCTTGATCCCGGAGAAGTGGTCGTGCCAGGCCCGCCCCTGGGGGTCGGAGGAGGCTGAGCGCATGAGGGCGATCGCCCCCAGCCCCAGGGTGGGGACCACGGAGACCAGGGTGAGGTCGGCGTGCAGGAACACCCCCAGGGCCGAGGGCCGCCCGGTACGCGCGTCCACCAGGCGTATACGGGCCACCCCCGCACCCGGGGTCCAGCCCGTGAGGGCGAGCACCAGCTGACGCAGCAGGCCCAGGCCCAGGCCCGCACCGACCGTCCCCACCAGGACAGGCCGCCCGACCGCCATGAGACCCAGGGCCGTCCCCCCCACCAGGACGACGGCCAGGACGGTGTCCAGGACGGCGGCCAGCACACGGGAGCGCACGGAGGCAGCACGGAGCACCGCGGGGGCGCCGGGACGACGTCGCGAGTGGCGAGTGCCGGATGACATGGGCAAGAGCCTCCCTAGTGGGGACGCCGCGGCCGGTGGGGCCGTGACGCAGGGCGTAGCAGCGAGCGGACGGAGAAGCGCGCGAGGAGACGACGTCCTCGAGAATACCCCGCGCCCATGGCGGCGATCATGGCGTCCGCCGAGTCCCACAGGGCGGCACGCACCTTGGCCGAGGGCTCCCCCCCGGCGAAGACCTGGGCGTCCACGGCCCGGGCCAGGCGCGACAGGTCAGCGGAGGGGAAGCGCCCGCTCAGCCGGGCCGCCGTCTCCCGCCGGGTCGCCCCAGGCACGACGGCCACCGCCAGGTCGCGGGCGCGGTCCAGGATCTCGTCCCAGGCCCCGGTGACGGCGTCCAGGCCCGGTGACCGCCGCCGTCGCAGCCGACGCCGGGACTTCAGGAGCGCAATGAGCACCAGGACCAGCACCACCGCCCCCAAGGCGCCCCCCGCGACCAGGAGGGCCACCGGCAGGGAGCGGGGCGGGGCCTGGTCGTCCTGGTGCGGGTCGTCCTGGTAGGCCGGGGGAAGCTCAGCCGGGTCCTGACGGGGCAGCGGGGGCTGAAGCACCTGCGGCTCGGGGTTGGAGACCTTCTGGGCGCTCTGCTGCTGGGGGATCTGGTCGCGGTCAGGGGTGACGTCAAAGGGGACCCACCCCCGTCCCTCGAAGGGGATCTCCACCCAGGCGGCCACGTCCTCGCCGGTGACGACCCCGGTATTGCCGTCGGTCTCGGAGCGGAAGCCCAGGGCCACGCGCGCGGGGATACCCAGCGAGCGGCACATGAGCATCATGAGCACCGAGTACTGCTCGTCGTCGCCCACCATTGTCTGGGCGCGCACCATGGAGGCCAGGCGCGCGGCCCCGTGCCCCGGCTCCGAGGGCGTCCTGGTGCCGTCGGAGTAGTAGGAGGCGCGCAGCGCCTGCTGGAGGGCGCGGACCTGGTCCAGGGGGGCGGACTGCGACCCCACGATCTGGGCCGCCCGGGCGGCCACGGAGGCGGGGACCCCCGAGACCGGCCCCAGGGCGACCTGCGCCACGCTCAGGGAGCGCAGCGTGGTGTCGCTGGGGACCGAGACCACCGCCGCCTGCTGGTCCAGGACGTCGCCCTCCTCCAGGCCGGCGGTGACCACCGCCGTGGCCGAGGCCGGGTCGTTGTACAGGTTCTCACCCAGCGCCGTGGCCCGGTCCCCCCGCATCTGCATGGTCACCGTGTCCGCCACCATGGGGACCCAGGGGTAGGAGTAGCCGGTCACCGTCAGGGTTACCGGGCCCGCCCCGTCGGCCTCGGCCTGCGACAGGCGGGTGGTGGTACCCACGTGCTGGAAGCGCGCCTCCCCGGTGGTGCGCTCCCCGATACTGGCCCGCACGCCGTCGTAGGAGTCCAGGGTGGCCAGGCGGATCCGGGCCTCAGCGGGCAGGCCGGAGGCGGTCAGCAGGGACTCGTGGGACAGGTCGGTCTCCAGGGTCCGCACCAGGGACAGGGGCGTGGCGTACTGGGTCAGGTCCAGGGGCGGCTCCAGGTGGTCACGCAGCACCACCCGCGCCCCGGGCGGGGTGGGGGCCACCACGACGGCCAGCGCGACACCGGCCGCCACGAGGGCCACCGCCTGAGTACCGCTGCGCCAGCTGGCCCGGCGCAGCCCGGAGTCCTCCTCCCCCATGGCCGCGGCCACCCGGTCCTGGCGACCGCGCAGGGAGGCCACCGCCCACAGCACCAGGACCAGGGCCACCAGGCCCGGGCCCAGCACGGTGGGGGCCACCACGGTGCGCCCGCCCCAGGTAATGGCCACCACCGGCACCAGCAGGGCCGCCAGCCCCCCGAGACGCTCACGCCCGGCCAGCACCAGGCGGGTGGACAGCGTGCCCACGGCCAGGCCCGTCACCCAGGGCAGGACCGTCATGGCCCTGAAGGCGCTCAGGGGCAGGGGCAGGGTCAGGGCGTCACGCCACACCGTGACCAGGCTGGACCACACCGTCAGCACCGCCTGCCAGCCCGAGCCGACGTCGGGCAGGACCCAGGGGGCCACCGCCATGTGCACCACCGCCGCCAGGGCCAGGGTGGTCAGCGCCGTCAGCCGCGTCCGGGCGCAGACCACACCCAGGCCAAGGCCCAGGGCACCGGCCCCGGCGGCGGCCAGCGCGCCCGCGGCCACGTCGAACAGGGGCAGGAAGGCCGCCGACCCCAGGACCAGGATCCCCAGGAGCAGGACCACCTCACCGACCGCCACGGTCCCGGTGGGCGGGGTGGGGGGCACCCGCCCCCACAGACGCACGACCCTCATACCAGCCTCCTCATGGCCCGGGGCAGGTCCTCGAGCCGGTCCAGGTCCAGCACGTCCATGGCACCCACCCGACGGCGCCTGAACGGCTCCTGCCCGCAGCGCACCGCCAGGGCCATCATGGACACCGGGACCACCCCGCGCAGCCGGGCCAGGTCGCCCACGGGCAGGCACTGGCCGGTGACCAGGACCAGCACCGAGGCGTCAGGGTGGTCGGCGCAGGCCCGGCGGGCCAGGGACACGTCGTCGCGCGCGGCCTCCAGGGCCAGGGAGCAGGAGGCGTCCAGCAGACGCAGGGGCGTGGTGGTGGGCAGGGACGCCCCGGGGGTGAGCAGGCGGACCTGCCTGCCCTGGAGCATGGCGTCCAGGGCCAGGGAGCAGGCCACGCTCACCGCCGTCTCGAAGTGCTCCGGGTCGTCGTAGTCCGCCTCCGCCGTGGACAGGACCACCATGAGGCTGGAGCGGCGGGTCTCCTCGAACTGGCGGACCATGAGGCGCCCGGTGCGGGCGGTGGTGCGCCAGTGCACGTTGCGCCGGTCGTCCCCGGGCACATAGTCGCGCAGGGCGTGGAAGGACACGTCCGAGCTGGACAGGTCCTGGGTGACCGCGCCCTCGACGTCCCGCAGCACGCCCTGGAGGACCGCCCCCATGAGGAGAGTGCGCGGGTGGACGTGGATCCTCTGGGCGCGGGTGCGCTCGCGCTCGCGGCGCAGCAGGCCGACGGGGTCGCGGGCCACGCACAGCACCGGTCCCACGGTGACCACGCCCCGGTGGTCGGTGGGCAGCACGAAGCCCCGCTCGAAGCTGGCCCGCGGGGCCAGGGTGGGCACCGCGAACACGGCGGTGCCCCCGCCGATGGGCAGCTCCATGCGGGTGGGCAGCAGGGAGCGGGTCAGGGGGTTGGTGACCTCCACGTGCACCAGGGCGTGGTCCCCGACCGTCACCTTGCTGCTCAGCGGGGAGTGGCTGACCTGGTGCCCGCCGGGGGGCAGCAGCCACAGCCAGGCGGTGCACACCACGACGGCGAGGACCACCGCCGCGCTCCAGGCCTCCTGCCAGCCCAGGACCCATCCGGCCGCCACGCAGGCCGCCAGCAGCACCCCGGCGGCGACGCCGGTGGAGGTGACCACCCGCCACGGCGCCGTGAGCACCGAGGCGGCCCGGGCGTGCGGGAGGAGGCGGGCGAGGCGGCCCAGGGGGCGCAGGACGGGTGCGGCGAGGCGGCCCAGGGGGCGCAGGGCCCGGACGAGCCCGCGCACGGGGAGGAGGCGACGACGGCCAGCTGACTGGGACCGGGAGGGTCGCGGGGAGGAAGGGACCGGGGCGGGAGACACGTCTTACCTGTGGGTGGGTGCGGGTACGGTGGTCAGGGCGTGGTCGATGACCTGCTCGGGACTGGCCCCGGCGAACTCCGCGTCCGGATCCATCACCAACCGGTGCGCCCACACACTACGAGCCAGATCCTTGACGTCATCAGGCACCACGTACGCCCGACCCTGAGCAGCCGCCCACACCCGCGCCACCCGCACCATCGCGATCGCCCCACGAGTCGACACCCCCAACCTCACCGAGGCATCCCCCCGCGTCGCCTCCACCAGAGCCCCCACATAGTCCAGCACCGAGTCCTCCACATGATTACCCGCCGCCAGATCCGCCATCGACGCCACCGCCGAGGACGCGATCACCGCCCCCAGCGACCGCGACCGATCCGGACGAGCCGACCCCGCCAGCACCCGACGCAGAGCCACCCGGTCCGGGTACCCCACCGACGTCTTCACCAGGAACCGGTCCAACTGCGCCTCAGGCAGACGATACGTCCCCGCCTGCTCAATCGGGTTCTGCGTCGCGATCACCATGAACGGACGACCCGCCGCATGAGCCACCCCGTCCACCGTCACCTGCGACTCCTCCATCACCTCCAACAACGCAGACTGCGTCTTCGGACTCGCCCGGTTGATCTCGTCCGCCAACACCACCGACGCGAACACCGGACCCGCATGGAACTCCCACTCCCCACTCCCCTGATCAAACACCGTCACCCCCGTGATATCACTAGGCAGCAGATCCGGCGTGAACTGGATCCGCGAGTGCGTCCCCTGCACCGTCGCCGCCACCGCCCGAGCCAGAGCCGTCTTCCCCGTCCCCGGCGCGTCCTCCAGCAACAAGTGCCCCTCAGCCAGCATCGTCACCAGAGCCAACCTCACCACCTCCTCCTTACCCAACAGAGCCAGACCCACATTACCCACCATCCGCGCAAACGTCTCCGCAAACCAAGCCGCATTCTCCTGAGTCATAGCCATAGGGCAATGATCCTATACACGGCACGGTGCCACAGTGTGAGACCGAGCGTGCCAGGTCTCAATATGGTCACTGCCCGGGGGCCTACTTCTGGGTGCAGGTCACCTCGGCGTCGCGCGTGTTGGCACGGTGGGGGAAGACCTGGTGGGCCTCCCCGTTGGGATCCAGGCTGACGGCCCCGTGGTAGGTGAAGAAGCCGTTCTGCCCCCTCTCCCGGTAGGGGTAGGAGCACTCCACGACGCTGCTGGGCCTCATGCCGCGGATGTCCACGACGATCTTCCAGCAGCTGTCCTGGGAGAACCCGCTCTCCTTGAGGTCCTGGGCGCTGCACTTGGCGTCGGGGGAGTCCGGTGAGATGGTGAAGGTGCGCTCCTCCCCCGGGCTGGGCAGGGAGCCCCGGATGAAGCAGCCCCAGTCGGAGGTCCCGGCGTCGCTGGTAGCGCGCACGCACCAGGTGAAGGCGGAGCCGGAGCTGTAGGGGAAGGTCTTGGTCTCGCCCACGGTCAGGGGGGTGCCGTCGGTGGCGGAGCCTGAGTGGGACCACTGGTAGGTGTTGGCCCTGCCCCCGGTGGCCCCCGGGGTCCAGGTGCACGACCACTGGCTGCCGCTGGCCGTGCAGGAGGCGGTGGGGCTGGACGGCGGCCCGTAGGGGGTGACCGAGGCGGCCTGGACCGACTCGGAGTACAGGGTGCTGCCGTCGCTGGTGGTGCCCGAGGCCCGGGCCCGCAGGGTCACCGGGGCGCCGTCGGTCAGGCCGTCGAAGGTGGTGCCGGACTGCCAGGTGGAGCCGTCCAGGGAGTACTGGATACTCAACTCGCCCTGGCTCCAGCCGTTGCCCGCCCGGGGGTAAGCCGGGGTGGCCACGACGACCTGGCCGTTGACCCCGGTGGCCTGCGCGACCGGGGCGCTGGGGGCCAGCGGGGCGGTCTGCAGGACGTAGCTGGTGGGGTCGGAGGTGGCCGACCCGGCGCGGTTGGTGGCGGTCACGGTGAAGGTGTAGGAGCCCGGGGCCAGGGGGATGCTGAGCCTGGTGGCCCCGCCCGCGCTGGGTGAGGTGGTGGTGGCCCCGGTGACGTTGACGGTGTAGGTCACGGGCGCGCCGTTGGCGGGGGCGGCCCCCCAGCTGACGGTCACTCCCTCGGAGGAGGGGGTCACGGTGGGCGCGGAGGGCTTGCCCGGGGCCCCGTAGGGGGCGGCCGGGGCGGAGGGCGCGGAGTAGGCCGAGGGGGTGCCGGCGCTGGGCACGGCCCGCACCGACATGGTGTAGGTGGTGCCCACGCTCACCTCGGGGGCCTGGACCTCCACGGAGGTGCCCGAGACGGTCTTGGTCACCGTGCTGCCCCCGCCCCTGGGCTGGAGGCGCACCTCGTAGGTGATGGTGACGCCCTCAATGTCGGGCACCGCGTTCCACCGGGCGCTCAGGGCGCCCTCGCCGCCGGTCAGCTGGACGCCGGTGGGCACCTGGGGGGTGACCGACAGGACCACCGGGGTGGAGGTGGCCGACGCCGGGGAGTCCCCGGCGGAGTTGTGGGCCACCACGTAGAAGGAGTAGGTGCCGCCCACCGGCAGGCCGGTGGCCACGCAGGGCGGGGCGGTGCACGACCACTGCCCGGCACCGCCGGCCTCGGTGACGGTGTAGCCGGTGATGGGCGCCCCGTGGTCCGGCCCCGGGGTCCAGGTCACGGTCATGCCGGTGGCCCCCCGGGGGGTGGCGCGCACACCGGTGGGGGCCCCGGGGGCGGAGACCACCGTGACCGTCACGGAGCCGGTCACCGAGCGCGACTCCAGGCCCGAGGCGTCCATGACCCGGTACTGCACGAGCACCCGGCCGTAGAAGCCGGCCTCGGGGGAGATGGTGATGACGGTCCCGGAGGTGGCCACCGCGGCCCGGCCCGCGGTGACCACCGGGGTGCTGGGCAGGGTGATGGGCTTGTCGGGGAAGGGGTTGGTGACCAGGGTGGCCACGTCCACGCTCACCGGGGACCCGTCGGAGGTACGGGTCGCCGGGACCGTGGTCATCATGGGGCGGGTGGAGGCGGCCACCTTGACCGGGACGCTGGCCGCCACGGGGTCGTTGACGCCGTCGCTGAGCGTGATCGGCACGGAGAGGCTGGTGCCCGGCTGGGCGTCAGGGGTGGCCGAGACGCTCAGGGTGGAGTCGGACAGGGTGGCGCTCAGGCCCGCGGGCACGGTCCCCAGGGAGAAGGTCAGGGCGTCGCCGTCGACGTCGCGGGCCATGGCGCCCAGGCTGACGCCCACCGGCGGCTCACCGGGGGCCACCGTGACCTCGGTGGGGGTGAAGGTCGGGGGCGTGTTGGTGGTGGAGGTCACCAGGACGGGCAGGGTCACGGTGGCCGCCAGGGCGTCCGACCCGGTGCCGTCACGCACCTCGAAGGTCACCGAGGTCTGCCCGGCGAAGCCCTTCTGGGGCGTCAGGCGCAGGGTGCCCGGCCCCTGCAGGGTGGCCGACTCCACGCCGGTGCCCCCGTGGATGGTGCTCTCGTCGGTAATGACCGGGCTGGTGCCGGCACGGGTCTGGATGTGGGCGGACAGGGGGATGTCGGTGCTGGTGTCCGCCGGGACGCTCACCGGGACGGTGCTGGCGTCCACGCGCGGGCGCAGCTCGCGCAGCGCGGGGACCACCACGACGGCGTGGCCGGTCAGCCCGTCGGCGTCGGTGACGGTGTACAGGACCGTACGCGGCTCCTGGGACACCGACAGGCGCAGGCTCTTGTCCACCACCTGCACGTCGGGCTCCTCGGTGCTCAGCGTCAGGCTCCAGGGGGACCCGTCCTTGTCCCGGTCGTTGTCCAGGACGGGGACGGTGACCTGACCGGAGGCGTCCACCTGGTCCACGGTGACGTAGTCGTCCACCCCCACCGGGTGGGCCCGGGGGGCGTCGGAGCTGACCTGGAGGGTGACGGTGCCCACGGCGGTGCCCCCGCGGGAGTCGGAGACCGTGTAGCGCAGGGAGTAGACGCCCTCGGAGGAGGGCAGGGTCACCAGGACCTGGTTGGCCCTGGAGGAGACCTCCAGGGTGGGGTCCTCCGCCACGGGGGCGCCCTGGAGGGACAGGCGGTCGCCGTCGGCGTCCAGGTCGTTGGCCAGGACGTCCACGGCCACGGTCCGCCCCGGCTGGGCCACCACCAGGTCGTCCACGGCCACCGGCGGGGTGTTGACGGCCGAGGAGCTGGCCACGCCCACCCGCACCGTGCCCGTGGCCTGGGCCCCCAGGCGGTCCTCCACCACGTAGGTGAAGGTGTCGGTGCCGCTGGCGCCGCTGGAGGGCGTGTAGGTCAGCCAGGTGGAGCTGACGGTGACGGTGCCCATAGTGGGGGCCTGGCCCAGGCCCACCAGGCTCACGGAGTCGCCGTCGGCGTCAATGCCCTCCAGGGGCACGGTGACGTTGACCGGGGATCCCCCCACGGTGCGCGCCTCCAGGCCCCGGGGCACGGGGGCGGAGTTGTTGGCGTCGTCGCGCGCCCACACGTCCACGGTCAGGGTGCCCGAGGCGGTCTGCTGGCTGGTGTCCAGGGCCGAGTAGGTCAGGGTGGTGCGCCCGGGGACCTGGCCGGCCTTGAAGCGCACGGTGTTCTCGCTGACCCAGGCCGTCCCCAGGGGCTGGTCGAGGAACTCCAGGTCGGGGGCCACCGACAGGCTCAGCCCGGAGGGGGAGGAGTCGTTGGCCAGCACCGAGACCGTCACCACGTCCCCGGCGCGCACCACGGCGGTGTCGTTGCCCACCACCGGGACCTGGAGCTCGGTGGTGGCCACCGGGACCACAGAGACGGTGCCGGTGGCCGAGGCGGTGCCGTTGGACACCACGTAGCGGATCTCCGTGCCCTCGGGGACGGGGCCCGCGGCGGAGACCTGGAGCAGGGAGTGGTCCACCAGGGTCACGCTCACGCCGACGTCCTGGGGGGCCTGGACGGACTGGAGCACCAGGATGCCGCCGGCGGGGTCGAAGTCGTTGCTCAGGGGGGCGACGGTGGTGCTCCCGCCGTCGCGCAGCAGCACCGTGTCCTGCTCCACCTGGGGCGGGACGGAGGGGGCGGAGGGGGCTACCACGTCAATACGCACAATGCCCTTGGCGGTGCCCGAGCCGGCGGCCACGTCGTAGGTCAGGTAGAGGGTCTGGGGGCTGTCGGCGGTCAGGGAGAAGACCCCGGCCTGCTGGTCCACGGTGACCTTGACCCCCACCGGCGGGTCGCTGACGGCGGCCAGGCGCAGGGGGTCGCCCGTGGGCGAGACGTCGTTGTCCAGGGGCGCCACCACGGCGGTGGTCCCGGCCACCACCCGCACGTGGTCGGCGTTGGCCTGGGGCAGGGCCGACTCGGCGCCGACCACCTTGACCTTGACGGTGCCGGTGGCCGACTCCCGCCCGTCGGAGACCGTCACGCTCAGCTCGTGCTCCCCCACGCCGGCGCCGGTGTCGCGCACCACCACGGTGCCCTCGTTGGAGGTCATGACGTCCATCCCCTGGCCCTGGGCCGAGGACAGGTAGACGCTGTCGCCGTCGGGGTCGCGCCAGTAGCCCAGGACGTCCAGGGAGCCCGAGGCGCCCTCCACGATCGTCAGGGAGGGCACGGAGGTCTCCGTGGGCGCCTCGTTGCGGGCCCACTCGTGGATCTCCACCTCGGCGACGGCGGAGTCGCTCAGGCCGCGCCCGTCGTCGGCGGTGTAGGGCACGGTCACGCTCCCGGTGGCGTCGGCGGGCACGTCCAGGCGCAGGGCCAGGCCGCCCTGGGCCTGGGTGACGGTGGCCGAGCTGCCCGCGTCACCGGGCACGGCGGTGAGCACGTCGCCGTCGGGGTCGGAGTCGTTGGCCAGGACCGGCAGGACCGTGGAGCGTCCCGGGCGCGCCCCGAAGTGGTCGTCCACGGCCACCGGGGGGTGGTTCTCCTCGGTGCGCTCGGGCTGGGACTGGTCCTCCGAGGCGTCGGCGGAGTCGTCCTGCTGGTCGGCGTCCCGGTCGTTCTGGGCGGTGGTCTCGGTCCAGTCGTCCAGGAGGACGAGGTCCTCGTCGGGCAGCCACACCCGGCCCGCCGCAATGTCGTTGAGCACGATGGCGTCGCGGTTGACCCGGAACACGGGGCTGGTGGAGGCCGCCAGGGTGTCGTCGTGCCGGATCTCGGGGGTGGGGCCGCAGCCGCGCAGGAACTGCCCCGAGCCGGACCAGGCGGCGTAGACGCAGTCCTTGAGGCGTACCGGTGCGGCGGGCACGCCGGGGGCCTCGGCGTCCTTGCCCCCGCTGGTACTGGCCTGCCGGGTGGGGGCCGAGCCGTCCAGGGGCACGGTGTACAGGGCGGTGCGGGAGGCCACCAGGACCGAGCCGGCGGCCGGCCCGGGCTGCTGGAGGACCAGCCCGCCCTCCCCCAGGTCGGTGGTGCCTCCCCCGGGCAGGTGGAGGACCCCGGTGGTGCGCTCCAGGACGACGGCGTCGGTGCCCACGGCGGTGACGGCCACCTCCCCGCCCTGGGGCAGGGTCATGGAGGTGGTCCGCGGCTCGCCCCAGCCGGTGCCCGAGACGGGGACGGTGGTCAGGGTGCCGGCGGAGACCGAGACCGCGTGCAGGGAGCCGTCCGTACCCGCGGCCGCCACCAGGCCCGGCTGGCCCTCCACCAGCGGCCGGGCGGAGGTCAGGGAGGACAGGGCGCTGACGGTGGTGCCCCGCACGGTGCCCTCGATGCGGTCCACGCCCAGGACCCGGTTGGCCCCCTGGAGCACGGTGACGTCCTGGGAGACGCTGGTGGAGCCGGAGAGCTCGACCAGGGAGGGGTCCACCAGGGACACGCTGCCCTGCCCCTGGTCGGGCACGAGCACGTCGGTGCCGTCCTGGGTGACGTCGAAGGAGGCCGAGGCGGTGCGGATGGAGCCGTCCACCTGGCGGGAGGGGTAGTTGAGGCGGGCCACCAGGTGGGAGGAGGTGCTGGTCACCCACACCCCGCCGTCGTTGAGATCCAGGTCGGCCTGGGGGACACCGTCGTGGAGCCAGGCCGCACCGGCCAGGACCAGGGCCGTGAGAGCAGCGGTCGCGGCGGACAGACGCCGACGACGTGTGGCGCGCGCGACTGTTGTGCTCATAGCTGGGTAGGACCTCCGGGACGAGGGCTGGTGCGCGACGAGATCTGCTGGGACAGGGCCCGGCGCAGCATGGTTGAGGACGTGGTGGGAGTATAGGGGAGGTAGACCACCCGGGCCCCCACCTCGGCCATCTGGGCCTCCAGGCGCTCGCCCTTGGGGGTGTCCTTCCAGTCGGTGCCCTTGAAGAGCAGGTCGAAGGGGTGGGCCCGCCAGGCCAGGCGCTTGTCCTGGTCGTGGTCAGGGACCACCTCGTCAACCACCCGCAGGGCCGCCACCAGCGCCATGCGCTCGACCAGGGGGACGACGGGAGGGGCCCCCTTCATGCGCACCAGGGACTCGTCGGTGGCCACCCCCACCACCAGGTGGTCGCAGTGCCGGGAGGCGGTGGTCAGGATATTGAGGTGGCCCACGTGGAGCATGTCGAAGCCGCCGGGGACGTAGCCTACCTGCATCAGTAGGCCCCCCGGCCGCCCAGGACGGCCTGGACGGTGCGCGCCAGGATCCTCACGTCCATGCCCCCGCCCTGGTTCTCCACGTAGTGGCGGTCCAGGGCCACGGTGGACTCCCAGGACAGGTCCGAGCGCCCCGAGACCTGCCACAGGCCGGTCAGGCCGGGCTTGACCAGGAGGCGCCGGCGGGCCTCGGTCTCGTAGGCGGCGACCTCCTCGGGCAGGGCCGGACGGGGCCCCACCAGGCTCATCTCACCGGTGACCACGTTGATGAGCTGGGGCAGCTCGTCAATGGACAGGCGCCGGATCCAGTGCCCCACGCGGGTGATGCGGGGGTCGGCGCGGTCCTTGAAGAGGACCTCGTTGCCAGCGTCGCCCCCCACGCTGACCAGGGCGGCCCGGTGCGCGTCGGCGTCCACGTACATGGAGCGCAGCTTCCACAAGGTGAAGGGCTCGCCCCCGCGTCCGACACGCACCTGGCGGTAGAAGGCCGGGCCCGGGGAGTCCAGGCGCACGGCCAGGGCGGCCAGGCCGATGACCGGGGCGGCCAGGACGGTCAGGAGCGTGCCGGCGACCCGGTCGAACACGGCCTTGCCCAGGGCGCGGGTGCGCCGGGTGCGCACCGCGACCACCCCGGTCCAGCCGTGGGTGACGGGCACGCCCTCCATGCGCTCGGGCTCGACGTCCTGCAGGCCCGGGGCCACCAGGAGGCGTACCGGGGTGCCCTCCAGGCCGCGCATAATGTTGAGCAGGTCACCGGGAGTGACGCTGCCCACCGTCATGACGACGTCAATGCGCTCGTCGGCCACCAGGGAGGCCACGTGCTGGGCGCTGCGCACCGGGTCGGCGGGGCGGTCGTAGGAGTCGCCCACCCCGGAGGACAGGTAGCCCACCACCATGAGGCCGTCCCCGGGGAAGCGGCGCAGCTGGTACATCATGGGCTCCGCCCCCGGGCCCATGACCACCAGGGTGCGGCGCAGGGCGTGCCCCTCCAGGCGACGCCGGTAGAGCCAGGACCCCTCCAGGACGCGCCCGGCGAGCACCAGGAGGGCCTGGAGCGCCAGCAGGAGCAGGCAGGCCCGGCGGGGGGCCCCGAGCGTCTGCGCCGCCAGGAGGGACACCGGGCAGGTCAGGAGGGCGCACAGGGCCAGGCGCCCGGAGGGCACGCGCCCGTGGTCCACCGACCCCGGGCCCAGCCCGCCCATGGACCACACCAGGACGACCTGGCCCCCGCCCGCCACGCCGACGGCCAGCGCCGTGTCCGCCCGGCCCAGGAGCAGGAGCGCCCACACGGGCACCAGGACGGCGGCCAGGTCGCCCAGGACGATCCACAGGCGCAGGTCGGCGCGCACCTGGGGCCAGGGCGCGGGGACGTTGAGGTGCGGGTGGGGCCTGGAGGAGGGCGCACGGCGCACGAGGGTGTCACCGCTGGGCTCGCCGGAGGGAAGCTGGCGGGGCTGAGCGGGAGGGAGGACGAGCGGCTTAAGGGACAAGGCAACTCCAGGGGGCACTGCGCGCCCATGGAGGCGCGCCTGAGCGGCATCGACATCATGAGGCCCTATGAGCATAGCGCCCGAAACCGATATATGGCCTGCACGTGAGTGGGCTCACTGTGCGTCTACTGTGAGGTCGCAGGTAGGCGGCGGGGTGCACCGGTGTCACGGCGTGTCGGGTCGGGTGTGTCAGGGCGTCACGGGGACGGTTGGCACCCGTCCGGGAGGGCGGGTGACGGAACGGTAGAATAATATCCTGCCCGGTTCGCCGGGGCACCCGGGGCGCGGTCCCGTCCCCTGCCGCGGCCGCCCGTTTCCGCGGTGCCGCGCCCCGGACGCGCCCCCCACCTGCACGCTTGCCGCCCCGACGCCGGGGCGCCACCGGACGACGGACCGTCCCGGATGCTACGGTGGCGCCCGCCCGCCCCACCCAGGCGGCAGGCAGGGGACCTACGAGGAGCAGCCGGATGCCACGAGCCAGTACGACCACCGGGGCGTGGGGCTCAGTGGGCCGCACCGCCCTGGCCAAGGTCCTGGTCATGGGGGTCACGGGGGCGTTCGGCCTGGTCAACACCCGTCTCATTATTAGCCACTTCGGCACCGACGCCTACGCGCAGTACGGGCTGCTGGCCACCTTCCCCACCCTCATGCCCTTCACCGACCTGGGGATCGGCGCCGTCATCCTCAACGCCGTGGCCGGCTCGGCCGACCCCGCCCACGACTCCACGGTGCGCCGCACCGTCACCACGGCCATCCGGGTCCTGCTGGCCTCGGCGCTGGTCATCTGCACCGTCGGCGTGGTCATCGGCCTGCTGGGGCTGTGGCCGGCCCTGCTGGGGGCCAAGCTCATGGACGGGGGCGGGACCACGGCCACGCTCTGCCTGGTCATCTACGGCCTGGCCCTGCCCTTGTCCATCGGCCAGCGCATTGTCATCGGCCTGGGGCGCTCAGCCACCCAGGTCATTAGCCAGGGCATTGTCTCCCCGGCCATGAGCTGCCTGCTGCTGGCGGTCATCGCGGCCCGCCTCCAGGCCGGCAACGCGGTGTCGGTGCTGTCCTACCTGGCCAACACCCTGGTCTCGGTCGTCTGCGTGGTCATGGCCTGGTACACCACCCGCCCGCTGCTGCGCCAGGCGGTGCGCGACGTCCCCCGCCTGCGCAGCGCGCGCGGGGTGCGCATCCGGGGCACCGCCGGCCCCCAGCTGGTCCAGTCCCTGGTCATCCCCATCGCCTTCCAGACCGACCGCCTGCTCCTGTCCCACCTGGGGGCCTCGGACGCGCTGGCGCAGTACAACCTGGCCTCCACCCTGTTCAACCTGCTCACCCAGACCGTCATGGTGGCCGGGGTGGCCATGTGGCCGCTGTTCGCCCGGGCGCGGGCCCGCGGCAGGGTGGAGAGCCCCCTGGGCCCGGCCCTCTTCTTTGGCGCCGGGGGGCTGGTCTCCGGCCTGGGACTGGCCGCGCTCACCCCCTGGGCGGCGTCGGTCATCTCCGACGGCCGCATCCACCTGCCCGTGACCCTTATCGCCGCCTACCTGGTCTACGTGGTCATTGAGGCCGCCAAGCAGCCCCTGGGCATGTACATGACCGACCCGCGGGGCCTGAGGTTCCAGGTGGTGCCGGTCCTGGTGCTGGTGCCGGTGAACTTCGCCCTGTCGTGGTGGCTCACCGCGCCCCTGGGCGCCGCCGGGCCCATCCTGGGCTCGGCGGTCTCGGTGCTGGCCTGCCAGCTCGTCCCCTACACCTGGTGGGTGCGCCGTGACGTGGCCCGACGCCGGGCCCTCGACCACCCGTCCCCAAGCCATCTCGAGGAGAGTCTGTGACGACGACCGTTTCCGAGAACATCCGGGCACTGTCCCGGGCCCAGAAGTCCAGGGCGGGAGCGCCCCTGTACTCCCGGGTCGTCAACCGCCCCGTCGGCCGCGTGCTGGCCGCCGTCGCCCACCGCCTGGGGGCCAGCCCGGACCAGGTCACCGTGCTGTCGGCCCTGTGCACCTACACCGGTATCGCCCTGATCGCCCTGGTGCGTCCCACGCCGGTGGGCGCCGTGGCCACCGCGCTCCTCCTCATGCTCGGCTACGCCCTGGACGCCGCCGACGGCCAGCTGGCCCGGCTGCGCGGCGGCGGCTCGAAGGCCGGGGAGTGGCTGGACCACGTGGCCGACGTCATTAAGCTCTCCACCATCCACGGCGCTATCGCTGTCTCCCTGTTCCGCTTCACCGACCTGCCCCCGGCCGCCCTCCTGGTCCCCCTGGCCTTCGGGGCGGTGCAGAACATCCACTTCTTCAGCTACATCCTCACCTACCAGCTGCGCTACCAGGGCGGCACCCCCCTGGCCAGGGACGAGTCCCGCCCCGGGATCCTCAAGTCGGTCCTGTCGGTCCCCACTGACTACGGGCTCATGTGCCTGGTGCTCATGACCCGCTTCGCGCCCACCGTCTTCCTGTGGGTCTACGGGCTCATGCTCGTGGGCTACGCGGGCTACGTGGTCCTGGCCCTGCCCAAGTGGTACCGCGACCTGCGCCGCGACGCCCGCTGACCCCCGCCCCGCAGGGCCCCCGCCCTGGGCGACCCCCCAGACTCCTAGGAGCACCATGGCACTGCTGACCGGCCGCAAGGCCCTCCTGATCCACACCGGCCGCCGCGACGGCCTGGGAAACCGGGTACGGGCCCTGCTGTCCGCCCAGGCCCTGGCCGAGGTGGAGGACCGGGACCTGTACTACGTGTGGAGCACCGACCGGTACTTCGGCCCGCGCATGGACCAGCTGTGGCACTTCGAGGCCGGCCGCCGGGTGGAGCGCCTGACCTCCCGGCTGCTGGTACCCGTGGCCCGCTACCGGCGCCCGGACGGGGTGCGGGTCACCGACTCCCTGCGCCGGACCCACCTGTGGCAGATCCACTCCCACGGCCTGTACCTCACCTGGAGCGACCCCGCCTGGGGCGAGGACGAGCGGCCCCGGCCCTGGGACGCTATGCTGCGCGACCTGGTCCCCGTGGACGAGGTCGCCCAGCGCGTGCGCCGGGTCTACGACACCCACCTGCGGGGGCGCCCCTACGTGGGGGTGCAGGTGCGCACCCACGCCGTCTCCCACGCCAAGACCATCGAGTCCTCCCCGGTGGAGTGGTTCGCGACCCGGATGCGCCAGATCCGCGCCGAGCACCCCGGGGTCCCCTTCTTCCTGTCCTGCGACACCCAGGCGGCCCAGGCCCGTCTCACGGAGGAGTTCGACGGCTGCGTGGCCCTGGAGGACAAGGGCGGCTACAACACCGTCCAGGGGGTGCGCTCGGCCCTGACCGACCTCTACCTGCTGGCCAGCGCCCAGCACCTCATTGGCGCCTCCTACTCCAGCTTCGTGGAGATGGCGGTCTTCCTGTGCGACGCCCGCGTCCCCTTCGAGCGGCCCGACCAGCCCCTTGAGGGCGATCTGGACCTCTCCCTGGGCCTGGCCGACGACCCCCTGCGCCCCGCCCGGCGCTAGCACCCGGGGCCGGGGCGTGGGGGCACGGTCCCACGCCCCACAGGGACTGGGCCAGCCCACGCCCTGAGGATACGGGCTCAGGGGCCCGGCGCAGGGGCGCCCCGGACCCGCGCCGGGACCTGAGGGGCTAGGGGCCCAGGAGCCCGGTGACGACGTCGACCATGGTGGCGCGGTAGCCGGCCACGCTGAAGCGCTCGGCCGCCCGCTCGGCCGCGTTGGCGGCCAGGTCGGCGGCCCAGGCGGGACGGTCGGCCAGCTCGGCCAGGGCCCCGGCCAGCGCCACCGGGTCCTCGGGGGCCACCAGCAGCCCGGTGGCCCGGTCGGTGACCACCTCCTCCAGGCCCTGGACCCGGGAGGCCACCAGGGGGCGCGCGGCGTGCATGGCCTCCACGGCCGTGTTCCCGAAGGGCTCGACGCGCGAGGGGACCATGACGACGTCGGCCTCCTCCAGCACCGGCCAGGTAGGGTGGACGTATCCCAGGAAGGTGACCGCGCCGGCCAGGTCGGGGCGCGCGGCGCGCTGGCGCAGCTCGGCCTCGTACCACTCGTAGCCGGGGAAGACCGAGCCCGCCACCGCCAGCGTCGCCTGGTAGCCGAGCCCCCGCAGCCGGGCCAGGGCCTCCAGGGCCACGTCGGTGCCCTTGCGCGGGGAGAGGCGCCCCACCAGCGCCAGGCGCAGCGGGTCGCCCGGCGCCCGGCGCCGCAGCGGCGCCAGGGGGGCGTCGGGGGCGGGGACGCCGTTGTGGACCACCTGGGTCCGCCCGGCCAGGAGCGGCTGGGCGGCCAGGAGCGCCCGACGCGAGGCGTAGGAGTTGGTCACCACCCGCGTGGCCGCCAGGAGCGGGGCGTTCAGGCCCGCCCGCAGGACCAGGGCCTGGGTGTCCTCCGCCTCGTGGACGTGGACCAGGACCGGCACCCGGCCGGCCCGGCCCGCCAGCGGCCACCACGGCATGGTCACCGTGTTGACCAGGACCAGGTCGGCGCCGCTGGCACCCACCACGGCGTGGAGCCGACGCAGCTCACCGGCCGCCCCGCCGGCCAGGCGGGTCAGGCCGGAGGGGGAGAGCAGGACCTTGCGCAGCACCGTGAAGGGCAGGACCGCCACCCGCGCCCCCGTCTCCTCCAGCAGAGGGCGCAGGAGCCCGTCCTGGGGCAGGGCCACCCTGACGTCCAGGCCGGTGGTGCGCAGGGCCACAATGGTCTCCACCAGCTGGCGGTCCGAGCCGTAGAGGTCCGGGTAGGGGTGGGCCACCAGGACCGTGCGGCCCCTCGCCCCTCTCCGGGTGGCGCCCGGGTCCCGGTGGGGGGACCGACCCTGGTCGGCCGTGGCGCCCGGGGCGCCCTGGCCGCACCCTGCCTGTCCGGGCATGTCCTGTCCGGGCCCAGCCTGACCGGGCCCGGGGCGCCCGCGCCGTCCGGGCCGGCGGCCGCCGGGCCTCACTCCTCGCTCCCTTCCGCCCGCCGCCCGCTGGGGCGGTGCTGGAGAGGGCCCTGGGCGGCCAGGCGCAGGCACAGCGCCTCGTAGCGCCTGGCCACGTCGTCCCAGTCGTAGAGCCGGGCGCGCTCGCGCGACAGCAGGCCCCGGGCCCGGCAGGCCGCGGGGTAGGCCTCGGCGGACTCGACCAGGTCGCGCACGGCGTCGCTGGTGGTCCAGTAGCGCCCCGCCTTGCCCACGACCTCCCGGTTGAAGGTGACGTCGTAGGCGTCCACGGGCGCCCCGGCCCCGATGGCGCGCAGGAGGGAGGGGTTGGTGCCCCCCACCGAGTGGCCGTGGTAGTAGGTGCGGGTCCCGGCGTAGAGCTGGTCGAGCAGCTCCTGGTCCCACAGGCCTCCCAGGAAGCGCACCCGCCCGTCGGCCAGGGCGTGGATCCTCTGGGTGTAGGCGGTGGCGTAGGGGGCCGAGCCGACCACCACCAGGGGCAGGCGCGCGTTGGAGCGGGCGTAGCCCTCCACCACCACGTCCACGTGGTTCTCCACCTCGAAGCGGGCCACGAGCAGGTAGTACCCGTCGGGACGCAGGTCCAGCTCGCCCAGGCGCCCCGAGCCGGGCGCCACCAGGGGCGCGCCGTAGGCGATGAGCTCGGTGGGGGCCCCGAAGACCCGGTCGTAGTACTCGGCGATCCCCTCGGCGTCGGCGATGAGGGCGTCCGAGCCGCGCACCGCCAGGGACTCCGCGAGCCGGTAGTAGCGCCGCCCGGCCGGGCCCCACTTGCCGCGCCTCCACTCCAGGCCGTCCACGTGGGTGGCCACCGGGATGCGCGCCGCCCGCAGCACGGGCAGGTAGGGGGCGTTGGCCGCGTTGAAGACCACGGCCACGTCCGGGTGGGTGCGCCGCACCAGGTGCTGCACGCTCAGCCCCGTGTGGGACAGGGTCTCCAGGCTCCGACGCCGCAGCGCCGGGAGCTCGATGAGGCGCATACCCAGGTAGTTGGCGGGCAGCGGGGTGGCCGGGTCGGGGTTGCGGCAGTAGACCAGGACACGGTGGCCCATGTCGACCAGGCGCCTGCCGACCTCCTCGATGGCGGTCTCGAAACCACCGTAGTGGGCTGGCACGCCGCGCGTACCGATCATTGCGATGCGGAGGGACTTGAGATGCTTGATATCAACCATATGAGTAACCGCCATTGGACGTCAGCGGGACCCCAGGATAACGTCTAGATCACGGCGCGGTGACCTCAGGCCCTTTCCGGGGTGTCGTAGCGGTGGTCTCGGACCCTTTCCGGGGTCCCGTACCAGCACGGCCGTCGCCCCGGACGGTCCCGTGACGTACAGTTCGCTCATGACCCTCTCCCGTCCCTGCCTGGCTGGCCTCGGTGTGCTCAGTGCCCTGGCGCTCGTCCTGAGCGCCTGCGGCTCCTCCGACTCCCCCACCTCCTCGTCGTCCGACGAGCCGACACTGCCTGTCGGCACTGCCGACCCCACGACGGTTCCCACCGAGGTGGTCACCCCCGCCGCACCCGAGCCTACCAGCGCGTCCCCCACCCCGGAGGGCGAGGACCAGGAGGACCAGGACGGTCCCGCCGAGCCCCAGGCCCCCGCGGAGCTGGAGGCGGTGTCCATGGGCCAGGCGGTGCAGACGACCCAGGCGGTCCTGTCCGTGGGCGCCCCCCGCGTCAGCGACCTCGTGCCCCTGCCCGGGGAGAGGGGCGGGGAGGGGCTGATCATCCCCGTCACGGTGGCCAACAGCTCGGCCGAGGACCTCTCCCTGGAGGGCCTGGTGGTCTCCGTCTCCTGGGGTGCCGACCGCACCCCGGCCCCCCAGGTCACCGGGTCCTCCGACGAGGTCCCCGCCTCCGTGGCCCCCGGCCAGGCCGTGGTCATTGAGTTCGCCTTCCTGGTGCCCTCCGAGGGCCGCTCCGACCTGCGGGTCAGCGTGGGCCTGGGCAACGAGAGCGCGGCCGCGGTCTTCACCGGCTCGTCCTGAGCCGGCCCCCGGCGTCCTCTGGCGCCTGGCGGGGACGGCTGCCCTCATGAGCGCTGGCAGCGTCATCGCGTGGCACCCTCTAGCGCCTCCCAGGACGACCAGCCCCAGTGGCGGCTGGCCCCAGGGCGCCTCCCAGGGACGGCCTGCCACCGAGCACCGGGCCCGCGAGCGCGGAGTCGCCCTCCTGGGCACAGCAATAGAACGCGCACAGACTTGCCTGACAGGTACCTGGTGCTCGCCTGATACTCGTCTGAAAGTCGCCTGACAGGCACTCGGCGCTCGCCCGGCAGGCACCCAGGTCCTGCCCGGGCCCTGCCTAAGGATTCGCTCAGGCCCTGCTTACAGGTGGCTCGTGCCCCGCTGGGTGCGCAGCCGCCGCGCTCCCTCGTCATCTGGCGCTGACCACCTGTTATATAGGGAGTACACTTGAACGCATTGTGCGAAGAGCACCGCCCTCTCCGCCACTCCCACCTGTTCCTCATCCACCCCATGAGTACCGGAGCGACCGTGAGCCCTCATCCCCGCCGCCGACTTTCCTTGACCGCCCTGTGCGCAGGGCTGGTGTCCCTTCTCACACTGACGGGGGTCCTGGCCGTGTCTCCCCCACCAGCGCGCGCTGAGACGGAGGTGGCCGGCCAGGCAGCCGACCAGACCGTCTCCGCCGACTCCCTGCCGACCCCGCAGATCAACGGCGTCGTGTGGGACCAGGAGGTCGTGGGCAACACGGTCTACGCCGTCGGGGACTTCTCCAAGGCCCGCCCCGCCGGGGCCGCCCCCGGCACCAAGGAGGTGCCCCGCGCGGGCGCCCTGGCCTACGATATCACCACCGGCGAGCTCCTGGACTGGGCCCCTAAGGCCAACGGCACCGTCAGCGCCATCAAGGCGTCCAAGGACGGTTCCGTGCTGTACATCGGGGGCACCTTCACCAAGGTCAACGGCGCCAACGCCTACCGTCTGGCCGCCATCCGGGCCTCCGACGGAACCCGCACCCCCCTGCGGGCGGGCACCAACGCCGCGGTCATGGACCTGGACCTGTCCCCTGACGGCTCCACCCTCTACCTGGCGGGCTCCTTCACCGAGGTCAACGGCACCCGGCGCCAGCGCGTGGCGGCCGTCAACCTGGCCACCCACAAGGTGACCTCCTTCTCGGCCCGTATCCCCGACCACTTCGTACGGGCCCTGGCGGTGGACCAGGCCTCGGGGGCGGTGGCCATCGGCGGTAACTTCACCTCGGTCAACGGCTCGACCAACCCCGGCTTCGGCCTGGCCATCCTGGAGCCCAACGGCTCCCTGCGCAAGAACAACGTCAACAAGTACGTCCGCAACGCCGGGCGCCAGGCGGGCATTATGTCGCTGGTGGCCGACTCCAAGGGCCTGTACGGGGGCGCCTACTGGTACAAGGAGAACCAGGGGACCTACGAGGGCGTGTTCCGGGCCAGCTGGACCTCCGGCGACGCGGACTACCTGGCCGACTGCCACGGCGACTCCTACGACATGTTCCCCACCGCCGACGTCGTCTACATCTCCAGCCACGCCCACGACTGCTCCAACATCGGGGGCTTCCCGGACAAGACCGGCCTGCGCCACGGCACCGCCATCACCAACGCCGCCACCGGCAAGGTCAAGACCAACACGGCCAAGACCTACGTGGACTTCGGCGGGCACCCGGCCCCCACGGTGCTCAACTTCTACCCCGAGTTCACCGTGGGCAACTACACCTCCGCCGCACAGGCCACCTGGACGGTGGAGGGCAACCAGGACTACGTGGTCTACGGCGGGGAGTTCGTGGCCGTCAACCGCAAGCCCCAGCAGGGCCTGGCCCGCTTTGCCCGGCGTGACATCGCCCCCAACCAGGAGGGCCCCATGGACAAGGGCGGGGCCTACAAGGTCTCGGCCTCCTCCCCGCGCGCCGGCGTGGTGACCCTGTCCTTCTCCACCAACTGGGACCGTGACGACGAGTACCTGACCTACGAGGTCTACCGCGACTCCCTGGACGGCACCCCGGTGTCCTCCCAGACCGTCTCCTCCCTGCCCTGGGCCCGCACCCAGCTCTCCGCGATCGACACGGTCGACCCCGGCTCCACCCACCGCTACGTGGTGGTGGTCAAGGACCAGTGGGGGGCCAGTACCCGCTCGGACTGGGTCAAGGTGACCGCCACCAACGGCCAGGCCCTGTCGGAGTACGGTTCCCAGGTGGTACGGGACGGGGCGGTGAACTACTGGCCCCTGGACGACTCCAAGGCCGCCTCCGAGGACCTGGTGGGCAGCAGCCCCATGAACCTGTCCTCCAAGGGCGTCCAGCGCGGCGCCGCCTCCCTGCTGCCCTCGGGCAAGGCCGTGTCCTTCCGCTCGACGTGGTTCTCCGACGGCCACGCCAGCACCGCCAAGGCGGCACCGGCGCCCACCACCTTCTCCACCGAGCTGTGGTTCAAGACGGAGACCACCTCCGGGGGGCCCATCCTGGGCTACGGCTCCTCCGCCTCCGGCGCCTCCAAGAACAGGGACCGCGTCATCTACATGCGTAACAACGGCACCCTGAGCTTTATGACCTACCCCGGCAAGGTCACCACCCTGACCACGGACAAGTCCTACAACGACGGGCGCTGGCACCACGTGGTGGCCACGCTGAGCCCCACGGCGGGCAGCGTGCTCTACGTGGACGGCAAGGTCGCGGCCCAGGACGCCACCATGACCACCGCGCAGTCCTTCAGCGGCTACTGGCGCCTGGCCGGGGACAGCGCCTCGGGCCTGGCGGGCAAGCCCTCCAACGACTACTTCACCGGCACCGTGGACGAGGTGGCCGTGTACGGCTCCGCTCTGAGCGCCGACGCCGTGGCCGCCCACTACGCCCTGGGCACCGGCGCCGAGGCGCCCAAGCCGGACAAGCCCGGTAAGCCCAACCCCGAGCCGCCCGAGCCGGGCGTGCTGCTCAAGGACACCTTCTCCCGCACCACCGAGCGCGGCTGGGGCAGCACCGAGTACGGCGGGGACTGGACGGTGGACTGGTCCGCCACCAGCTTCTCGACGGACTCCTCCCACGGCGTCATCAATATGCCCGCCCCCAAGGCCTCCACCTCCATCCACAGCCCTGTGGTGGACTCCACCTCGACCGACGCCACCGTGGACCTGTCCCTGGACGCCGTCCCCGGCGGTAACGGCGCCTACGTCACCTACGCGGGACGCCAGACCGCCGCCGGGCGCTACCAGGCCTCCGTCCGGTTCTCCAAGGACGGTACCCAGCTGACGGTCTCCAAGGTGATCAAGGGCAAGGAGACGGTCCTGGGGACGGCGTCCCTGGAGGGCGCCTACACCCCCGGTGACACCCTCCACCTGCGCCTGGTCCTGGACGGGGCCGAGACCACCACGGTGCGGGCCAAGCTGTGGACCGGCGCCACCGAGCCCGAGGCCTGGGGCGTGGACACCACGGACGGTGAGGCCAGCCTGAACAAGCCCGGGACGGTCGGCCTGAGCACCTACCTGTCGGCCTCGGCGGGGGCCGCCGAGAAGGCCAAGGTCCTGGTGGACTCGATCGTGGTCAGGAAGGGCTCTTGACCACCTGAGCCCCCTTGCGCAGCAGGCGGTAGCCGTCCCAGGTGGCCTTGAGGGCCGTCAGCAGGGGGCGGGGGGTAATGAGGAGCTGGCGGGCGCCCCCGCGCATGACGATCTCCCAGCCAGCGCCCAGCGCGGTGCGCAGCCACCGGTTCTGGGTCTGGCGGTCCAGGTTCAGGGCGGCGTAGAGCAGGCGGTTGCGCACGTTGTAGTAGTAGTAGGTGTCCGACTTGGCCCGCATACCCTGGTCGGGGGTGGCGTGGGTGGCGCCCTCGTCGTGGGTGGCCAGGGAGTCGCGCACCACCCTCAGCTCCCCGCCGACCTCCAGGACGCGGGTGCACAGGTCCACGTCCTCCCAGTACAGGAAGTAGCGCTCGTCAAAGCCGCCCACCAGGTCCAGCAGCTCGGTGCTCAGGACCAGGCAGGCGCCCGAGATCCAGTAGGAGGTCCCGCCCGGGGGGATCGGCCGCTTGGAGCGGCGCGAGCGCATGGTGCCGTCGCCCAGGCACAGGGTCGTGCCGTCGGCGACCACCGTGCCGTAGGTGTTGGTCATGAGCGGGGAGACCATGGTCATGGGGGACTCCGCCACCACAATGAGCAGGTTGCCCAGGTCCTGGCGCGAGATGGTGGCGTCGGGGTTGAGCAGCACCAGGATGGTGGCCCCCTTGGCGCGGGCGTACTCCATGCCCCGGTTCATCCCGCCGCCGAAGCCGATGTTGCTGAGCGGCGCCACCAGGTCCCAGCCGCGGGAGCGGGTCAGGTTGCGCATGCGCCTCTGCTCCAGCTCGTCGGTAGAGTTGTCCACCACGACCACCAGCGACTCAGGGGCCTGGGTGGAGACGGCACCCAGGTTGCGTGACAGGAGATCGGAGGAGTTGTAGGCCACCACGATAATGGCAGAGCGCCTCAGTGCAGCGCGCTGCCGGGCGCGAACCTCCATCTCGTCCATGTGCGGGCGCTCCTTCTATCCTTGGTTGCTATAGACGTGGGCCCTCCCGCCGTGGCACTGACACCGTGTGGTGCCGTGGGGCCGGGCCCGGGAGGGAGGGACCGTGGAGACCCAGCATGCCACCATCGCGATGCTCACCTACCAGCGCAACACCCTACTAGCGGCGGTGCTGCCGGCGCTGCTGGACCAGGCGGGCCGCTCACCGGTCCCCACGCGGGTCCTGGTGGTGGACAACGACCCCTCGGGCCGGGCGGCCCCGGTGGTGCGGGCCGCGCAGGAACGGGCCCGGGAGCAGGGCGTCGCGCTGCGCTACGTCCACGAGCCCGTCCCCGGGATCGTGGCCGGACGCAACCGCGCCCTGGAGGAGTCCGGGGATGACCTGCTGGTCTTTATCGACGACGACGAGGAGCCCGGGCCCGGCTGGCTGGAGGCCCTGCTGGACGCCCACGAGCGCCTGGGCTGCGAGGCGGTGACCGGCCCGACGCCACCGCGCTTCACCCGCCCGGCCAGCGCGTGGGTGAGGCACAGCGGCGCCTTCGACTCCTGGCAGGCGCCCGACGGCGGCGTCGTGACCAGCGCGGACACCGGTAACCTGCTGCTGGACCTGGGCGCGGTACGCCGGATGGGCCTGCGTTTCGACCCCCGGTACGGGCTCAGCGGCGGGGAGGACTCCCTGTTCACCCGCCAGCTGAGTCAGGCCGGCGGCACCATCCGCTTTGCCGCCGACGCCGTGGTGACCAAGATCGTGCCCGAGGGGCGGGCCCGGCGCCCCTGGGTGCTGCGACGCTCGCTGCGAGCGGGCTCGTCCTGGGTGAGCGTGCGGCTGGACACGGCCTCGGGCTCGCGTGCGCGGCTGCGCGCCCTCTACGCCCTCAAGGGGGCGGGCCGGGTGGGGCGGGACTGGCCGCGAGCCCTGCTGGGGCGGGCCCGCGGGGACGTGGCGGCCTGGGCCCGCCACGAGGTCTCCGCCTGGGGCGGGGTCGGCATGGTGGTGGGGGCCCTGGGCGGGCGCGTGCACGAGTACGGGCGAGCCCCCCGCGCCTTTCGCGTGAGGGATCTCATGAGCGGCAGGGCCCGTCGGCGCTCCGCGGGCGCTGGCTCCGGACCCCGCACCCAGTCCCCTGCCCGGCCTAGTTCCTCGGTTCCCGGCCCTGCCCGGCCGCCAGCCCATAGCCCGACCCGCTCCGGTCACGCCCCGCTCCCCCCTGGCGGCCCCTCGTCCCCGCACGCTGGCCCCGACACCTCATCCCCGCACGCCGCCGGCCCTGCCTCCGGCCCCGTACGGGTCCTGGTGGCCGTGCCCACCTACCGGCGTCCGACGGACCTGGCGCGGGCCCTGCGCGGCGTGCTCGGCCAGATCCCCGACCTGCGGGGCGTGGCCGACGTCGAGGTCCTGGTGGTGGACAACGACCCCGCCGCCAGCGCCCGCGCCCAGGCCACCGGTGGACCGGTGCGCTACGTGGTGGAGCAGGTCCCGGGGGTGGCGGCGGTGCGCAACCGGGCGCTGGACGAGGCCCGCGCCCACGACCTGCTGGTCTTTATCGACGACGACGAGGAGCCCGAGCCCGGCTGGCTGGAGGCCCTGGTGGGGCTGCGTGCGCGCACGGGCTGCCAGGCGGTGGCGGGCCTGGTGGTGCCGGACTACGAGGTCGAGCCCGACGAGTGGGTGCGCCAGGGGGGGTTCTTCGTGCGCCGGACCTGGCCCACGGGCACCCGCCGGCCGGTGGCCGCCTCCAACTGCCTGCTGCTGGACCTGGGCTTCGTGCGCGAGCACGGGCTGCGCTTTGACGCGGACTTCGGTGCCACCGGCGGGGAGGACACCCTCTTCACCCGCCAGCTCACGGCGGCAGGGGGCACCATCCTGTGGTGCGACGAGGCACGGGTGCGCGACCACGTCCCGGCCTCACGCCTGGACCACGCCTGGATCCTGCGTCGGCAGCGCTCCCACGCGGCCACCGCGGTGCGCGTGGAGCTGGCCCTGGGCGGCTCTCCGGCACGGGTCCGGGTCCGGGCCGCCCTAGGCGGCGGGGCCCGGATCCTGGCGGGCGGCGCGGCGGCGGCGGGCGGGCTCG
>ERZ772917.369-NODE-369-length-32526-cov-5.027378_pt1 | contig 32526 bp, 28 predicted proteins | sample MGYA00511187_ERZ772917 | MGnify/ENA primary metagenome ERZ772917 (study PRJEB29015, sample SAMEA2737925) | human oral metagenome | biome: human oral; feature: human-associated habitat; material: dental | place: China | collected 2012 ...
GAGACCTACGGTAGGTCGCCGAAAAAACCTACTGTGGGTCGCCTCACCGACCTACGGTAGGTCGGTCGAGCGACCTACCGTAGGTTTCACAGCCCCCCCTCCCTTAGACCTTCTTCTCCCGACCTACCTAATCGTCGAGAGCGAACGAAGACAAAGGGGAAAATACAGAGCGCGCCCCACCACCTAGCACTCTAGGTGATGGGGCGCACTCTATCTCGTTGAGTTCCTCGGATTAGGGCTTAGTCTTCGCCTTCGCTAGACTCTTCGCTCGGCTGGAGTGCAGGCGAAAGGGTCTTCTTCGTCTTCGCCCCAAGGGTCTTCAGCTTATCGAAGCGACCCAAGACATTACCACGTCCATCTCGGAGTTGGCCCTTAGCTTCGGCAAAGGCTGTCTGAGCATCGGCGAGCTTGCCCTCGATCTTGAGGAAGGTCTCGGAGAAGGTGACGAACTTGTCATACAGCTTGCCCGCCTCATCGACGATGTCCATCACGTTACGCTGCTGGCTATCTCGCTGCCACATATCCTGCGCCATGCGAAGAGCGGCGATGAGGTTCGTCCCGTTGATCAGGACGACATTCTTCTGATAGGCTTCTTCCCAGAGTGTGGGCTCCTCGGAGAGAGCTAGCGTGTAGGCCGGCTCGTTGGGGATGAAGAGCATGACGAAGTTCGCTGAGCCGAGCGCATACTCCTCATACTTCTTACCCGAAAGCTCTTGGATGTGCTTACGAAGACTCGTGATGTGCTCCCGAAGGGCGATTGCTCGATCCGCATCAGCCTCTGCTGCGACATAGCGAGCATAGGCCGTGAGGCTGACCTTGCTGTCGATGACTACGGCTCCACGATTGGGGTAGCGTACGATGACATCGGGACGCAAGCCTCCTCTATTCCCCTCAGTAGTGATGACAGAGCCCGCTTCATCTCGAAGTGTCTCCTGCACGAAGTAGTGCTCCCCACGGATGAGGCCACTTTGATCGAGGATGCGCTCTAGGATCAGTTCACCCCAGTCGCCTTGTACCTTGCTATCCCCACGGAGGGCACGGGTGAGGCTCGTCGTCTCGTCGCTGATCTCTTGACTGCGAAGGATGAGCTTCTCGATGGAGTCCTTCAAGCTAAATCGCTCCCGAGACTCATCGGTATAAGCCTTCTCCACCTGCTCTCCGAAGCGCTTCAGATCTTCTCGAAGGGGCGAAAGCGTCTCCTTAGCCCGCTTGTCAAGGTCCTCGGTGCGCTCCCTCATGATGTCATTAGCTACCGAACGGAAGCTATCACGTAGCTCTTCGACGAGGTGCGTCTTCTCCTCACGGAGCTTCTCTAGTTCGGCGAGTAGAGCCTTACGCTCAGTATCGGTGGCAGAGAGGCGAAGGGCGGTATCCGTAGCCGTCTGCTGGAGTTCGGCATAGGAAGAGCGTAGGCGCTGAAGTTCGTCTGTCACCCCCCGAAGCTCCGAACTCATCGAAGCTAGACGGATCGCACGATCCTGCCCTTCCTGCTGAGACTGCTCCAGCTGACTCTTGGATTCCTCTAGCGAGCGTTGCGCTTGAAGGAGGTGCTCCTCAGCTTGCTTCCTCAGCTCTTGATCTTGCATGGCAGAGGAGGCTAGCTCCTTGTGACGCTTCGTCTCAAGTACATAGAGAATGAGAAGGAGGAAGCACAGCCCCCCTAGAACGTAGATCATAGGTCGATAAGTCGCAGATAAATGAATGAATATGCAGAATTTCTTCGGGCAAAAGTAAGGAGAAGCGTACGGACTGCCAAGCTCTTCGCCCCTCAGGGACAACCACAAAGAGGCAGATTGCTTGCTCCTTAGCCTAAGAAGTCACTATCCAAGATCGTCAAGGCCTCACTCCCGAGAGGCTGCGTGTGATCGATCCGGATGAGTCGCTGGTTGCTACTTCCTCGGAAGTAGAGTCGAGGGTCGAAGAGCGCTTGCACGAAAGGACCATCGACGAGGACATCAATGTATTCGAGTGCTGGACGATGCTCCTCGGAGCGCAGAAGGTATTCAATCGTGAAGCCCGTGTAGCACCAGATGTTCTTCCCCGTCTCTACTCGGAGGCGGTGCAGCAGGCTCGCTAGATCCTTGGGATTGTAGAAGGGATCTCCCCCAGAGACAGTGATCCCATCCAGTAGCGGGTTGCTCCGTATCTCTTGGACGATCTCCGAGAGGACTTCCTCCGTGAGCGGGATCCCTCCATCGCCCGACCAGCTCTCTGGATTGTGACAGCCTGGGCAAGCATGACGACAGCCAGCTAGATAGATCGAGTAGCGAAGACCTGGGCCATCACTAATACTCTCCCGATAGACGTTGAGCAGACGCACCGCTTGAAGGTTAGGATAAGGGGTTGATTAGAATAAGGAGGGGGTAATAAAGACCCGAGCTCTAGAGACGGGCTCGTCTCCAGAGCTCGGGATCTTCTCTTGTGTGAAAGAGGTAAGGTAGCTAAGGCTAGTGATGCTTCACTCGGTCACGCTCTTCGGCTTGCTTAGCCGAGTTCCAGCTCTCAAGGCTTCCTGTGAGGTAACCCGTGATACGGCGCAGACGAGCGATGCGGTCACTCTTGCAGACGGGGCACTTATCGTAGATGATCCCTCGGTAGCCACAGCATTGGCAGGTATCGACAGGATGATTGATCGAGCCGTAGCCGATACCCTCATCCTTCATCGTCTTGACAAGCTTGAGGATGACTGAGACATTCTTCTTGGCTTCGCCATCAAGCTCGATATAGCTGATGTGTCCGCCCAAGGTGATCGCATGGAAGGGTGCTTCACGATGGATCTTCTCAAACATCCCGATCTCTTCCTTGACATCGACATGGAAGGAGTTCACGTAGTAGTCTAGCTCATTCACTCCCTTGATGACCCCATAGCGCTTGCGGTCCATACGAGTGAAGCGTCCCGAGAGCCCTTCAGCTGGGGTAGCGAGGACGGAGTAGTTCAGTTTGTACTTATCCTTGTACTCCTTGACGACCTCGTTCATGACTTGGATAGCTTCGTAGAGCGTATCCCAAGCTTCCTGATTACGGCCATGCCCTTCGCCATAGATAGCGACCATGGCATTGTGTCCGCCGAGGAAGCCGATACCGAGCGTACCGCTATTGAAGACATCTCCGACTTCTTCCTGTGGAGAGAGCTTAGCTCCACCCTTCCAGACATCGTTGCCCATCATGAAGGGGAACTGGCGGGCTAGAGCCGAGCGCTGGTAGAGGTAGCGCTCATAGAGCTGCTCTGCGATGAATCGTGCTACCTCACGCACCGAGCTAAGGAAGAGCTCCTTGGATCGCTGACGGCGCTCCTGCTCCGTCCCTTCAGGGAGCTCACGACCAGCCTCGATCGTAGCTTCGATCGCTAGTCGGGGTAGGTTCATCGTCGTGAAGGAGAGGTTACCTCGTCCGACAGAAGTCTTGGGTCCGTTGAGGTTCTCAAAGACGCGCGTGCGACAACCCATGGTAGCGATCTCGTGGAGATAACGCTTAGGATCATCAGCTCGCCAGAGCTCATGCTTATTGAACGGGGTATCGAGGAAGAGGAAGTTAGGGAAGAGGGCATGCGAGGTCGTGCAGCACGCAGCTAAGAGGAGGTCGAAGTTGGGAGCTTCGAAGGCATACTTCCCCTTCAGCGCTCCAGCAAAGTCCGATTGGGCTAGCTCGTAATCCGCCTCGGTGTAGTTCACCCCTTCCTTAACCTTGAAGATCTGGATCGGGAAGATGGGTACCTCACCTTGTCCCAGACCTTCGATCGTAGCGGAGAGAAGTTCACGGATGACCATACGACCTTCCTCAGAGGTATCAGTCCCATAGTTCACAGAACTGAAGACGACCTGATTCCCTCCTCGGGAATGCATCGTATTAAGGTTATGGATGAAGCCCTCCATCGCCTGATGCGTATCTCGCTCCGTCCGACGATAGGCCTCCTCAAGGGCTAGGCGAACGACCCGATCTGGGAGCTCCTTGTGAATGGAGCGTAGCTGATCTGCCAGCGTCTGGATCGCCTCCTCAGAAGCAGAGAGCTTAGGGTTCAATGCTCTTAGATCCTCCGTGAAGGCTTGACGCTGCTGCGTATCGAAGGACTCTTCACGCAAGAGAGCTAGGGCATAGAGCAGACGATCGGAGAGGTGACGAATAAAAGACTTGCGTACCCCAGGAGCCATGAAGAAATCAAAGGCTGGGATCGCTTGCCCCCCATGCTGCTCATTCTGATTCGTCTGGAAGACGATCGTCGCAAGCGTGGCATAGCTCTGGATGCTCTGAGGTGTACGGATGCTACCATTCTTGGTATGGAATCCTCGCTCGAAGAGATCCTCTAGGTCATACTGTACACAGGTAGCCGTCTTCGTAGGATAGTAGTCCAAGTCATGGATGTGGATATCTCCAGCAGCATGGGCACGGGCATACTGAGGAGCTAGGAGATACTTCATCGCATAGTCCTTAGTCACCTCAGAGGCAAAGGTCATCATCTGGCCAGAGGGCGTATAAGCACTCATGTTGGCATTACCCAGATTGATATCGTTCTTCTCGATGGTTACGATGCCGTCCATCGTATGCTTAAGCGTCGTGCGTTTCTCACGCTCCACGGTACGCCACTCACGATAGATGATGTACTTCTTGGCCACCTGTGGATCGAGGATCATCAGCTCTGCCTCTACGAGGTCTTGTATCTCTTCGACAGCCACTTGCCCAGAGCGCTGACCTAGATCGATCTGAATCTTAGCCTCGATCTTCAGCGCATTCTCTTCTTCATCTTGAAGCCCTGCAGCACGGTAAGCCTTGAGGATAGCCCCACGGATCTTCTCTCCGTCGTAGGGCTGCTCGCTCCCATCGCGCTTCAGGATATAAATAAGCTCTTTTCCCATAACTCTTGATGTATGACTTGCGAAGTTAGTTTTGTTTTGGCGCTCCCTTGGTGCCTCCCTATACTTGGGTAGATCGGAGGGGATTACGATAGGGAACTAGGACAAATGTATACCTTTTATCCATAGGGTTACCCACCACACAAAGAAAAAGTTATCCACAAGCCTATGAACCCTTTCGCTATCAGCCTTTGCGCGTTTTTACATTTAGCGTGGCTCTTCGCCAAGGATGAAAGGCGAGGGGTAAAGAGCTCCAAGAGGCATCCCCACGATCAGGTATCTGAGCAGAGAATCAACGGGACGAGGAGAATCAAGGAGCTCTCCTAACAGACTCCTACGCTCGACGATTAAAGAGCGAGACTGCCCTTTCTCTTAAGACTTACCCCTCCTAATACAAAAGGCTGACCTCCCTAGTCGTGGAGGCCAGCCTTTGATTTTGCCAGAATTCACTCGAATGCTTACACCTTAGGAGTCAATACCTACTCTCATTTGAAGTGGAGAGAAGTGGCTCTAGCGTCCCTGATACATTTGCTCGTAGTAGGTCTCGTAGGCTCCAGAGGTGATGTTGTCAAGCCACTCTTGGTTCTCCAGATACCAACGTACCGTCAGCTCTACCCCTTCCTCGAACTGAAGGCTGGGCTTCCAGCCTAGCTCCTTATGTAGCTTGGAGGAGTCGATCGCATAGCGAAGGTCATGCCCTGCTCTGTCGGTCACATAGGTGATCAAGGGGAGAGAGTGTCCTTCAGGATTGCCTAGGAGTCGATCCACCGTAGAGATAAGCACCTTGATCAAGTCGATATTCTTCCACTCATTGAAGCCTCCGATATTGTACGTCTCAGCAGTGCGCCCCTCATGGAAGATCAAGTCGATCGCACGTGCATGGTCGACGACATAGAGCCAGTCACGCACATTCTCACCCTTGCCATAGACAGGCAGAGGCTTACCGTGACGGATATTGTTGATGAAGAGGGGGATCAGCTTCTCAGGGAACTGATAGGGCCCATAGTTATTCGAGCAGTTGGTCACCAGTGTCGGCATCCCATAAGTATCATGGTAAGCACGGACAAAGTGATCGCTGGAAGCCTTGCTTGCAGAGTAAGGGCTATGTGGATCATACTTGCGGTCCTCTGTAAAGAAGGTACCATCGAAAGCCAGCGTCCCATAGACCTCATCAGTAGAGATGTGATAGAAGCGCTTCCCTTCATACTTCTCTGGACGAGCCTCCCAGACTTCACGAGCGGCCTGAAGAAGAGAGAGTGTGCCTAGGACATTGGTCTTAGCGAAGGTGAAAGGATCCCGAATACTGCGGTCCACATGGCTCTCTGCTGCTAGATGGATGATCCCATCTACCTCATGCTCCTTCAGAATCTCTCTGATGCGCTCATAGTCACAAATATCCTCTCGTACGAAGAGGTAATTCGGTGCTTGCTCGATGTCCTTGAGATTAGCCAGATTGCCCGCATAAGTCAGTTTATCCAAGTTGATGATGCGGTAGTCTGGATACTTATTCACCATCAGACGGACGACATGTGAGCCGATAAATCCAGCTCCACCTGTGATCAGTAGGGTGCGCTTGTATTGCATAGCGTGATTGATATTTTTTGATTTCTAGTAAAGCAAGTCATGTATATCGAAGAGACGCTCAGCCTCTTTAAGTCTGGGGTGTCGCTTGTCCTTCTCCGAGAGGTTCACCTGATCGGCTGGTATGCGCCAGTCGATCGCCAGATCGGGATCATCCCAAGCGATCGCACCCTCGCTCTGAGGAGCATAATAGTTGTCACACTTGTACTGGAAGACTACTTCAGGAGAAAGTACACTAAAGCCGTGAGCAAAGCCTCGGGGGATGAAGAGTTGGCGATGATTATCCTCACTCAGCTCCACAGCCACATGCTGTCCGAAGGTCTTTGATCCTCGGCGTATATCTACAGCTACATCGAGGACAGCGCCACGTACGACACGCACGAGCTTGCTCTGAGCATAGGGAGGAAGCTGGAAGTGCAGCCCACGGATCACTCCGTAGCGGGAATAACTTTCATTGTCTTGTACGAAGTCTGTCGCGCAGACGTGCTCTTTGAAGGAGGCTGCACTGAAGGACTCAAAGAAGTAGCCACGATCGTCTCCGAAGACCCGAGGCTCTAGGATCACAACTCCCTCAATTGAGGTAGGCTCTATATTCATTATCTCGCTGTATCTATATGGTGAACATGGTGGACTAGCGCCTATTCTTCAGAAGCGAGAGGAGGTACTGTCCATACTGGTTCTTGCTCAGAGACTCTCCGATCTGCTGGAGCTTCTCCTTGGTGATCCACCCCTGGTGATAGCCGATCTCTTCGAGGCAAGCAATCTTGAGGCCTTGGCGCTTCTCTAGAGTCTCTACAAATGTGGAAGCTTCGGAGAGCGAATCATGGGTACCTGTATCCAGCCAAGCAAAGCCTCGGCCAAGCGTCTGCACCTTCAGAGCACCTTGCTTCAAGAAGGCTTCATTGACTGAAGTGATCTCCAGCTCACCACGGGCTGAGGGCTTAACTTTCTTAGCCACTTGCACCACCTCATTCGGGTAGAAATAGAGACCGACGACAGCGTAGTTGCTCTTCGGGTGCTTGGGCTTCTCCTCGATCGAGAGGCAATTCCCCTCGTCATCGAACTCGGCTACACCATACCGCTCTGGGTCATTGACTCTATAGCCAAAGATGGTAGCCCAGCCTTGCTCTGCGTCTGTCACAGCCTGTGTGAGCATCTGACTGAAGGACATTCCATAGAAGATATTATCCCCTAGTACAAGACAAACGGAGTCGTCCCCGATGAACTCTTCCCCGATGAGAAAGGCTTGCGCCAGCCCGTCGGGCGAAGGTTGCTCGGCATAGCAAAACGAGACTCCATAGTCACTCCCATCACCCAGCAGACGACGGAAACCTGGTAGATCCTGCGGTGTCGAGATAATCAAGATCTCACGTATCCCAGCGAGCATGAGCACCGAAGCTGGATAGTAGATCATTGGCTTGTCATAGATGGGGAGAAGCTGCTTGCTCACCCCTTTAGTGATGGGATAGAGGCGTGTACCAGTACCGCCTGCTAGTATGATTCCTTTCATATTCGCTACTTAATTATCTCTACTTGGAGGTCTACCATTGAGAAGGATCAGCGATAGGGAATCCCCTTCGCTCCTATTCTCCTCTACGAAGATAGGACATTCCGCTTATCGCACCTAGTTAAGATTAGATACAGAGGCATATAAGGGTCAGCTACCACACCCTAGTCTCTAAAAAATGAATAGTCCCCATCGTAGATGCCTTATGTGCAGACTACGATGGGGACTAGTTAGGATCTGAGGTAAGGGATAGGACTATTCTTCGTCCTCTTCTTCCTGCATGTTGGTGAAGACGTTCTGTACATCCTCGTCTTCCTCCAGCTTATCGATGAGCTTAGCTAGGGTCTCACGCTGCTCTGGAGTGACAGGCTTAGTGTCGTTCGGCAGACGGACGAACTCCGCAGAGGAGATCTCATAGCCAGCCTCTTCGAGGTAGGACTGGATCTGTGCATTGGCAGAGAAGGCACCATAGAGGATGATCTCATTCTCATCCTCCTCGAGCTCATCTACTCCGTAGTCGATGAGCTCAAGCTCAAGCTCCTCGAGGTCCATCCCCTCCTTCTTCACGATATGGAAGATACACTTGTGGTCGAAGAGGAATTCGAGGCTACCCGAAGTACCGAGGTTGCCACCGAACTTATTGAAGTAGCTACGCACGTTGGCTACGGTACGGGTCGTATTGTCCGTAGCCGTCTCGACGAAGATAGCGATACCGAAGGGACCATAGCCTTCGTAGTTCATCTCCTTATAGTCGGAGAAGTCCTTCGAGCTAGCCTTCTTGATAGCACGCTCAACGTTCTCCTTAGGCATGTTCTCCTTCTTAGCTGTCTGCATGAGCACACGCAGGCGAGGGTTGGTCTCAGGCTCTGGGCCACCAGCCTTGACAGCGATCGTGATTTCCTTACCTAGCTTAGTGAAGACACGGGCCATATTACCCCAGCGCTTCATCTTACGAGCTTTACGATATTCAAATGCTCTTCCCATAAATAACTTATCGTGATGGTTGGTTCTTTGGTCTCTTATCTTAGTTCAGCTCCGAAGGTATCCTCGAGGCTCTTACGAATCTTCGCCATGATCGCATCGATCTGCTTATCGCTCATCGTGCGCTCCGTATCCTGCAGGAAGAAGGAGAGGGCATAGCTCTTCTTGCCTGCGGGGAGGTTCTTCCCTTCGTAGACATCGAAGAGGGTACAATCCTTAAGCAACTTCTTCTCCGTACGGCGAGCTACCTCTGCCAGCTCTGCGAAGGTCGTCTGAGCATCGATGAGCAGAGAGAGGTCTCGGCGGACGACGGGGAACTTCGGCAGCTCGGTGATCTCGACCTTAGTGCGGTCGGCGAGGCGATTGAGGTGCTCCCAGTTGACGGAGGCATAGTAGACAGGTAGGTCGATGTCCCACTTCGCAAGCAAGGCGGGCTTCACCTGCCCAAGGACAGCGATCTCCTTGCCATCGAAGGTGCGGTAAGCATAGCCTTTACCCGTGAAGATATCCAGCTCTACCGCCTCGGCCTTGAGGCTACGCTCCCCTACTCCTAGTCGCTCAAAGAGGTGAAGGAGGTGTGCCTTGAGCTCGAAGGGCGAAGCTGGCTCATCGGGATGTGCCCAGCTATTCTGCACACGCTCACCTGCGACCCAAAGGCCGAGGTACTGCGTCTCGCGGTAGCCAGCTAGTGTCGTAGCGGTAGACTTCTCGACTTCGGGAGCAGCCATGTAGCAGTTCCCCCATTCGTAGTAGTAGAAGCTCTTTTGCTGACGGCGGAGGTTACGGCTGATAGCAGAGAGCCCTCCGAAGAGGAGTGTCTGACGAAGGACATTCAGCTCACCACTGAGAGGATTGACCAGCAGCACAAGCTTCTCCTGTGGATAGGAGGTAAGCCCTTCGTAGTAAGCCTCCGAGGAGAGTGAATTATTCAGGAGTTCATTGAAGCCAGCTCCCGTCAGTTGCTCAGAGAGGAGGAGGCGACGGCTATAAGCTCGGTCAACGGCTCCCTTAGGGCTTAGGTTGGCATGGATGTAGCCACTCAGCTCGATATTGTTATAGCCATAGATACGCATGACCTCCTCGACGACATCGGCTTCGCGCGTGACATCGATACGATAGCGGGGCACACGGAGGCTCCAGAGGTCTTCGCTCTGGGCGACGATCTCGATCTCTAGGCTGCGGAGGATGCGCTCTACCTCATCTCGGGGGATGACCTTACCGATGAGGCTATCCATACGGCTGAGGCTAAGCTCTACGGCATAGGGCTCTGCCTTAACGGGATAGTGGTCGAAGCGTCCGCCATCGATATAGCTACCTGGGCAAAGCTCCAGTATGAGGGAGGCCGCACGGAGGAGTGCCCAAGTCGTACGATTGGGATCAAGGCCACGCTCGAAGCGGAAGGAGGAGTCGCTATTGACCCCAAGGCGGCGAGCGGTCTTACGCACCGAGGTAGCGTTGAAGTTCGCTGACTCGAGGAAGATATCCGTCGTTGTCTCTGTCGTACCTGCATCTAGGCCACCCATCACGCCAGCGACACAAAGCGGTTCGCCCGTCTTAGAGGCGATGACCAGGTCACGATCAGAGAGGGTCACCTCGCTCTTGTCGAGAAGCATCATCTTGCACTCACCTGCGAGCTTCACCGAGAGGGCACCTGCCGTCTTCGCTAGATCATAGGCATGGAGGGGCTGTCCAACTTCATGTAGGACGAAGTTCGTCACATCGACGACATTATTGATGGGTCGTAGGCCAAGGTTCTCTAGGGCATGGCGTAGCCAGTCTGGGCTCTCTGTGACCTTCAGACCACGGATGACCAGACCCTCGAAGCGAGGACAAAGGGTAGCATCGACCTCAATAGATACGGGGAGCGGACAAGCCCCTTCGGGAGAAGCAATGATCTCGGGGAGGGTCGCCACAGTAGGCTTCCCATTCTGCGTCAGATAGGCAGCTAGATCTCGTGCGACACCGTAGTGCGAAGTGGCATCGACACGATTGGGGGTGATATCTACTTCGATCACCGAGTCTGAGGTCACACCGAAGTACTCGGCAGCAGGCATACCGACTTGTACAGCATCAGCATCCAGCAGGATGATCCCACTATTGTCATGCCCTACGCCGATCTCCACCTCACTGCAGAGCATACCGAAGCTCTCTACGCCACGGATCTTGCTCTTCTTGATGGTGAAGGTCTCATCGCCTGAGCCTAGTACGGTGCCTAGGGTGGCTACGACGACGGCCTTGCCTGCAGCTACGTTAGGTGCTCCGCAGACGATCTGTAGGGGGGCTTCGCCTCCTATATCTACCGTGGTGACGTGGAGGTGATCAGAGTTGGCATGGGCATCGCAGGTCAAGACCCGACCGATGACCAGTCCCTTGAGGCCTCCAGGTATAGATTCGACTTCTTCTACTCCTCCTACCTCTAGACCTATAGAGGTGAGTGCCGTAGCGACTTCGTCTGGAGTCAGATCTGTGGCCACATAGCGACGCAGTAGATCGTAGGATATATTCATATTGGTTCGCTTATCGAATAGCTAGTATCCGTCAATAACGTTAATTTAGAGTACAAATGTACGAAAAGCCGAGTAGAAACGAGGTGACGGAGCTTCCAAGCCTAGGGCAAAGGCATCCCCCATCACATGGCGAGTCCCCCTAGGAGAACAGCCGCTTGGGAGCAGGAGAAGAGCTATCCCCAAAAACGACCTACCGTAGGTCGTCTTTAAAACCCACTGTGGGTCGTCGATGCGACCTACCGTAGGTCGTCAAGGCGACCCACCATAGGTTTCCGAAGCCTCCTTCCCGAGTCCCTTCATCTCTGGCTCCACTGGCTCGTCAGCAGAGGGAGAGGAGGAGGATGTCTAGGATAGGGACTACCTACGACGGGATGCTTGCCTCGTCGTTATTCTCCCAGTATCTCAGCTTTGTGAGCCAGATAAGTAGAAATATCCTTATCACCTCGCCCGCTCACCGTGAGTACGACTACATCCTCTCTCTGGAACTTCATGTGAGGAAGGAGGGCTAGGGCGTGGCTACTCTCTAAGGCTGGGATAATCCCTTCCAAACGTGTGAGTTCGAACGCTGCACGCAAGGCTTCATCGTCATCGATGGACAGTACCTCCGCACGCTCTTCTACAGCTATATGAGAGATCAGTGGGCCAATACCTGGATAATCCAACCCCGCAGAGATCGAATAGGGCTCTTGCACTTCACCCTCGGGTGTTTGGATGACGAGGGTACGACTTCCGTGCAAGACACCTTCTCTACCGATATTGATGGTGGCCGCTGTCTCTCCGCTATCTTTCCCATGACCGCCAGCTTCTCCTAAGACGATACGCACACGGCGATCATCAAGATAGTGGTACATCGTACCAGCTGCGTTGGATCCTCCTCCGATACAAGCCAATAGATAGTCGGGATAGTCACGTCCTTCCTTCTCTTGTAGCTGTGCCTTGATCTCCTTGCTGATGACACTCTGCAGACGTGCCACCATATCGGGGTAAGGATGTGGACCTACCGCCGAGCCGATCAGATAGAAGGTATCTTCGGGAGATTCGCACCAAGCCGTGAGGGCCTCATTCACGGCATCCTTCAGCGTTTGGTTACCGCTCTTTGCTGCGATGATGGTAGCACCGAGCATCCGCATGCGCTCTACATTGACATGCTGGCGCTCCACATCGACTGCGCCCATATAGATATGGCACTCCATCCCCATGAGGGCACAAGCGGTGGCGGTAGCTACACCATGCTGGCCTGCTCCCGTCTCTGCGATGATACGATGCTTACCCATCTTCTTGGCCAGCAGGATCTGACCGAGGGCATTGTTGATCTTGTGCGCCCCCGTGTGGTTGAGATCTTCACGCTTGAGATAGATCTTCGCACCATACTTATCACTGAGTCGGCGTGCATGGTAGAGAGGGCTGGGGCGACCTACATAATCACGCAGCAAACTATGGTATTCCTCTTGGAACTCCTGACTCTCGATGATACTTAGGTACGAGCCCTGCAGCTCTTTGATGATGGGCTCAAGGATGGGTGGGACGAAGGCACCACCGAAGTTGCCATAAAAACCATTGGAATCTACTTGGAAAAGTGTCATAAGGATGGGGATTGGTGAGTGAAGAACTATAGCTAAGAAGAGGACTCGTGCAGGCGATGTCATTCTGCTGATCCGCACTCACGACAAGAGGCTTGCCGTGAGTCACGACAAGCCTCTATTATTATGTTGATGATGAATTTACAATAGGGACATGCAACGCCTAACTCACGATATTGCTATCTTGAGTGCGCCACCAACCTCTATTGTACATTCTTGTTGTCATATTCTTATGATCTGCAGCCGTTGATCAACGACGCATTGTATCTTTTGATTGTCCAAAGGTAGAAGGATTTCCTGAAATGACCAAGCATCGGCTTCCCTCCCCCTAGGCTAACTCATTCCCCCTTCGACATAGGGTACAGACCCGAGGCAATCCCCCCTTCTAGAGCAGGAGGAGAAGCCCCCTAAAAAACGACCTACCGTAGGTCGTCGAAAAAACCTACTGTGGGTCGTCCCTCCGACCTACCGTGGGTCGTCAAGGCGACCCACAGTAGGTTTTCGGCGGACACCATCGAGAAGCGTCCCTCCTAGGAGTGCTAGCCCATGGGCTGATAGAGGGGAAAAACACCAAGGTTATATCGCTATTTGATATATCTAACCTTTTATCTAACTTTGAGGTGAAGGAGGGGAGAAACCCTACAAACTCCCGCTCCCCAACGCATGTCACACGCCCCCTCGAGGGGAACTAAAAGCTATTCAACTATGGACATCAGAATTCAAGCCATCCACTTCGATGCCACAGAGCAGCTCAAGGCATTCATCCAGAAGAAGCTCGATAAGCTTAATCGCTTCGCAGATGACATCCAAGGCGCCGAAGTCGTCCTAAAGGTTGTCAAGCCCGAAATCTCCAACAACAAGGAAGCATCCATCAAGCTCAAGGTCAATGGCCCAGACTTCTTCGTAGACAAGACTGCAGATAGCTTCGAGGAAGCTATAGATAACTGCATCGATGTACTGAAGCGCAAGCTCGAGAAGCATAAGGAAGCCTAAGCCCGTACCGAGCTTGCCTCGATACACAAGAGCCCCCAATAGAGAGCATCTCTATCGGGGGCTTTCTTTTATCTAGACGGGAGCTCCATCTTCTTAGCATAGGATGGAGCTACCTAATAGCAGCCCCAGACCTTCGCCTAGCGAGGGTCTGGGGCTTACTTGTATCAGCTTCCCGTAGCCGAGGCTACAGAGAAGGAAGGACCTTAGCAGTAGAAGTAGCGATCGACGAGCTCCTTGAGGAACTGAGGATCAGCCTGTGCCTTAGCACGGAGATCTCCATCCTGATAAGCCTCGAGGTTGCGGATCAGCATATCGATCGTGATCGGATCGAAGACACCACGAGCTTCGTAGATAGCACGATGCTGGCGCAGGCGCTCTGCCGAAGCGACGCAAGATGCGGGCAGGCTATCCAGATGGGCCACGGCACCTGCGAACTCATCCTTGTGGATGTTCACAGCCACATAGGTATCCTTGGCGAGCTGCTCAGCATTGTCGATCTCGAAGCCATGGCGGACAGCGGTACAGATACCTGCCAGGAGGAGGTAGAGATTAGCTGAGCCGTCCGAAGCACGGAACTCGATCGTCTGCTTGTTGGTGTAGCGCTTGTCGCTGGGCGTTTCGAGCGGGTTGATGATGCTGCACATATCGACCTCTGCACTCCAGCCGAGGGGTACACGTACCAGAGCAGAGCGGTTGCGGTCACCCCAGCATACCGTCGTAGGAGCTTCCTGATGAGGTACGAGACGCAGGTAAGAAGTGGGGTTCGTGTTCCCGAAGGCCGTGAGCGAAGCAGCGAGGCTCATCATACCAGCCACAGCCTTGCGTGCGGTAGCCGTGAGTTCGCCAGCCTTGTCGACATACTGGTTCACACCATTCTTATCGACGATCTTGGTGTGGACGTGCATACCACTACCTGCCTTACCGACGATGATCTTAGGAGCGAAGGTGACCTTAAGCCCCATTCTCCAGCCGAGTTCGAAGAGGATCCACTTCCCGAGCTGGAGGTGCTGAGCAGCCTGCTCGACGGGTACGGGGAGGAATTCGATTTCGTTCTGCTCGTAGTTGAGTCCATCGGCGGTGAAGTTACCTACTTCGCCGTGGCCATACTTGATCTGACCACCGCATTCGCAGATGAGGCGCATAGCCCTAGCACGGAAGTCGATCTGCTTGCTGAAGGGGCCCATCTCGTGGTAGCCACGCTGGTCGACAGCTTCGTAGCCATCCTGCTGCTCATCGATGACATAGTACTCGAGTTCGCCCATGGCGTAGAACTCCAGTCCACCTGTCACTTCACGGAAGGCCTGAGCGGCACGGCGCAGGATCTCATCGGGAGCTGCCGAGAGAGGCTGACCGTTCTTGTCCATGTAAGCACAGAAGAAGGAGATCGTGGGCTCTTCGGCGAAGGGGTCCATGAAGGCCGAAGCGAACTGAGGCACGACATAGAGGTCAGACGACCCTGCTTCCATCAGACCGGGGAAGAGGCTGGATCCGTCCACACGCTCCCCAGAGGAGAGGACTTCATCGAGGTACTCTTCATCTTGGATGACGAAGTTCAGCACCTTGAGGCGTCCATCAGCTGCCGTGTAGCGGAAGTTGATCTCGTGGATGTTCTCGTCGAGGATGTACTTGATGATGTCTGCCTTGGTGAAGGCCTTGGGTTCCTTCCCGATAGCACGAGCTATGGGATTGAGGCTGTACTGCATAGTTGTTTGATGTAGGTGTTTAGTATGATAGTCAGGGGGGCATCTCATCCTGCGGGTGAGGTGTCGCTACCCAGGGACTTCTTAGTGGATTTGCTCTAAGCGATGATCTAGCGTTTGGACGATCTCTACGAGACCTTGGAGTTGGGTGAGTAGGTCGAAGACCGCATCTTGGCTGAGGACTCCCTGAGGGAGATCTTCGGGGAAGAGTCCTTGATTGCTATCCTCGTAGTCACGTCGCCAGTCAGGCGAGCAGTAGTAAGCGATGAGCTTCTCGAGACTCTGGACATCCGCAGTCATAGCTTCCAGGAGAGCCTCTCCCCTGTTGCCGAGGTCCACCCACCTGTTGAGAGCGTCCTCCATCTCACGTACTCGTGCGATGCGTCCTTCGTCCATATCCTGAGTCTTCGAATGCACTAGCAAATATACACATTAAAGTAGTACAAACTACCCCCTACGACACACAATTCTCGACACATTGACTAAGCCCCACACCAAGCCTCTAGGAGATAGATACTTGCCCTAGAAAATCAGGGGTAAATTCCCCTCAAAACTTCCTGCTACAGCCTAGGGAAACCCCAGCTTCGGACACTGGGCTCGGAGGCACCTTGCTCTAGCGCTAAAATAAAACCTACGGTAGGTCGCCTTGCCGACCCACGGTAGGTCGGTGAGACGACCCACGGTAGGTCGGTGAGACGACCCACAGTAGGTTTCTTTGGCGACCTACCGTAGGTCGTTTTTTACCCCTCCCAAAGCCTCTCAACAAAAGGTCTCTCAGGAGGGGCATCTTCCCCCGCCCCAAGAAAAGAAAGAGTACGACCCGAGGAGCCTCCTCCCCGAGCCGTACTCCTTCTCAGATCCGCACTGATCCGATCGGCACTCCTCTACATACGTGAGCGGAGTGCCTTAGCATTCTTACTAAGCTCCTTGCTCGAGAGCGAAGCCCCGAAGGAGTAGGAGACTCCCACATCGAAGGTATGAAGTGGCATGTAGTTGACGACCTCGATCTTATTCCCCTCGGAGACCATCGTGAGGTGGCTGTCCGTACGAATGAGGTTGTTGAGATTTGCCGTGAAGCGTAGCTTACCCTCTAGGAGGGCATAGGAGAGACCTACCCCCGTGAAGCACATCGAGGAGATGCGCCCTCCATTGGCGATCTGGGGCGAAAGGTAGGAGAGGAAGAAGGTGCCGGTGAAGGTCTTCGAGGGGTTGAAGAAGACCGTCCCATTGAGGCTAGCGCTGTAGGAGAAGCCCTTGTCCTCGCTCCGAGTCTGCCCCTGCTGAGCAAGATTGGAGGAGGTATAGTACAGGCTCTGCTGCACGTAGCACTGCAGGAAGGAGAGCGAGGTGAAGTAGTAGCTATTCTCCAGACCGAAACTGTACTGCGTCTCGGCATTGTCCGTTTGGTAGCGTGCTTCGTTGGTCTTGGGGTCGAGGGTGACGACCGCTGCGATCCCATCCCAGAGATAGGAACCCGTGGCCTGGAAATTCAGCTTCCCTCCGAAGGTATAGCCGAGTGTCACCGAGCCCCGCTTCGAAGCCCGAAGGTCCTCCTTCCCTACCATCAGACTATACTGATTCTCATAGGAGGGATAGGGGGAGAGCTGACCGAAATGTGGGCGGTCGAGGCGTACCGTCCCTTCGAGGTTGAAGGCGTGGCGCTCACTAGGGTTGTAGCCCAGATAGACGGTGGGGAAGAAGTTGACATAGTCCTTGAGATTGAGGCGGGCATGCCCTTGGGATTCGCCCGCTGCATGGGTGTACTCCATGCGTAGACCGCCACGGAGCTCCCACTGCTCCGACAGAGGCTGAGTGACGTCGGCATAGAGGGCGTAGACATGCTCGTCGAAGAGGATCGCATCGTCCCGCTTCCCCAGCGTCGTGTGGCGATGATAGGTATTGCGGTTGTCGGTACGTGTCCACGTCCCCTTCGCCCCCATACTGAGGATCGTCTTCCCTAGAGGCAGGGTCAGATCCACATTCGTTAGGTAGGAGCGGGTGCACTGTCTCGTAGCAGAGGTATAGGCGAAGTCTAGATCTGGGAGGCGATGCCCCTGTGGGGTCTCGGAGGTCGAAGCGAAGTCATGATCCCCCGACGAGGTGTAGCCGACATAGTCAGCGTCCCAGGAGATCTTGCGCCCAGGAGCGCTGGCAAAGGTCTTCTCCAGATGAAGGTTCAGGGAGCTATAGCCCACGTAGTTATCTTCGAGTCCTTGGGCAGGGACACGGAGGAGTTGCTCTAGTCCTCCAGAGGGAAGCATCTTATAGTTCTTCGTGATATTCGTGCGGGTGAACTTCTGCCACTCTGGTGTATAGGAGCCCGTCACCCCTATCGTGAGCTCTGGGGTGAAGGCGTAGTCCAGACCGCCACGGATCCCATAGTCCTTGCTCTTGAGCTTCATCTGGCTGAGGCTCTCCGAATAGAGGGCCGTCGAAGGGTAGGTCTTGTAGGTGTCGAAGCCCGCCTTGTAGTCGTAGGTCGAGCCGTTGAGGGTGAGCGAAGCCGAGAGCTTCCCCTGCTGATAGTTCAGATTGGTAGAGGCATTGTAGCTTGACTGACCTCGCTCCAGACCATAGCCGAGCGAAGCACTCCCCCCGAGGTAATCGTTCTTCGCACGCTTGAGGACAATATTGAGGATCCCAGCATTCCCCTCTGCTTCGTACTTGGCAGGAGGTGTGGTGATCACCTGCACTTCAGCGATATCCTCTTGGGTATAGGAGCGTAGGAGGTCGACGAGCGCCTTACCCGAGAGGCGGACACGCTTATCATTGATCAGTACGATGACCTTGCCCCGACCGATGATCGAGACCGCCTCATCAGTGACATGGAGGCCAGGGGTCTTCTTCAGCACATCCAGCGCATTCTGCGCCCCGAGGGCAAGTTGCTCCGCGTCGAAGACCAAGCGGTCAGCTCGGCGACTGATGATGGGGCGCTTGGCCGTGACCTCTACGGCCTTGAGCTCCTGAGCATCCTCACGAAGGAGAAGTTCCCCAAGGTCAAGCGTACCCGCACTTAGCGTCAAGCTCTTGACCAAGGGCTCGTAGCCCAGCGCCCGTACCTCGAGGAGGTAATTCCCGACAGCGACTGGTAGATGGAAGGCTCCCAGCGAGTCGGTCACCGCCCCCGTCACCATCGTGCTGTCCTTCGGGGAGCGCAGGAGGACATTGGCAAACTCTACAGGGGTGCGATCACCAGAGCGCAGTAGGATACCACGGATAGCCGTCCTAGGTGTCTGTGCCCATGTACCCCCGATCGCAAGGAAAGAGAATAGTAGTAGGAAGAAAGAGTGTCTCATATCGAACAGGTGTAATCAATCAGTGTTACACAGCAAAGGTACACATTCTTCCGAACCACACAACACCCTACTACATTCTAACTCCGTATCCTAGAAAGAAGACAGCCTCAGCGATGGAGCTAACTCCATCGCTGAGGCTGTATCTAAGGGGAGGGATCGGTCTTTCCTCGAAGCTACTTCTTACTGAAGATCACTTCTTCCAATGAGACTTCGGTGAAGGTGGGGAACGTAGCTCCAGCCTCGACCTTAGCATCCGAAGTCACGAAGCTTGCCGCTAGCGAAGTACCAGCTACTACCCCTTTGAAGTCCTTGAGGATAGTGACGCGCCCAAAGGGAGTCGTCTTCTTATACTCATCGATATAGACCGTATCGCCCGAGAGGTGGCAGGCGATGTTGTACTTCATCTCCCCCATAGGTGATCCAGCATGATTCAGACGCAGCTGGACTTCCTCGGGGCTATTGAAGTGGAGGGTGAAGGTCCCCGTGGAGTCCACCCACTCTGTACCTGCCAGGTGAAGGGTATCTTCTGCAGCTTGCTTCGTGGTCTCCTTGCAGGAGGCGAAGGCCAGCCCGAAGAAGAGCGCTACAAGCGCTAGGGGGAAGAGCATCGATTGCTTTTTCATTCGTGTATCTTGTCGTTATAATTAGGGATCAATGAGGAGCCGCTCAAGTCCAAGGGGAAGGCACACGGGAAGCGGTGCGACAAAGAAATGAGGATTTAGCAGGATGCACAATCATTGTATCTAGGTATTTTCGCTCGTGATCTCCCTACTTCTTGGGAGAAGACTGGAGCTGGGCGATACAGCGAGCCAGCGAGGCCTGCCAGTGTGGGAGCTCCAGAGTGAAGGCTGCTTTCAGTCGAGACTTATCGAAGACGGAGTAAGCGGGGCGCTGAGCTCTCGTCGGATATTCGGCACTGCGGATGGGGAGGATCTTGCAAGTGCTCCCCGTGAGCTGACGCACGGCTTCCGCCAGATCGTACCAAGAGCAAACACCCTCGTTGCTGTAGTGGAAGATCCCCTGCACATCCAGCTTCTCCTGCTCGACGACCTCATAGATGAAGCGAGCCAGATCCGCTGCCCAAGTGGGAGAACCGACTTGATCAAAGACCACACGAAGCTCGGGACGCTCCCCCTGCAGGCGGCACATCGTCTTGACGAAGTTCGCCCCGTAGGCCGAATAGAGCCACGAGGTGCGCAGGATCAGATGCCGTACTCCCGAGGCTTGGATCGCCTCTTCGCCTAGGCGCTTGGTTCGGCCATACACACCCAGCGGAGCCGTAGGAGCATCCTCGGTATAGGGAGTATGGGCATCCCCAGAGAAGACATAGTCGGTGGAGACATGCAGGAGGAAGGCATCCCGCTCCTTCGCTAGGCGAGCGAGTGTGGCGACAGCTTGATGATTGACGAGGTCAGCTTGCTCGGGCTCGTCCTCCGCACGATCTACGGCGGTGTAAGCGGCGGCATTGATGATGAGCTGGATGTCATGCTTCTGAAGATAAGCCTCCAGCGCCGAAGCATCCGAGAGGTCTAGACTAGCTCGGTCGCAGAAGTGATAGGTGTGCTGACTTGATCGGGTCTGTACGGCCTCTTGAAGCTCTTGCCCCAGCTGACCACCCGCACCTGTTACGAGTATATTCATTTGTAGCGTGATGTATGGATACCAAAGAAAGGGTGAGGCCTACGCTGTAGCCTCACCCTTTCTATATAGGAGGTGTCCCTCTTTATCTTCTACGTCCAAGGATACGAAGGAGGTAGAGGAAGAGGTTGATGAAGTCAAGATAGAGGCTCAGAGCTCCGATCAAGGAGACGCGCTTAGACAACTCTTCGTCGCCCGCTGCTTCCCAGAGCATCTGCTTTATCTTCTGCGTGTCGTAGGCAGTGAGCCCGACGAAGATGAGAACCCCTGCGTACGTGGTGATCCACATCAGTGTAGTACTGGCGAGGAACCAATTGACGACACTCGCAATGATGAGCCCAATGAGCGCCATATAGAGCAGGCTTCCCCAGCGAGACAGGTCACGCTTGGTCACATAGCCGAAGAGAGCCATCGCCCCGAACGTCCCTGCTGTGACGAAGAACGTTGATGCGATCGAGGCCTCGGTATAGAAGTAGAAGATCGGACTAAGCGTCAGCCCGTTGAGTACCGAGTACAAAGCGAAGGAGGCAGTCGCTACTGGGATACTAAGCTTCATGATCCGAGCAGAGAGGAACCACACCAGAGCAACTTCAGCGATGAGGAGCCCATAGAAGAGGCCCGAGCTTGAGAGTAGCGTGTTGGTGAAGTTGGAGTCAGCAGCGAAGATCGCCGTAAGCCCAGTGATCGCCAGACCGAGAGCCATCCAAACAAAGGTACGCTGCATAGCCTGCTTCTGGAGCGAGGGGAATGCGGAGGCAAAGTTGTAGTCTTGATGTCCTCCTTGGGTAGAGATCTGAGAATTATCCATAGTGCTTAATTAGAGAATTGTCTGTGTATATGGGGGAGCTCCCCCGTCCCTTCGCTAGAAGCGGAAGGACAGGGTAGCTACAGCCTTGTGACGGGTGTTGGTTTCGCTGATGGCCTTCAGCCCATCGAGGGCATCGGGTCGCACCTTCCCTGCTTGGATGTCGGCATTCGAAGCCTCCAAGTACGTGCCGTAGTCATTGAGGTAGGGGAAGGCGAACGTACGTGCCTTAGCCTCGGTATAGATGTAAGCTAGATCGAGGGAGAGGCTTGGCGTGAGGCGGAAGCCAGTACCGAGAGAGAAGCTGTTCTGCACGTCGGGGAGCGTATAGTGCACCATAGGTCCAGAGACAAGCGTCTCGGTACGTGCTTGGTCGCCCTTAAGCAGAGGGTTCTTCACAGGCGAAGAAGAGTAGCGGTAGCCCCCACGGAGGGCGATGCGTGGAGTCAGCATCGCTTCGAGCCCGAGACGCAGGGTATGTACACCTCGGTAGTTGGTCTTCAGGCGAGCATTGTCCTCTTCGAAGCCAGCATCACTCTGCTCGTAATCGTCGGTAGATGCATTGGTCAGACGTAGATGTCCGAGTGTCGAATACTCGTAGTCGGCGCTGAGGATCCCATGATGCCCGATGACATAGGCACCGCTGAGGCCGAAGCGCCATGGCCCACGAAGGTTGTAAGCGTTAGCTGCACTCTTAGGAGTACCAGCAGAGCCTATCTTGCCCTGAGCCACACCATGTCCCTCACCCTGGAAGTCCATCTTCATACTGTAGAAGTTGGGGGTATAGAGGGAGGCTCCGAGACGCAAGCCTTCGGCTACCTCATAGATCATCCCGAGACCTAGGCGAGCGCCGAAGCCCGAGACACTCTTGCGATTGAGGAGCGTCAGCGAAGAGTTCTCACGGAAGGTCTCCTTGTAGTAGGAGCTGAGCTCATAGTCCAGCGAAGAAAGCGTCAGTACCGTCCCGAAGTGGAGCGCATCACTGGACTCAAAGCCAAGCGCTATGTCGTAGTCCGTGATCGACCCCTTCTCCCGAAGCTGCAGGTTAGCCTTGTCTGGAAGGCCTATGCTCGGCTGTGGGTAGGGATTGCCATTGGGGTCGGTATTGAATATGTAGTTCGAGTGGAAGCGCTTCCCCGATTGATTGATCCAGCCCGAGCTAGCTCCGAGGATGGACATCCAAGGTACATAGGCATTGGAGAAAGCATCGGTCGACTGGAGGTAGCCCATAGAGAAGTAGTGATCAACTCCCTTTAGGCCTGCGTTGTCGTAGCGCGCATTGTTGGTGCGCCCTGCAGCGTAGTCCGCCAGAGAGGTGAAGCCTCCTTCCTTGGGCAGAAGAGCCTCAGCGTTGAGCTCCCGATCGAAGCGTCCTGCATTGCGGACGGCAAAGGCAAAGGACAGCGGACCACGAGTGGCTCTATTGGTCCCCGCCTGATAGTAGAACTCCTCGAAGAGGAACTTCGTCCCGAGGTCAGTCCCCGTGGTCGTCCCATACCAAGAGCCTCGGTCGGAGCCGAAGCCCGCCCCTAGGGTCAGGGAGAGACGATTGGCACCACGATAGAGGGAGATCCCTGCTGGGTTGCGCACCAGCGAAGAGACATCGGAGCCGACAGCCCCCATAGCCCCCGAGAGGGCGGCGAAGCGTGCCGACCCCGCAGGCTCATAGGGAGAAGCTAGACGGAAGGCCTCGGTCTCACTCTGCGCAGAGAGGGAGAAAGGCAGGAGGCTCAGTGCCAGCATGCCTAAGATCTTATGCGTGTAGGTCATCGGTCTAAATATCTAGTGAAGTGGAGGAAAATGCAGAATTACTGAGAGCGCACTTAGCGTCGGCGAGGAGGTGTCGTAGAGCCACCGCCTCCAGAGTTCTGCGAATTGTTCGTCTGCGAAGCACTGCGGTCATAGCTACGCTGAGGATAAGACTCATAGGTACGCTGGGGCTCCTGACGCATCTGCTGCTGACGGCGAGAATCGTCCCAGTAGCCTCTATTATCCTTATCGGTGGAGTACTGGTCGTAGGAGCGAGGAGGATTGGTGTAGCCTCCATCACGCACAGAGGAGTAAGCTGAGTAGCCTGAGCGGCGTGCCCCCGAGCGAGCGCCATGCGAATAGGGATTGTTGTAGTAGTGCTCCCTGTAGGCACGGGTAGCAGCTCCTGCTGCGTAGCCGTAGTAGTAGCCAGGATAGTAGTCGTAGTAGCTACCATATCCGTAGCCATAGTCCGAGCCGTAGTAGCCACCATAGTAGCCTCGGTAGTAGCCATAGTAGTAGGGATCATAGTAGCCCCCATACCAGCTACCGTAGTAGCGAGGATAGCCCCAGTAGGAGCCATAGCTATAGTAGGGATCGTACCACGAGCCCCAGCCCCAGCTAGCTCCCCAGCCCCAGCGGCTGCCCCAGTAGGGATCACGAGAGCCGACACGTACATACACATCGGGGCCCGAATAGCGGTAGTCCATATCCGAGTACCAGGGATCGGCATCGATATAGACACGGCGTGCCCCTTGGATGGTCATCGAGCCTCGGCCATAGAAGCGGTTGAGGCGAGAGGAGTAAGGTCCATAGACCTCGGGGTCAGCATCCCCACGGTAGTCGCTAGAGCGCTGCTCCTTCAGGAGGCGACCCAGCTCAGCACGTGTCAGGGTGATGGTATCCTCGGGGAGCGTGAGATGTCCGTTGTAGGCATCGAGCTCACGATCCGCTTGCTTCTTCTTATAGTTAGCGATGAGCGCTGCCTGCTCCTTCTCCCAAGCTTCACGCTCGGCACGTTCGGCAGCTCGGCGGAGCTCAGCCTTACGGCGCTCCTCCTTATCTATCTTACGCAGATCACTGCGACGATAGTAGGCATCATCGAGGTACTTATTATCGTTCTGCCCGAGAGCAGCCGTACCCCATAGGAGACCTACTCCTATGAGGAGGAATAGCTTCATTGTCTTCATAAGTCCAGTAGCGTCTTTGTGATTTAGTCATTCAAGCGAGTGCCCCCTTGTCGGGGCTAGCTCCAGCGCCACTCTCTGAGGCGGGATAAGGGGAGCTAAGCTGGGGGCATAGTGGCGGTAAAGTTACCCTTTCCTCCCTAAATACAAACAACTAGCCAAAGCGCTTAGTTGTGACACATTGTCTCGGGATCTTAGCATTTCGCCGTCAGGATGGCTTCACAAGGGTACTCAAAGCAGTCATTCGTACAGCCTACTTAGGTTTCTCCCTAGGGCTGTAGGCGGAGGTATAGATCTAGCTCGGCAGACTTCCCGAGGGAGGGAACTGAGAGGCAGCCTGCTCCGCACTTCCCGTCCCCGTCGTCAGCTCTTCGGAGAGCTGCCTAAGCGTACGATGGTAGTAGCTGATCGTCGAGGCTAGTGCACTCCTCATACGTAGTGCAAGGCGATCAATGGGCGTGCCCGACATGATGAAGGCCTCCACTGTGAAAACGACATCTCCTGCGTCATCGATATAAGCCTTGCCGACCTTCTGGTCGTAGTTCGTCTTGTCGCAGGCAGCATGCAGGAGCGACACATCAGCCTCATCGAAGGCATCACGCTCGAAGCTAGCCATCGCCAGCAGGAACTCAGGGTCATCCTCTCGGTAGCAGAAGTAGCAGTAGATACCTTCATCCTTGTACTCTATGCGGACCTCGGTATCACGTGTCGGGCGGAAGCCTTCCTTAGCGAGTGCTTCGAGGATCATCGGGAGTACAGAGGAGGGCACAAGAGCGGTACTTATCTTCTTCTTGAACTTATCAAAGAATGCCATTGCTTTCTGTCAAACAGATCTAATATCGTGGGTCTCTAAGGCTAGGGATAAGTTCCCTCACCTTCTATACAAAGATACTTCATTTGCCCCACTCCCTCCCCGCACACCAGCGGGGCGAGCTCAGCGCCGGCAAGCGAGCCCTAAAAGAAATGCCCTCCCTCCTCCACGGTGAGCGCCGAAGCTCATACTGTAGAGAAGGGAGGACACTTCTATCGGTATATCCTTATGGGAGCTAAGCCTAGCTTGGTAGACTCCCCGAAGGTGGGAGCTGGGAGGAGTCCGTCTTCGAGCTACCCGTCGCCTCCTCTTGCTCCTGCGTGATCTGCTTGAGGGTGCGATGGAAGCAGGCATCTACTGAGCTGAGCGCTTTACTCATTCTTAGGGCAAGACGACCAATAGACACTCCAGGGAAGATAAACGCTTCTACAGCGAGGACGATATCGCCATCATCATCGAGGCAAACCTTACCCACCTTCTGCTCCAAGTCTGCTTGAACACAAGCCTTCAGCAGGAGTGCCTCATCGTAGCGCTCGTAGTCCTTCCTTTCGTAGAACGCTCGTACCATGAGGAACTCTGGGTCGTCCTCTCGGTAGAAGAAGCAACCAACAAGCCCATCCACCTTATATATGATACGTGTCTCCTGACTACGCTTGGGGCGGTAGCCCTCACGAGCGAGCGCCTCAAAGATCGCTGGTAGTACGGAGGTGGGATCAAGAGCTGTATTTGTCTTCTTCGTGAACTTATCAAACAGGGCCATCGCTTTCTGTCAAATGGATCTAATACTGCGGGGGGGCTGGAGATGCTCCTAATGGGGGAGTCTTGATAAGTACTGCAGCTAGCTGGGCAGGCTCCCCGAGGGTGGGAGCAGGGAGGCATCTTCCTTCGTGCCTGCCTTTCCCTCCTCTAGCTCCTCTGCGATCTGTTTGAGCGTACGATGGTAGTAGGTATCTATCATGACGAGGGTTTTATGCATCCTTAGGGCTAGACGATCAATAGGCACTCCATCCATGATAAAGGCCTCCACGGAGAAGACTATATCGCCATTATCCTTGAGATAAGCCTTGCCAACCTTTTGGATGAAGTCCGTCTGTGTACAAGCCTTCAGCAATAGCGATTCATCATAGCGCTCGTAGTCCTTCCGACTGAAGGTCGTTCGTAGCAGCAGGAACTCTGGATCTTCTACACTATAGTAGAAGTAGCAGATAAGGTCATCCGCCTCGTACACGATGCGGATCTCCCTATCACGCTCGGGTCGGAAGCCCTCACGAGCGAGCACCTCCATGATCTGAGGAAGTACAGTGGAGGGATCAAGAGTGATATTTAGCTTCTTCGTGAACTTATCAAACAGGGCCATCGCTTGCTATCAATAGGATCTAATACTGCTGTGATCTGGGGCAAGGGACACAGCCTCTTGCCTCTTAGACAAAGGTACTTCATTTGCCTCACTACCTTCTGGCTCACCCGTGAGGACATCCTGATGCTTGTGAACGAGCTCTAGAGTAAGCTACCCTCCTCCTCTATGGTGAGCACCGAAGGCGATAGCCAAGCGAAAGGAGGGAGCTCTCCGTGGTGCGTCTTAATAGGTACGACCTCTAGCTCGGTAGACTCCCCGAGGGAAGAAGCAGGGGAGGGAGCGTCTTCGAGCTTCCTCGACTACACTTATTGCTCCCCTGAGAGCTGCTTGAGCACACGATGATAGTACGCATCTATCGAGAGAAGGGCTTTATGCATCCTTAGGGCAAGACGATCGATAGGCACTCCGTCCATGATAAAGGCTTCCACGGAGAGGACGAGATCGCCATCCTCATCGAGGTAAGCCTTACCAACCTTCTGATTCAAGTCCGTCTGTGCACAAACCTGAAGCAGGAGCGCCTCACCATAGTGCTCGTAGTCCTTCCCATCGAAGGTCGCTCGTACCAGTAGGAACTCTGGATCATCTTCGTAGTAGCAGAAGTAGCAGTAGAGCCCATCGACCTTGTACTTGACTCGCACCACCCGATCAATCTCGGGATGGAAGCCCTCACGAGTGAGCACCTCCATGATCTGAGGAAGTACAGTGGAGGGATCAAGAGTGATATTTGTCTTCTTCGTGAACTTATCAAAGAGTGCCATCGCCAAAGGTGAATTGAAGGAGTGATCATGGATCCTTGAGACGGGAAGAGAGTCCTCCCACCTCAGCAGGTTAAGGTAGGCCTCTCTCCTACTCTACCTTCGCCTCCTCAGCGAGACCTTGGAGGGTCTCATGGAAGAAGGCGACGGTCGAGGCCAGCGTCTTCCTCATATATAGGGTAAGAAGACTGATGGGTGTCCCCCAGGGGATGAAGTTCTCTACCGTGAAGGAGAGATCTCCCTGCTCGTCGATATAAGCCTTGCCCGCCTTCACACGGCCATTGGTCTTCACACAAGCTCGGAGTAGGAGTAGCTCATCATCCGTACCGAAGGCACCCCGTTCGAAGTCCACCTGCGCCATCAGGAAGTCGGGATCATCCTCGCGGTAGCAGAAGTAACAGAGGATGCCTCCCTCATCATACTTAACTTGGGTATCACGCTCACGCACGGGGCGGAAGCCCGCCTCAGTGAGTGCCTCCATGACGGCAGGGAGTACCATAGAGGGAGCGGAGGCTGCACTCCCCTTCTTCTTAAACTTATCAAAGAATGACATAGCTTCTGAGTGATCGATTGTGATAGGAGAAAGCGTCTCCTTGAGGGAAGGGGGCTAGCTGGGCAGGCTGCCCGAGGGTGGGAGCAGTGTGGTGCTCGTGTCTGCGTCCCCCTTCGCTGCCTTTTGCGCCTCGGTGAGCTCTCTAAGCGTCCGATGGAAGAAGGCGAGGGTCATCTCCAGAGCCTTGCACATGTGTAGAGTGAGGGGACCAAGAGGCGTGCCCGACAGGATAAAGGACTCCACCGTAAAGGTCATCCCTCCCTCCTCGTCGATATAAGCCTTGCCCGCCTGCTGGATCGCATTCGTACGAGAGCAAACCTGATGAAGGAGGAGCTCATCGACATCTCTATAGCCATCACGCTTGAAGGAGGCTTGTGCGAGCAAGAACTCGGGATCATCCTCTCGATAGAAGAAGTAGCAGGGATTGCCCTTATTCTTATAGATGATACGCATCTGGCCATCACGCTGAGGGCAGTAGCCTTCTTGAGCGAGGACCTCGAGGATCGTAGGAAGGACTGTGGAGGGAGTGAAGGTCGCTCCACCCCTCTTCAAGAACTTATCAAGGAAGGACATAGGTAATAGGTAATCAGATATACTTGTGTTGAATCTCAAAGCAAGGAGCAGCTTCTCTACGAGTGACACGACGGTAGGCAGTTGCCCGCCCCTCCGTCACCCGAGACCAAGGAGCAAGCATCTCGAGGCTCTTCCCCTTACTCCTCCTTATCTCCAGTAAGATCCCAGTAGGTGCGATGGAAGAAGGCCGTCGTCGCACCTAGCGCCTTCGCCATGTGTAGCGCAAGACGATCGATGGGGCTACCCGAGGGGATGAGGGCCTCCACGGTGAGCATTAGGTCTCCCTCCTCATCGATATAAGCCTTACCCGCCTTCTGGCTTGCATTCACCTTCGCACAGACTTGATGAAGTAGTAGTTCGCTACCAGCGGGGAAGGCTTCACGCTGGAAGCAGACCTGTGCGAGCAGGAACTCAGGATCTCTTTCGCTGTAGCAGAAGTAGCAGTGGAGGCCGTCATCGTCATAGACTACACGGACATCGGTATCACGCTGAGCTTTGTATCCTGCTTGATTAAGCGTCTCGATAATCGTAGGAAGTACGGAGGAGGGAGCAAAAGTCTTATTCTCCTTCTTGGTGAACTTGTCGAAAAGTGACATCGCTAGTAATTACTTGAATGGGTCATTATGGACTCTCGAGACTAGGGACGAGGATCCTCGTCCGCTACATAGAGGTATTTCACTTAGTCTACTTCCGCTGGCTTCCTCCCTAAGAGCTCCTCGAGAATATAATAGAAGGAGGCTAGTGCCACCCCTAGAGCATGGCTCATATGTAGCGCAAGGGGAGCAAGGGGCATGCCTGCAAAAAGGAAGGTCTCTACGGCTACAACGACATCGCCCTCCTCATCGATATAAGCCTTGCTCACCTTCTGCTTGTGGCTCAGCTGAGCACAAGCCCGATGCAGGCTTCGGTCATCGGCCTCATCGAAGACACCCCGCTCGAAGGTAGCCTGCACGAGGAGGAAGTCAGGCTCTTCTTCGCTGTAGTAGAAGCAGCAGAGGATCTCTTCTTCCTCATAGACCACCCGCACCTCGGCATCACGCACGGGATGGTAGCCTTCCTCAGTGAGCGCCTCCATGATCTCTGGGAGTACGGAGGCGGGAGAGAAAGTCGTGCTGTCTTTCTTGAAGAGCTTGCTAAGGAGTGCCATTGCCCGAGGATAATCGAAGGAACGATAATGGATGCTTGATGCGGGGAGTAGTGCTCTCCGCCCGCTCTACAAAGGTAGCCTTTCTCCCCGTGGGTGGCGAGTGGGCTTGCGGGGAAGGCTCGTGACCTCCTCGGAGCACTAAAGGCAGTCGCCCTCCCTTCTCCAAGTCTGGTTGCGAAGTACCGTGCTGGGAGAAGGGAGGGCGACCATGGGGGATCCCCCTTGAGGGAAGATCTCTTAGCTGGGCAGGCTACCTGAGGGAGGGAGCTGAGAGGCACTAGCGTCCGAGCCTCCGACACCCGAGCCTTGCCCCTCGGTGAGCTGCTTGAGGGTGCGATGGAAGAAGGCTACTGTCGAAGCCAGAGCATCGCTCATGCGCAGGGCAAGGCGATCGACGGGCGTACCTGGCATGAGGAAGGCCTCTACGGAGAAGACGATATCTCCCTCCTCATCGATGTAGGCCTTGCTGACCTTCTGGTCGAAGTCCGTCATCGAGCAAGCCTTGTAGAGGTACGACTCATGGACATCATCGAAGGCAGCACGCTCGAAGGTGGCTCGTACCAGCAGGAACTCAGGATCATCCTCTCGGTAGTAGAAGCAGCAGTAGACACCTTCATTCTTATAGACGATGCGAATATCCTTGTCACGCTCGGGGCGGTAGCCTTCCTTGGCAAGCGCTTCGAGGACCTCTGGTAGTACGGACGAGGGGACTAGAGTAGAGTTGTTCTTCTTTGTAAACTTATCAAACAGTGCCATAGCTTTAAGTAATAGGATCGAGTGTCACTCGGCTGAGGGGGTAAGGGCTAGCTTCCCTCAGCTGGTGGACAAAGATACTTCATTTACTCCACTTGCTCCGGGAGAAGCGAGGGAGTAGACCTCGGGCTAGCGGGAGTGCCCCAAAGCAAACGTCCTCCCAGCTCTACCTGCACCGCCTCGGAGGCAACAGTAGAAATGGGAGGGAGTCTCTAGTAGCGCCTCCGAGGAGGCACTACTGCTACCTCTAGGGCAGAGAGCCGAGTTCGCAGATCAGCGGGAGATCAGCGGCTGCGGACAAGGAGGAAGCGAAGATGCTGATAGAGTGTAGTCCAAAGCCCGTAGTGGCGACGCATCACATCGAAGCGCTCGAGGAGGGATGCTCGATGATTGGCCGTCGTCGTGCCCTCATTGAGGTAAAGGGCGATGACCTCGGGATAGAAGGCGGTGTCCTTGGCCTCCCGTAGCACGCGGATGCACCAATCGACATCCGCAGAGAAGCGATAGAAGAGATCGTACTTCGGCGCTAGACTTCGCTTAGCTACGAAGGCCTGATGACAGACGAGCATCCCCTCACGGAAGCTCTTCCAGTCGAGGTGATGCGGCGGGCGAAGACGACGCAAGCCCAAGTCTCGATCCTCGGCATCGATCAAGCGGGTATCTCCATAGAGCACATCGGGCAGATGATCCCCCGAGCAGGTCGCTCGGACAAGATCCTCCACCGTGGTGGCTTTGGCAAGGGCATCACCAGCGTTGAGGTACCAGACATAGTCCCCTGTAGCACGAGCTAGACCCTTGTTCATCGCATCATAAATGCCCCGATCGGGCTCGCTGAAGACCTTCGCCCGAGGAGCTAGCTCCCCGACGAGCTCAAGGGTATTATCTCGAGAGGCTCCGTCGATGACGAGGTACTCGAGATGGGGATAGGTCTGCGCCTGTACGCTCCGAAGCGTGCGGGTGATGGTAGAGGCTGCATTATAGCAGATGGTGATGATCGTGATGCGTGGGAGCATAGCGAAAGGGATGGGTAAGACGAAGGGATAGACTAGGATCGGTCGGAGGGGCAAGGGAGACTCGCTTCATAGAGCCCGTACAGCTCCCGAGCGACGGCCTTAGCTCCGAAGCGCTCGACACTCCTCTGACAGCAGGTTCGGGAGAAGGCTCCTCCCTTCTCGGCATCCGTCATGAGGAGCTGGGCGAGGCGATCGGCATAGGTCGCTGTGTCAAAGGCAGGGACGAGGAAGCCATTAACGCCCTCTTCGATGATGTCCTCAGGGCCACCACAGCGGAAGCTCACCGCAGGCGTGCCGACGGCAAGCGCTTCGACGAGCGTCTGGCCGAAGGTCTCGTAGACACTTGTCGAGAGGAGCGCCCGAGAGAGCGAATAGATACGAGCGAGCTGGCGGTGATCCCGTACACTCCCCAGAGCCACATAGGGAAGAGCCAGCTCATCGAAGTAGCCCTCCCGACGGATCGCACCTACTAGGACGAAGGTGATCCTCGAAGCAAGCTCGGGATAGCGCTCCCGCAGATGCTCGGCGATCGCCATGAGGAGATGAGGGCCTTTGACATCATCATCCAGCCGAGCGGCAACTAGCGTGAGGTAGAGTCTCCCCTCTTGCCACCAAGCGGGTATCGGTTCGCCTTCGGCCGTCTCGGGGGAGAAAAGTCCGAGGTCGATCGGGTTCGGCAGGACAGAGGGGGTACCGTAGGAGCGCATCAAGGGGCTTCGCTCGAAGAGGCGAGCTTCCGAGCGACTGACGGCGATATAGCGGAAGGGAGGAGCGGCGAGGAAGGCCTTCTGCCTCCAGATCGCACGAGAGAGATCCTCCCTCTTCTTCCCACCAAGGAGGGGACAGAAGCCACAGCCTTCCTCATAGCGAGGACAGAGGCTGGAGCCTTCACGGGAGAACTCTAGGGGCAGGTGACAGATCCCTGTCGCTGCCCAGAGGTCGTGCAGGGTGGAGAAGATCGGCTTGCCGAGCTTCGAGAGGCGACGAAGAGCGTGGAGGGAGAGGAGGCCTTGGTTGATCCAGTGGAGATGCAGCACATCTGCTTCTCGTACCCAAGGGTGCTGACTGAGGTCAAAGCCTAGGCGTGCCGTCGAGACACGGAAGAGGCGACTGCGATCCCGTCCATTCCTCAGATAGATCTCTAGACGCTCGCCAAGGAAAGCCAAGCGCCCCCAGAGACGCTGGAGCGGCGT
>ERZ772917.370-NODE-370-length-32494-cov-9.787046_pt1 | contig 32494 bp, 30 predicted proteins | sample MGYA00511187_ERZ772917 | MGnify/ENA primary metagenome ERZ772917 (study PRJEB29015, sample SAMEA2737925) | human oral metagenome | biome: human oral; feature: human-associated habitat; material: dental | place: China | collected 2012 ...
AAAAACCCTTTGAATTATCTTTTTGAGATTCTCCCCACCGATCTTTTTGTTTTTTTAGTTGAAAAGGGTGTTTTCTGGGCGGGGACGATTACTGCCCGTTACGGTAGGAGCGTTAGAGCTTCACCCAGGTGGCAAAGCCGCCGCACTACGCGCTCTAACTTGAGTGTTAATATGGACAACCCTTAGCAAATACTTGCGCGCTGGTTTCTTAAGATTAGTTATATAATTATCAAATAGGTACTTGCAAATGTATAAAAAATGCTACATAATAGTAACCGATCCGGTCGCCAAGCGGTAAGGCGGTAGTTTTCTTACATACTACTTATCGCAGGTTCGATTCCTGCCCGGATCTCCATAAGTAAATCGATTCGAGTTATGAGTAACTTTTTCCTTTCGACCGCGTATATTTATCCCGTTTGTCCACTTAGTTTTAATCATGCTCGAATGTTCGTTATTACGGACGTATACAGTAGATATGAGAAGCTGAAGGGAAACTCCGTTTACTTCCCTATAGCAACTCATTTCAGTGGCAATACCGCTCAGCATATAGCTGCTCATTTCAGTGAACTCTTTGCAATGCCAGATCAGCTTGACAAGAGTGACGCGACATACCGCTTATTTACTCATTTTTATAAACTACCTCCTGATACTATACTCTCATTCACAGATCCGCTTCAAATTCTTCATTATTATAATAAAGAAACAATCCAGGAATTAACGAGCTTAAAGATTAACGCAGACTATAAGCATCAGTATACAACGGAAGATCGTGACTTCAGTGCATTCGTCGAAGCAATCATTCTTAAGTATCAAGAAAAAGGTCTTCTAGTGAAAAATACAAAAGGCGACCTCTCGCTTCAATATGAAAATGAGGTTTGGCGAGAATCTGCAAGAATACTTATAGATGCGACGGAGTATGTTCATCCGAGGCAAAAGAACACCGTTCTGTCGGCTGTAAATAATATCAGAAGCGACTGGAGCTTGCTCCGTGATAATGGCTACGGGGCAATGTTCAATAATCAGATCGTTGACCCAATGTTCGATAGTGAATTATTTATGATATTCGATTTATATATCCGGTTTCGAGATCGATTTCCCGATGAATCACACCACCCTAAAGACTTTTTCCATGGTCTATTTGAGCGACTATCATCAGGCGGGGAGCCAGCGAATGACCTTGAAGCGATGATTATTGAATGGCTGCCCTGCCGGCATTTCATCGCCGAAGAGCACCTTAGGAACTGGCTCGCCAAGAAAGCGCACGCAGAGAGTGTATTGCTGGCAAAAATGTATCAGACGCCAAAATATACGATTCTCGGCATGGGGCTACTTGATGGTCGTCGCATGTCTGCCTCTAAAGGCACAGCAATTTTGTCGAAAGATTTGATCGAGACTCACGGAGGTCTAAATGCCCGCCTCATCATGCTATTACAGGGAGGTCACTTATCTAAAGACTTTACATACGATGCCCAGCTTACGGATCGAGTAGGTAAAATGGTAAGAAAATTTACTCGTCACGCCGCTAAAGTTAAATCAGTCCTCACGGAAACTCCAGGCAAAAAGCCCGAGAAAATCATTGAACTTGAAGATAAAATCATTACAAACATTGAGAGTGGATATCTTAGGAATGCTCTAATACTACTTCTCGATACATGTCCGAAGATATTCAGCTATCCATCACCGACAGAAGCGTATTTTCTGACTGAATTATATGAAAACTATATCGAACGCGTATTTGCGCCAGGAGCGTTAAGCCGTCATGAAGCATGAAGCAGAATTATTCTCTCCACAGTTCGCCGTTGATCAACGAAAAGTCCGAGTTGCAATAGCAGCGACCTGCAACCTTCACTGCAGTTATTGTGATCAGGGACTAACTCGAACAAACAGCAGGATGGGGGCTATGGAGGATTTCCGGAGCACTAGCATGCACGAGGGTATTATTCCTGTGCAAGAGTACCTTCGATCCCTTGAGGCGCTTCGAGAGTCAGGATATAACGGGGTCACATTTACCGGCGGCGAGCCTTTGTTAAATCCTCACTGGCCTGAGCTTGTATCTAGATCGAAAGAAATTGGTTTCGAGAATGTTAGGCTGACCACCAATGGTCTACTCCTCAGCACCTATATACGGAGAAACGGTAAATTACCAGACGCACTCGACCTACTCACCGTAAGTCTAGATACGTTTGATGATGCGGAATTTCATCGCGTAACTGGTGGCCATGTTACCAAAGTCCTTGAAGGACTTGGACTTGTAATGCAAACAAACCCAGACCTTCCAATTAAAGCAAATAAAGTCGTAATGCGGAGTAATATTTCGAATATATCAGATTATTTAGTTCTATGCGATAAGCATCCTGCAATCAACCAGCTCACGCTACTTAATCTTGTCTGCAAAGATCCATTAGACAAAAAGGAAAGAGAGTTTTTTAGTAATGAATTTGTGCCGCCTGCGGAGATTATGGAGACACTGGCAGACCTTGGTCTTGCCTTTACGGTGGATTCAAAACACGAGTACATTGCCACTACAGACAGTGGGTTAACCATAAATCTCATGGATACGACACGGACATTGCGGTCGGCGGTTTGTAAATCATGCCCAATCTATTGCCAGGAAGGACTGTTCACGACTCGCATCGCAACCGATGGCACGATTCGCTCATGTGGAGATTTTCACAATATACTACCATATTTCAGGTCTACGGAGCTAGGCGATACTGCACTACGCCTCTTGATACGCGAGCTATTATCCTCCACTTCCCAAGAGGCGGTATTGTCTGACACTCTAGCCGGATTCTGTGAGCAGCACGATCTACGGCCTGTCCGAATGAAGTAGCACACTTGCGAGAGTTTGCTCATATACAGCGATCCGGGAGAAGGTTCTGACCGCCATTTCTTTTCGGAAGTCCCTATCTAGAGTACCCGCCTTGATGTGATCTATCGCCGCGTCATAATCGTCAGGGGAGGATATTGCTAGCACATCACGATAATTAATAGCTGCTGCCTGCAAAAGTGAAACACCGCCAAGATCGACGTGTTGAATATCAAAATCAGATTCAGTTTTTACAGTATCCTCTACATCTGTTAAATTACAGACTACAATGTCTATACTTGGAATCTGCTCGGCTTCCAGTTCGCGTAAATGCCGCTCGTTTGACCTGGAATAGACGATGCCTCCGGCAGTATAAAAACTAAAGGACTGAAGGCAGTCTTTGAGCGCGTCTGGATTCTTGGTTATCTCGGAGATAGGCACAAAAGGTATACCCGCCAATTGTAATTCATTGCCCGTCCCGGGGGTTGCCGCGATTACGTACCCGGCGTCAACTACTGCACTGGCAAATGGACCAATGGTGCGCTTGTCATAAACACTGAATAATGCGTACTTGCTCATGTATATTACATATAGCATAATAAAAAGATGATAGAAATACCTCAGTCAGAATCACACTATGGAGATTTAATACTGGTTTGCGGTCTTCCATGCAGTGGAAAATCAACCGCAATCCAGAACGCACTAAAACATAACCCGGAATTGTTGTATATGAAATCATACACTACCCGACCGAGAAGGCCGGGCGAGGGTGATGATGAATATTTCTTTGTTGATGATAATGGATTCGAGCAAAAGAAATCGTCAGTCCCGCCCGAACACTGGGAGGAATCAGAAACGTATGGCAGAAGATATGGTCAGGACACACACTTTTACAATCAACAAATGGAGCTTGGACGGTTCGTTATAGGGTGCTGTCATCCATCCCTAGCTGAAGTAGAATCGCTCAGCCCCTATTATGAAGTGGCACGTACAAAGGTTATATTCATAGACATTGATGAACGAGTTCGCCGTGAGCGCATGCTTCAGACGCAAGGTTCGGAGGCGGCAAAGCGGTTGAATTATGATGCGGAGTGGAGCGCAGCGCCGGATTTCCTTGCGCGAGCCGATTACACTATAACGCCACGCGACCATCTCGAGTATGACCTCGCTGCGTTTGACAGCGTTGTCAAACAAATTATGAGTCGTGAATAAAAGTTTCTATATGGCGCACAACACTAGCGAGGTCAGCATAGGCGTGGTCGGCGGCTACCACTTTCACCACTTCAATGAGTGGCTGGCTTGAGCATAGTTTATTGACTTCATGGTAGCTACCCATAGGATCCTTGCTCGCCTGAATGCACAATGTTGGCACTGATACGCTGTTGATAAGCTGGTTTGCATCAATGCACTTCTCTGCCATATAGGTGACTGGCAAACCAATAATGACCATCTTATCGACAACGGCACCATTAAGCACCGCACTTATTCCTATTATTGAACCCGCAGATTTCGCAATAACAATCGTCGATTTAAGTGATTTTACGCGTTCCTTAAACCTATATATCTCATTTTTGATATCGATTTCAGACTGGTTATCCCAGTGAAGATAGGGAAATATCTCTGATTCAATCTCATGGCTCTTGAGGTGTTCTGAAAGTTGGTGTAGCCATTCACGATTACGAGGGTTTGCGCCCGCGAGAAGAAGGATATTAGTGCCACTTACTGTCATATAGCAATTTTAGCGCAGTTAGTGCGATATGTTTAGCGTCCAAACCAAAATGACATTCAAGTTCCTGGATATTTCCTGTCGTGCCCTGTTCGAATCCGATACCATGTATGATAGATGGTCTTTTAGAGTTGGCTTGCCTCAGAATTGCGCCCGAGATGCTCGATTGAAGGAGTCGAGGATTCCCATTATATACCGTTAACAGCGGACCCCCCTCAATAACGCCATCTGTAAGTGCGTTTTCTGGTTGTTCTTGATTGATAATATTTAAGACATTTGCCGCAATACCGTATTTGACCTCCAGGAGTTTTGCCGCATCAATGCTATTCTGCACCATCGCACCGCTCGCCGCAATTGCGACTGTCGGTTCCTTGTCTGGCCGATATGTCACGTAGCTATCGATATTGCGCCTATCTTTTTCATCGTATTCCATCGGACTCGTCACCTGTGCGTGCAGCCGCGCATACGTCACTCCGCTATTTCTAACAAGCGCATGAGAAAAGACATTGTAAAGATCGTGGGTGTCAGCTGGCTCATACATGGTCAATCCAGGGATGCTGTGAAGTCCGCCAGGCTGTCCGGATGACTGATGCGTACCACCATTCCGCTCTTGATATAGTCCTGCGTTTGCACCCGCAATCAACATACTAACACCCCCTTGGGCTGCTGCATTCATCTGATCCATTGCGCGAAATGCAAAAGAATCCCAATAATGAAGAATGATACGCGCATCTGGATTCATAGCAGATATTCCATGCGCCATAGCAACAGCATGCTGCTCTCTAATCCCAACATGATACAGCCGTGCGTAGTCGCCGTATCTCATGTGATCTTCGGATGGTTTTTTAACAAAGTCAGGACTTATCATATAGAGCGGCGCAGTGCCGGAAATTGCGATAATCTTTTGACCAAGCTCTCTATAGAATCGTTCACGCCCATCATCCAGATCAAGCGTTTCGTCACCGTCATAGAATAGCCTGTATGCTTCAGAACCGGTATCGCTAAGAATATCTCTCCTAGGCGGAGCCTGGACTAGGCCACGCGCTTCTGCGTAGATTCTTGGCTCATCGTAATCTGTTTTTATGCGATAATTGAGATCATCAATAGCTTTATCTAGCAAATCATGATCAGTCGCACCATAGGTATGATAGCCACTGTAGTGATCTTCTGCGCCTTCTATTCCCATGCCTTTTGTTGTAGAAGCGATTACGCATGTGGGGCGACTAATGGTCTGTAGGTTATGATATACGCGAAGAATTGCCTCAATGTTGTGCCCATCGGGTATTTCAACAACACTCCATCCATAGCCTTCCCATATATTTTTCAAATTAGCTGTGCTATCAACGTCTTTAGTGGGGCGCGAGAGCTGTTTCTGATTCTTGTCAATGATACAAATGAGGTTATTGAGTGACACGCTTGCGGCATGACGGGCCGCCTCACTTACATTACCCTCCTGCTCCTCACCGTCGCCAAGAAATACAATGACCTTTTTATCACTGCCTGCGCTAATCGCTTCACAGGCCGCACCAACTCCATACGACAACAGCATACCCAGCGACCCGCTCGGTGTAATATCAACACCTGGCGCAAGCCGCATATCTTCGTGGCCCTGAAGTCGTGATCCATAAGATCGATAGGTTTTCAGCTCCTCTTTTGGCATATATCCCATCATGCTAAAAATAGGATACCTGACCGGTCCCTCGTGCCCCCGGATCAATACTATATCGCGGTCTGGACTATCTGGATCGTCAACATCAAACCTGAATTCACCACCAAAATATAGTGAGGTTAACAATTCAACCGAAGACGATGATCCACCCATGTGCCCAGTTTTTGCATGACGAATGGTTTCGAACGCGTCACGGCGCACACAATCGCTAATCTCATATAGCGCCGAAACGCGGTTATTCTGCTCGACACCAGAAAAGGAAATATATCGTTCGTTTAGCAAACTAGCCTCCTCTGATTTTACGGCTTTAGTATTTCGTACATTATACCATAATATCCCCCAACAGCGAACGCCCACCACCGTTGGCTTATAAGAGGCGTACTATCCCCGGAGACGGGCAAGACCATTAATCATGGTCGTCCCCACTCAGAAAACACCCTTTTCAACTAAAAAACAAAAAGATCGGTGGGGAGAATCTCAAAAAGATAATTCAAAGGGTTTTTCTGGTGAGGCGAGCGGGTGCGCGTGTCCGCAAGGCGCTCAGAACTGAGCGTGTACGGCTCAGCTTTTTACACTCGAAATAGGTTCAAGTTTGGTGTAAATTGCCACCATGAAAGACTTTTCAAGCTCTGAAAGGTCTTTTTTGTTGGCCCCCAACCCAATGACACCACTTAGTCTTGGAGTATTGACTTTTTATTGGATTATACTCAAAGTCCTGCATAAAATATTGCTCGCTCACGTTACTAAGAACACGACATTGGCCTCTCGATAGAGTGTCATGCTACATTTTGGCACAATCTAGTATAGCTTAACTTCTGATATCACTCTAGGCTCTCTAGAAAGCCGTCTTCTATTTTTAAGAGATAGTTTGTCAGTCCCGAAGATAGTTCGCTAGCCTCAATTTTACCAAAGATGTAATATTAATTGTTCATTCCATACTCAGAGGAGTATTCCAGCAAATCGCCTCCAGAGCAACTCTCAGCGATAACAAGAGCATGGATCGTCCTTTCGTCAATTTTGACTACGTAGAATGCATCTTTTATTCCTACTTTTTATGGCAGACCTACGTCAAACTTTTTTCTATAGACTTACGGCACCGCGCATAAGCTTATCCATCCACCCGCCATCGAGAACACTATAGGCTTCAACATTGATTAATTAACCTTTCCCATAGCCATTTCTTTCTTGGCGCCAGGAATATCGTTTTAGTACTTTTTATACGGGTAATAAAATAGCTGTTTTTTAATCTTGACTATCTCGCGACTCCTTATTAGTATTGGTTTCTGCGTAGTTGCGGATCATTTTGATACGCCCCATATCGTCTTCCGATAGATTATCAGATCCCTCTATCGCATCGACTAAACGAAGGATTATTTTTAGTTTTCCTGGTGTTACACCCTTAACGGGTTTAACCTCACCAAAATTCTCTTCTTTAAATGCCCAGTTACCACGAAAACTCTTTGTGGTGTATTGATCCAAAAAGTAAGATGGGTAGGCCCTCTGAACCCCTATTAGCCAATTGTTGTAGAGACCTTTTCCCGCTGAATAGCCGCCAATCATCTCTTGCCAGCCTTTATCTAGATAAGCGAATAGATCAGGGGTTTCCAAAACCATATCGTGGCCTTCTTGGATGTAGTAGCGCTCAAAATGGCGCCTAGTCTTTAACCTTAACTTATCGACCTCTTTCTCAGAAAGATACTTCTTAACTTCTGTCGCCGCGTTGCTTAAGTCTAATCTAGCAAGCAATAACGATCCGAGTGGAGTTTGTGAGCTATCGGCTAACTTCACCAATGAGAGCTGACGGACGTACTCACTCTTTTGCTCCATAAGTTGCTCTCTATTAAGTAGGTTATCTGTAAAAATATCGAACGCCAATCCAAGCAGCCGCACCTTAAAATTATTGTCATACTCCTCCCCGAGCTGCAGCGTATATTTAAGAAAAACTTTTGTAAGCTCTATTATGTTATCGCGCAAATCTTCATTTTTTTTACCAATCTCATTGGTCAGAATGCTTATTGGAACATACCATGTATCACCTTTAAGCTCTGTAACGTAATTTATAAATCTATCGACGACTCCAGCGACATCATCTTCTGTATGTGCCCTCTCTAGAGTCTTTATTACTCTTTCTACTTCCTTTTCGTGGTTGATAATTTCGACCAAGTCCTCAGAAGCACCTAGTGTCGCATCTAGTACGGCTCTCAGACTTATACGACGTTCACGACGCCGAGCGTCATCGCTTTTATTGTTACTGCTGTATTTTCCCAGCGCCTTAGCGGCATCAGGGAATATATCTGCTAATATTTCTCTTAATCTATCAGCAGTATCATAGTATAAACCGCTTCTCTCGAACATAGCGTCTATATGGGCTCTCTTATACTTAATAACCTCGTCTTCTGAGCCGCCCATACGCTCGCCGTCTATAATATATTTGTATTGAGTATATATATGCCTATTCTGAGCTATATCTCTATAAATGAAAGGGTATTTAATCTTGATGTGGGTAAATACTATAAAATCATTCATATGAACGATGTTATTTAATGCGGCGTCGGTGCCGTTTATCGAGCTGGCTAATTGGTATTCATTTGCCAGTCGAATTACTGCACGATGAGAGCGTAAATCGCTCAGCAAACTTTGGCTTATATAGCTAGGCGCCAATTGCTCAGGGATGCTATCAATGAGTTGTCCTCTAATGTCATCTGGCCTTGGATCAAGCAGCGATACTTCGATATCAAAAAACTTCTCGATAAAGACCAAGCGTCCGTTGCCCCGTACATGACTTGGCAGGGCGTCTATGATCGCCTCTCGTTCAAATGCCGCTATAACGCTCACGCCCTTGATGTTACGCCTCCTCAAGTGATGCACTAACTGGAGTGCGCGATTGATAATAGCCTTATCGCTAGTTCGTTCGAGATCGTCTACAACCACAACGACACGCAGATTCTCTCCCTTAAGTCTGTCGTCAATTAAGTCCTCAGGATTTCTTGCCTTTCCTATTATATCCAAAATGATATTTGCAATCATAGACAAGAGGCCATCAGTCGCCCGACCGTTAATTAGCCGTTTTACACTATTTAATATTTTACTATTATTACTGGATATGCGCGGAAGTACACCATCGATACTCTCAGTCAGCTGTATGTAGAAATCCTTGACCAAAGCCTCTTCTGATGTATACGCCCAGGGGTAGAATGAGAACCATAAAATTCTCTCATGATCACGCTTTAGGTCATTCAATATTTTCGTCTTTCCGGCGCCCCAGCTACCCGTTAGGGCTATCGACACGTCAGTTGGCTCTTTCAAAATCATTGATATTCGGTCGTAAACTATCTGTTGAATATCTGTGAGCTTTTGCTTGCTATTATCTGGGTTGTCTAAGTAAAGTTTACCTCCCCTAATATCAACATGTCCTGGCCGAGTTAATTTAGCTATCCCAATTAAGATAAGCATGCATAAAAGAATACCTGCAGACCATCTCCAGCCTGCTCCCAATTTGGAATACCTTGGTACGAGCTGATCCGCATATACAGCAATGACAAATAAGCCTATCATTACCAAAACAAGTGTCAGTATCTTTTCTTTAGAAAAAAATTTATCGAGAGATCTATTAAGAGCATCCAGATTAACTAGGTATGCGATTACTAATACTACCGCCAGAACGCACTGTGCCACAACACTAAATCCCGCTAGGACATCTAGGATAGTATGAGCAGGACTACGTAGAGCAACAATTATGACAGCAATAAAAATAACCCATATTGACGATTTAACAACGGTCTGAGCATATACTTTAAGCAATCTTTTTAGTGTAGACATTGTATTCGCTATTATAAAGGCGTTATAGGTATAACAGAAGCATAAGAATATATACCAATTATCAATGATTCATTAGTGCAAACCCACTATTAGATCTAGTCCTCCTCTCGAGAATTGAGCGTAGTCGGCAGACAGAGCCCCCGCCTACCAATTCAACTTTGGTTTCGTGCAAACATATACCCGCGAACCGCACCATTTCGGAATTATAATATTATAAATAGTCGCTAATGTAGGTGGCTATTTTTGTAGCAAGGTAAAATCTCAGAGCTTATCAATTAGCTCGAGCAACTTTTCCCATGAGGCTCTGTCGGTGTGGTCATTATCAACGGTAACAGCGTATATGCAAACTTTATACAGGAGAGGATATTCTCGTGAATTAATCCAAGTCTGCATCTCCAAGGGATACGCTAACTGGTCAGAAACCCCAATAGCCGCACCATAATCAGTGGTCAATAGGTCAAGCCCATCATGTCTAATTTGATCCGCCCAGTACTTGCATTGCTTGACTGCTTGTTTATAGGTCATTTGAGGGTATTGACTGTTACTACTGCTCATAACTATTTGAGGCACTGTGGCCTATCCTCATTTCACTACATCTGAAATGCCGTTACCCAAAAACATATCGTGGCTATAAGCGAAAGCGGAGTCATAACATATCTTTCTTTCCTACTTTTTGAAATCATGTTCATAATAGTATTCAAAGATAGGTAAGCGGCAAAGAAAAAACAAATATATTTAGTAGCTCCAAAAGACAACCACAAAGGAATAAATCCTCCAGCCTGCAAAATAATTATCATTGCAAAAATTTGGATAGCCACCGAAATGACTGCCATAACTCTAAATTTCTTAGGTAAAATTTTATGTTGTCCACCCATTGTAAATTCGCCCAAAGGCAAGCCGCAAGCAACGAGAACTGTCATAGTTGCTATAATTCCAAACAATACCGCACCTAATATTGAAAACATAAATCAATATCCTCCTTCGTAAAATATAAATTCCATTTGACCTGCTAATAATCATAGATGAGCTGTAAGCATTTACTCTATCCCTACTCTTTTATAGGAATGATCAAGCTCTACGTCTCTCGCCTACACGACCACCTATCTATAAAGGAGCTAGCACACGACAGGACTGTCGTGATTGGTGAATATTATAAACTATTCATCAAATAAAGAAATAGCTCCCGCGCTCCATGCTTTTGTTAAAGCACAGAACACGGGAGCGCGGTGACTCCTTTCCTATCGTTTCGTCCATTCGCGTATACGAGCGGACTCCAGCTCGTCCGCTCTAGGTAGGCTACACGAGGTGTCTACGTCAGCCTCGTAGAATTGAACGGTAACGGGCGTTATCCCGTCGCCACCCTTTGAACCTACGCGGACTATCTCGTACGCGTTGGCCCCATCGGGCATAATCTCACGGACCTTCGACAGCGGATAACGAAGGAAAAACATCTCCTTCACGTCAAACCGTCCTGTGCCGATGAGCCTCAAAGAACGTACGTGATGTTGCAGATCGCTACTATCCATACAGGCCTCCTCTGGAGAGGCCTTTGGATAGCGAGTAAACCATTCTCCGTTCACAAGTTCGATCCTGTAAGGAAGTATAGGCTCAATATCCTTGGAGACTGGTCGCATAAACCGCTCCCAGTCACTACGGATCATGAAATACGGGTCCAGATCTTCGGTAGCCCCATATTTCATACGAGCACCTTCAGGGATCCCCACCATTCGCGCACCGTACCAATATTCATGTGGATACGAGTGCACAAAGAGTCCGGGACCATACTCACGACTATCCGATAGGGACAGATGGCTAATATCCAAAAGATGGGCAACCGCCCATTCTGGCTCGGTCGAGGCAGGTTTAAATACCCGCTCATCCAAGTTCATCTCAACGTAGCTCGTGTTATAGGATTGGGATACGGTTGTGATTTTTGGATGCGCGCAATCGCAAGCCTTCCGAGCCATCTGGTTCTGCCTCATGATGTAGTCACTACCGTGCTTGCCCAGCCTCATCCGCAATAGTGGATCACGAAGAGCCTCCTCGGCCGTCAGGGCGACATCAAAAGCGTCACCTCCTCTTGTAGCGGCACAGTAGCTCAGGTAGTCTTCGACATCTAGCACCGAGATCAGTGCATAGACAGACTTGAGCTTGATCAGCTCATAGTCGCTGGCTTCAGCAAAGTAGCCCGGGTCGATAACTTTCGTCTTGCCGTATCGACCAGCCTCTAGCCTGAGGAAATCGCTAGCTGGTATGCGCCCACCATAATGACGTCGAGTCTTGTCGCCCCCTGACCACATCATATATGCACCCATAACACCCGTGTAGTCCGACATCGGACCGACACCGTGCGCTACAATGAGCTTCTGCCTACCATCACTGCCAAGTCCGTAGTACTCGGCGCTGGAGGATGTATAATCCCTCTTCCACATATTAGAATTCTTTCCGAGCTTTGACCTCATCCTCGCCACGTCTGGAAGTGTCGCGACGCGACCACTTGGGCCAGCGAAAAAACTCGCGGCTCTCCAGGCATCCTGTATGCCATTGGGACACATAAATGCCTTTGGTTTGATCATTAGACCTTCTTTCGATAGAAAAGAACACCTAGGCGGATACCTAGGATATGTATATATTATAATACAAGTCAACATATGTAAATAGCCATACAGCCCACCCACACCTCACGAACACTATAGAGCGGTTGATTAGTTTCAGCCGAGAGCATATAGTTGTATATATGAAAGATATCATCACAGTAAATAATCTCACCAAAACGTACGACAAGAAAAACGTCGTCGATGGCATCTCGTTTGCGGTGAAACGCGGCGAGATTTTTGGTATTTTGGGGCCAAACGGTGCCGGCAAAACAACTACCCTAGAAATGATGGAAGCGTTGCGCGACATTGATGGTGGCGACGTGGAGATAGACGGCATAGATGTCGCCAAGCATCCGATGCAAATTAAAAATATCATCGGCATCCAACTACAGGCAACTAGCTTTTATGACAAACTAAATCTACGAGAACAGCTCAAAATGTTTGCCAGCCTGTACGGGGCAACTGTAGATGCTGATGCGTTGCTCGCAAAAGTCCAACTGACAGAAAAAGCTAAGAATTATGTCGAGCAACTATCTGGCGGACAGAAACAACGATTTGCCATTGCATCAACTCTAGTCAATAATCCAACGGTGCTGTTCCTGGACGAACCGACTACTGGACTTGACCCACAGGCACGACGAAATCTCTGGGAGCTGATCGAGAGCATTCGCGACGAGGGTATCACAATTGTACTTACTACACATTACATGGATGAAGCTGAGCTACTATGTGATCGACTAGCCATCATGGATGAGGGTAAAATCATTACTATCGATACACCAAAAAACCTAGTCAAACAGCTACTTGATCGTGGTTTCAAAAAGAAGCAAACTGTCGAGCAAGCAAATCTAGAAGACGTATTTATTGATCTCACAGGAAAGGCAATTCGGGAGTAGTATGAAAAAATATTGGAAAGGTATATTCGGACAAGTCCTAGCGACTATGAAGCGGTTTACCCGCGACAAAATGGCACTATTCTTCACCTTTTTGTTCCCGCTATTGTTCCTGTTTGTATTTGGGTCAATATTTAATAACCCATCAGTCAACTTTAACGTAGTCATTGTTGACAATGCCAAAAACGACTTCTCTAAGGGCTTTATTGAGGGCGCCAAACAAGATAAAGGCGGTGCTCTAAAAGTAAAAGAAATCACCACCATGGACAAAGCCAAGGAGAAACTAAAACATTCTCAGATAGAGGGTATCATAGAGCTACCAAAGGGATTTGGAGAGGTCACAGGTGAGGGCGATTCTGCAAAACCACGCGGTACGCTCAACGTCCTCTACTCAAAGGGTTCTGAACAGGCAGGTAGCACATTAAGTGCTATCATGGGCCAAGTAATTGATGAAATTAACAAGCATATGGGACAGCCAGAGGCACCATTTAAAGTTGCGTCTAAGGCTATCGGTGATGAGCGCCTCAGCACCTTTGACTACACATTTACGGGACTTCTAGCGTTTAGTCTGATGAGCATGGGTGTATTTGGCCTCGCCAACCAAATGCCAACCGAAAAGCAAAAAGGCTCATACCGCCGTCTACGCGCTGCACCGTTTACCGCTGGACAACTGATTATAGCCACAGCCATCACATACACAATCATCTCTATAATCAGTGCTGCCATGATGATCATCGTTGGTATGCTCGCCTTTAAATTCCAGATGCGCGGCAACTGGCTATTGCTCGTTCCGTTCCTAACGATCTGTGCTGCCATGATGACTGGTATCGGTCTAGCTATCGGTGCTTGGGCAAAAAACGAGAATCAATCCTCGCCACTCAGCAACCTAATCTCTTTCCCTATGATGTTCCTTTCTGGCGCATTCTTCCCTGCCTACCTGTTTCCAGAATGGCTACAGGGTGTCAGCAAATTCATCCCAATGGCACCAGTGGTTGACGGATTTCGCTTGATTATGGCCGAGAAAGCCGGCCTCATCGAAATATTACCACAGGTCGGAGGCGTACTCCTCGCTATCATTATCGTCTATGCGCTAGCGATCAAGCTATTCCGTTGGGAGTAGACATACTACGGACAAATTATACACAACCACGACCTAAAGTCGTGGTTGTGTCCTTTATTCGAGGGCAAAACTCGCAAAACACAGTTCGCCAACACGCCAATCTATCGCCATCGGATTTATGCTCGTGCTTGCAAAACTATCTTATTTTAGTGTTAAATAGATATAGAACGAAGGCATGTTAGTAGACTACCTGTCTACGGCCAACGTTAGCAGGGAGTAAATTTCGTGCGCGATGTAGAGGTTTTCACGGTGACATCATATCCTACGATTCACCAGTTCAAGGAGGCAGTCCTAGACCCCATACCCTCAGTCCTCAAGATAGAGTATATGGATGGGGGTGAGAATAAGACACTCACCGGCACTATTCACGAAAGTGTAGAAGAGCTTCCTGGCGGTGGATGGATAGCCGAGGGCGAGGACCGGTGGATTAGAGACATCCACGAAGGCTACCGGAATTACAGGCTAGAGGTATCGCCAAATGGCGACGCTTTGCTGTACATAGAGCCGCCGGTCATCTACGACTGCATACGCTTCTAGGCCCGCCCACGAAATTGAGCCCGCTCTTTCGTGGGCGGGCTCAATTTTATATCACCGGTATTTTATAAAAAGGTTGCCATACACCCCAGGCGACACTATCCTTAAATATATGGGTATCAAATTAGAAGAAGTAAAAAAAGAGCTTAGCCTACTCGCTATAGGAAACGAAGAATACGCCAAATTCAACGCACGAATCGTTAACACTAACAAAACCGTGCTCGGAGTGAGGGTGCCGGCCCTACGCAAGTACGCAAAGCTACTAGCGCGAGATAGCTCATTTGACGATATCAAAAAATACATCGACACAATCGATTCTAACGTATTTGAGCAGACCCTGCTTGCTGGTATGTTGATAAATTCCTCAAAGTTGCCTGATCGTGAAAAAATTGCACTTGCAAAACAGTACCTGAAATTCGCTGACAGTTGGGCAGAGATCGACATATTCGCTAGCAAACGAAAAAAATTTGACGATAAACTATGGTGGAATTTTGCCAGTCAATCGCTCAGTTCGCCCGATGAATTCACGGTGCGTTATGGCGTAGTTGAAATGATGGCTAACTTCCTAAACAATGCTTATATAGAACAAGTATTTCAAGCTCTACGAGGCATCAAACATGACGGATACTATGTCCGTATGGGTATAGCATGGCTATACGCTACCGCAGCGGTCGACTACTACGACCGTACTTTAGAAGAAATCCAAAAACCACATCTATCGCTATGGACTAAAAAGAAGGCCCTAACAAAAATGTGCGAGAGTTATCGTTTTAGTGTCGAACAAAAAAAGGCGATTAGAGCTTTACGAAGCAATCTAAAATAAAGCACCAGGCTAGATTGATCGAGCCTGGTGCTTAGAGTCTATGTGCTAATCTATTTCATCAAATCCTTGAAGTTCGTCAGTTCACTTGGAAGCACAACTAGTGTTTTTTGGCTTGGCTCAACAGAGATTTTTTCGAGTGTCTGCAGCGTGCGGATATTGATACCGCCCGGAATCTTTGACAGCATCTTAGCAGCATCGGCAACCGCCTGAGCTGCTGCTTTTTCACCCTCGGCCGTGATAATAACAGAACGTCGCTCTCTCTCAGCTTCAGCCTGCTTTGCCATTGCACGCTTCATATCTTGTGGAAGCTCGATATTTTGGACTTTGACATTCTCCACATCAATCCCCCATTTGTCGGTTTCCGAATCTACAATTGTTTTGATTTGCTGAGAAATCTCCTCACGCTTTGCAAGCAAATCATCTAGATCGACATTACCTGTCACGTCGCGAAGTGCCGCCTGAGCAAACTGGCTTGTTGCATAGACATAATTTGTCGTCTCAAGCATCGCCTTCGCACTATCTATCACCCTCAGATAAACCACTGCATCGACGCCGACCGTCACGTTATCTTTGGTGATAATTTCCTGCTTCGGAACATCTATCGGCATACTACGAACATCAACCTTCATCATCTTCTGAAAGACCGGTACAACATACCGAAGCCCCGGCTGACGCACACCCGTAAAGCGCCCGAGTGTCAGCACGACGCCACGCTCATACTGATTAACAACCTTTATTCCGCCGGCCAAAAGCGCGGCAATAAAAAATACTATTGGGAAACCCATTCCAAGTAGTGCAGTGAGTGGTTCCATAATTCCTCCTTTATAAGTCTAATTATATCACTTTAGGGCGTCGTTAATCAGCCGGTCGATGAGGTCAGGGTAATGAAGTCCGTCAGCCCGCCACAATTTAGGGTACATGCTAATATTTGTAAATCCAGGAAAGGTATTCACTTCGATAACATACGGCGTGTCGCCCTCGACGAGGTAATCAATCCGCGACAAGCCACGACAACCAAGCACCGCATAAGCACGTGCTGATATATCACGGATGCTTTCCTTTAGATTCTGGTCTATCTTTACATCAGTAATCACCTGAGACTTGCTGTCTGCCGAGTACTTATCGTCGTAATCGTAGAACTCAGACCCAGGAATAATCTCACCGACCGCTTGTGTGACCTGATGATATGGAGGCACCCCCAACACCGCCGTTTCAATTTCACGACCAGCCACCGCCCGCTCAATCAAAACACGATCGTCATGCGCTAGAGCCGCCTCAATCGCCGGAGTAAACTCGCTTTCATCATGAACCTTCGTAACACCAACCGAACTACCAGCCCGAGACGGTTTCACAAACATCACCGTCCCCAGCGCTTCTGCTATGTCACGATAAGCAGGTACCTTTTCGCCCTTCCGATACACAATGAAATCAACCGTTTTAATTCCGTTCGCCTCAAGTACCTGCTTGGTCAGGATCTTATCCATACAGACAGCGCCAGCAGTCATATCACAGCCCACGAAAGGTATGTGCGAAAGCGCCAAGAGCCCCTGGATCGTACCATCTTCGCCATTTTTACCGTGCAACACTGGCAGCACGACATCTGGATGAATTACCGTGTTGCCAGGAACTACCATCAAGCTCCCTGTTCCAGGTGCACAAAGCAATTGAGCTCGACCATGATGCGCAGGTTCATCCGACCACTCGTCGAGAAGCCACCACTTTCCACGCCTATCAATATAGCCAAGAAGCGTATCGTATTTTTCGCCATCCAGCGCAGCATAAATATTTCGGGCCGAGCTAATCGAGACGTCATGTTCAGATGACTCACCGCCAAACACCAAAAGTATGGTTTTGCGCGTCATAAATATAGTATATACTACAGTCCAAAAAGCGTACAATAATAGATATGGCAAGACGACCGCTAGCAGAAGAAATACGTCCCCAGACACTCGACGAAGTGATCGGACAATCACACCTACTGGCAAAGGGGGAAATTTTGCGACAAATCGTCCTCAAACAAGAACCAGTTAACTTGATATTGTGGGGGCCGCCTGGAACGGGCAAAACTACCCTGGCTCGCATCATAGCCAATGAGGTCAAAGCTGATTTTTTGGAGCTATCCGCTGTTACTGCCAGCAAAAAAGATGTTACAACAGTAATCGAACACGCCAGACAAAACTGGGGCCTCCAAATACGAACTGTGTTATTTGTCGATGAGATCCATCGATTCAACAAAGCTCAACAAGACGCATTTTTGCCTCATGTTGAAAGCGGTCTAATCACCCTCATCGGCGCGACTACCGAGAATCCTAGTTTTGAAGTCATTAATCCCCTACTCAGCCGTAGTCGTGTTCTCGTGCTAAAGCCTCTGACAAAAGATGAGGTTATATTAGTCCTAAAACGCGCACTACTAAAGCTCAAAAAAACTAAATCTGTAACACCAAAGGCACTTGATTATCTCGCCGAACTTTCTGGCGGGGACGCTCGTGTCGCACTCGGCAATCTAGAGCTAGCCCTCAGCTTTGACGAAAAAGTCACTACAGAGATTGTCAAAACTGCCGCACAAAAACGTATTCCTGGCTACGATAAAAAAGGCGACATGCACTATGATGTAATATCAGCCTTCATCAAATCAATGCGCGGCAGCGATGTACGCGCGACTCTTTATTACCTATCTCGCATGATTGACGCCGGCGAAGACCCCAAGTTTATCGCCCGTCGTATGGTTGTGTTTGCAAGTGAAGATATCGGCCTTGCTGGCAACGGGGCGCTTTCTTTGGCTGTAGCGACATTTCAGGCCGTTGAACGCGTTGGGCTACCTGAAGCAAATTACAATTTATACCACTGCGCCACAGCACTTGCTCGGAGCGAAAAATCTCGTGAAATTACTGACCTAATGAACGACGCGAAAAACCTCGCAAAAACCTATCCAAATTCCGCCGTCCCACTTCATCTACGAAACGCACCAACAAAACTCATGAAAGACCTGGGCTATGGCAAAGATTACCATTGGAAACCCGGCTTCAAGCACAAAAAAGGGTTCTTGCCAGACGACATTAGCGATATGCTATAATCAAATGTATCCATTTCTCAGGAGAAAAACATGGCAAAACAAGAAACACAACAACCACCATACGCGCCACAACCAAATCCAAGCGCACAATACGGTCCAGAACCAAAGCCTCAAAATACGCCCTATGAAGAGCAGCCAGTCAATCAACAGTACTTCGCCCAACCACAGGCGGCACCAGTTCAGTATGTTATTATGGCAAAATCGCTCAAAGGTGTTAGGGGCGGATTAGCCTTCTTTATGATAGCCTTCTCTATCTATGGAATAAACTTGGTTAGCGCATTCTTTTCTTCTCTGCTAACAATTAGCATTAGCAACCCCGAAGGTATTGTTTCGGTGATATTCGCGCCCATTACTGCTACGCTATCTATCACCTCAGCGGTGTTAATTGGCATGCAGAAAAAACTTGCTAGATCGTTTTCGGTCGCAACACTTATGGCGTCATTCCTGTATATATCATGTTCTGTAGTAGTCTCTGCTATAGTCGAAGGACCAATGAGCTACGGGTTTATCATCGTACTAATCAGCATAATCACCACAAGTATGATAATAACTATGTTATTATCCGTATATTTCTTCTCCTCTAGGGCCGTTAAAGAAACACTTGTAAACTAACGGGAAAAATCTGTCAGATAAATAGGGGCCGTCTTATAGTGGCCCCTATTTATCTGACAGTGGATGCTCGCTACACTCCACGAGCACACCCTCATATGGTCGTAGCGTCACTTCGCCGCCCGCGCCAATGTCCGGATAATCAACAGGGTGAGTGCAGCACAGTACCCGTCCACGGTGAGGAAGCTTAACTCTATTGGCCTCTCCGCCAAAATTAAGCGCCACATAAACATGCTGATCACCCAGCCAACGAGAGTAAGTGAAAATATCCGCATCTAGCTCACCAAACGCCTCATATGTTCCGTTGCGTAATATGTCGTGTTTCGCCCGCAGCCTCAGTAGCCGACGATATAACGACAAAAATGAATCGGCTTCATGAAGCTGTGTCTCAACATTATGTTTTCCAACATTCTGGCCAAGCGGTAGCCACGGCTTAGTGTCGCTAAAACCAGCATAACGACCTTTTTGCCACTGCATCGGTGTACGCTCAGGATCGCGACCAGCAGATAAGTCACCTCCGCTGAATACCGAGAGGTCTTGAACCTCCTCGGGCTTGATTGGCGTATTTGGCATACCCAGCTCGTCGCCATAATAAACGGTCGGTAGCCCCGGCAGGGTCAGTTGCATAAGTGCGATCAACCGCGCCTGCTCCTCTCCGCCCATCCGCGTAACAATCCGCCACTGATCATGATTTGAAAAACAATACACTGGACGGTGCACTGCCGGGTCAAGCATCCCCTGGAACTCAGTCACAAAAGTCCTAAACACATCCGCATAAAATTCCGTCCAAAGCCCCTGGAAGTTAAACGGCATACCGATTTTTGGGTTAACATTATAGAAACCCAAATACTGTTCCTCGGTGGAATAATTAGCGTCTGGATAATCCTCAAATATCACAATCCGATTATCATACTCCGCCATAACATCAGTAAGTTCACGCAGATACTTAAAGAGATTTTTACCAAAGCGACTGTGTTTGTGAGTGAGTGAATCAAACTGGTTTGGTGCCTCGGTATTTCGCCACAATTTATTGACAGGGTCATCTCGGAAATCTGGGTCTTTACTGATCCATCGTACGGCATCGGCCCGAATTCCATCTACACCCAAGTCCATCCAAAAACGAATGACACGCTTCATCTCCTCGCGTACTGCTTGATTGTCCCAATTTAGATCCGGTTGTTCTTTTAGAAAAGTATGTAGATAGTATTGCCCTCGCTCCTCGTCCCACTCCCAAGCTGGACCGCCAAAAATACTGAGCCAGTTATTCGGCAAACCGCCATCAGGCTTCGCGTCGCGCCAAACATAATAATCTTTTTTGTCGCTCAATTTGTTTGACCTAGACTCGAGAAACCACGGATGCTGATTTGACGTATGATTTGGGACAAAATCCACCATCACATTTATACCGCGCTCATGCGCCTTTTCGATCAGCTCCTTGAAATCATCAAGCGTGCCAAAAAGCGGATCTATATCGCAATAGTTAGCTACATCATAGCCCATATCCGCCATCGGGCTTGGGAAAATTGGGCTAAACCATATAGCGTCAATCCCTAGAGAATCTTTAAATCCATTTATATAATCAAGCTTTTCGATCACACCCCTCAGATCACCAACACCATCTCCGTTACTATCTTTGAAGCTTCGCGGATATATCTGGTAGATAGCGTTGACTTCACGCCACGGCTTACCTGCCATGATTAGGCTCTTTCTCATCGTACAAGGCGGCATATACGCCGTTTGTCCAACCAAAACCATCTTGCAGTGGATATTCACCGCCGCCGCCAGCGTCTGCGTTTACGACATCGTATTTCTCAACCATTTTTCGTGACTTAAGATAAACGGCATCACATGTAGCCAACCAGCGTCGGCGAATTTCATCGGCAAGCTCGTGGTAGCCATACTCACGCAAGCCCTGAATCGCTATCCATTGAAGCGGCGCCCAGCCATTTGGTGAATCCCACTGCTGTCCGTTATTTTCTAGGGTGGTTACCAGTCCACCCTGGCGCAAAAAACGCTCCTTTATACACTGCGCCACAGCCGAAGCCTGCTCTGCAGTGGCAATTTTTGCGTAGAGAGGAAATACTGTAGCAAGCGTCAAACGATCCGAAGCCTCACCGCGTCGAAAGTCATAATCCACAAATAAGCCATGTTGCCTTTTCCAGCAATAACGACGCACCGCCTCAGCTCGGCGTTCTGCCAATTGACGGAAACGCTTCGCGAGAATCGGCTGTTTGATCAGCGTGTACGCCTCTGCAATCGTCTGTTCATGTATGTAAAGTAGGCAGTTTAGATCGACCGCCACCATATCGGTCGTATGAATACTCTCGATATTATCTACTTCGCGGAACCAGCGAGAGCTAAAGTCCCAGCCACTCTCGGCGCCAGCTCTCAGATCCAAAAAAAGCTTGTGTTTATCATCAGTTTTTGCGAGCTCAGCAGTTTCGAGATCCTCTCGCCTAGACTCAGGACGCGGTGTCGTCTTGTTATCATAGTAACGATTTAGGATCACTCCATTTGGCATCCGCACGACACGTGCATAAGCAGCATGATCAGGACGGTCGCCAGCAATCTTTCGTCCACGCATCCAAAAACGATACTCGGTCAGTAGCGAAGGAAGATACTCGGCATACGTCCGCGTTCGTCCGCGATGCTTTGCTAGCAGCTTCACCATAAGTGCAAAAAACGGTGGCTGTGATCGACTCAAAAAATAAGCCCGGTTTGCTGTGGGAATCATGCCAAATTTGCGTAGCATATAGGTATAATTTCTCATCATACCCTGAATCAACGACCACTCTCCATCGGCGGCAAGTCCCAACATAATAAAATAAGTATCCCAATAAAATTGCTCGCTAAACCTACCGCCCGGCACAATATATTCATACGGCAGTGCGACCAGCGATCCACGATTTTTACGATTACGTCTTTTTAGGTGTGGCCAGAGATTCGTGATATGTTCTCGGGCGGTCGTCTCATCACTTGGCTTATAGTCGTGACGCTTGTGTAGCTGAATCTCATAAAAGTGCCGATTTACAAACTCATGAAGGTTGAAGTCTGGATCCTGACGCTCGACCTGGTATTCTTTTGCGAGAGCCTTGGCGCGCTTTCGCGGCACCATATCGACAAACGTCTTGCCGTCTGGATACACTTGCTGGCGCTGCACGTCATCAAAAAATCCGCCCATAACTTCGTCAGGGCTCTTTTGCGTCCGAGTAACTGGACCGGTCGCATGGACAACGGCCGTCTTGACTTTATCGGTGCTTTTTTCAATTATTTTCGGTTTTTTCTTAAACACACGCCGAAGCATAAACTGTATTATAGTTGTTTTTTCTATCTGTTACAAGCGTACTTTTGGCGCTAAATAATTGACATTTTATTTAGTTTATGCTAATATAAAAATGTGGTTTGATCAAAACACAAAAAGCTTACAAAAAATTACATCACCCAGCTATAAACTTACGCCGAACGATAGACGCGGCGACAAAAAGGAAGCATTATGAACATAAAGAAAATATCTGTTCGATACATCGGATAATAACTATTTAGAAAAACACCCCACTTCTCGTGGGGTGTTTTATTGGCTTACTTACCAGCACGCTTACGCTCGTTTGGATCTAGGTATTTTTTACGAAGTCGCAGTGATTTTGGTGTCGCCTCAAGCAACTCATCATCCTCAATAAAATCAATACTTTGCTCGAGGCTCAGATCGACAAACGGCGTCAGCTGAACCGTTCCGTCCGATGACTTACTGCGCATATTAGTCAAGTGTTTAGCTTTGCAGACATTAATCTCCATATCCTCTTGGCGAGTATTCAAACCAACTATCTGTCCAGCATAAACATTGACGGCTGGACCAACAAATAGCTCACCTCGGCTCTCAGCGCTTGCTAGCGCATATGGCGTCGTCACTCCAGTTTCAAATGCAATCAGGACACCATTTCGAGTACTCGGTAGCTTACCCCCCAGAGGCTCATAGCCATGAGGTAATGAGTTCATAATCACTGTACCCTTGGTACTTGTTAGTAGTAGGTTGCGCAATCCAATCATTGCACGTGTCGGCAAGATATAGGTAATCCTCGTCATGCCACTGGAGGTATTTTCTTGACGGACCAATGTCGCTCGTCTAGCCCCAAGCTCCTGGCTAACTACACCAACAAATTCTGGACCTACCTCGATCTGCAACTCTTCGACCGGTTCTTTTTCGACTCCATCTTCGCTAATTGTCACAACCTGCGGACGACCGACCTCAAATTCAAACCCCTCGCGTCGCATTGTCTCAATCAAAACACTCAAGTGTAACTCTCCACGACCAGACACCTTAAATCCAATTCCCTGCTCTTCAACCCGAAGCGCAACATTTATTTCAAGCTCTTTTTTGAGACGATCGCCGATCTGACGACTAGTTGTAAACTCGCCCTCCTTGCCCTTAAAAGGACTCGTATTCGGGCCAAGATACATGCTCAATGTTGGCGCCTCAATTGCTATGGCCGGCAGAGCTTCTGGAGCGTCTTTATCGGCAATTGTATCACCAATATGAGCGTCTGTGATACCTGTCAATGCAACAATATCGCCAGCTATCGCACTATCGACCTCTTCACGCATAAGACCACGATATGTAAAAATCTTATCGATACGCGCCGAACTTATAGCCTCATCCTTTATAAGCGCCACAGCTTGTGCACGCCTAGCCTGACCACGGGATATCCGACCAATCGCATACTTACCCAAGAATGAGTCATACTGAAGCGCAGTCACCAGCAACTGTAGACCACCATTTGCTTCAACATTTGGTGCTGGAATATCGTTAATAATTGCGTCAAAAATTGGCGTTAGATCAGCCTGTTCTGATGAATCGCCAGGAACATTTGGCCATGCCTTGCCATCTCGCCCAATCGCATAATAAACAGGATAGTGAAGCTGAGCCTCGTCGGTAGCTAACTCTAGAAATAGATCGCTAAGCTCGTCTTCCACTTCAGCGATACGACGCGCTGGCTTGTCAATTTTATTGATAATAACAACAGGCTTTAGGCCAACTTTTAGCGCCTTGCTAAGCACAAACTTTGTTTGTGGCATCGGACCTTCTTGAGCGTCGACGATCAACAATACACCATCTGCCATATTTAGCGTACGCTCAACCTCACCCGAAAAATCAGCGTGTCCTGGCGTATCAATAATATTTATTTTGTAATCACCATAGTAAATTGAGGTTTGCTTCGCAGTTATCGTAATACCTCGCTCATGCTCCTGATCACCAGAGTCCATAATAAGCTCCTGATTCATTTCAGCCTGGTTGTCACGAAATGTCTTTGACTGCTTTAGAAGTCCGTCAACAAGCGTCGTCTTGCCGTGATCGACGTGAGCAATAATTGCGATATTTCTAATATGTGATGCGTCGTTCATAATTTATCCTTTATACCGAGAGCTAGCCAGACCGATAAACACTTGATATCAAGCTTACCCCATGCGTCTATACCGAGTAGATCATTAAATAATGGTCCGTATTTAACAGACCTTCCCTTGACGTCATAGTTTATCACATTTTATCCAAAGGGTAAAAATATTTTACCCCAATATTCCATCGTTCCCCGAGAGAGTCTATTGGATCGTCGAGACAAATCCCGCTTGCTACAAATTAATCTTTGATAGATCGCCGTCAATCACGTGCGCATCCATCGCTGCCATTTCTGCTACATACGGACTCGTCTCATTGTATGGAAACATCAGGTAAATTATCTTGTCTAGCACGTGAGCAAACCCATACTCAAGGAAAGCATTTCCACCGATATAACCACTGATTCCGCGCTTTGGAACGTTCATCAGAAGTACAGCGTCTGCCTCCTTGATTTCATCATAATACGCCTTGATCAAGCCACCACTACGCTTATTCTCAGTTGACTCACTGTCTGTTTCGGGAGATTTTTCGCCACTAGCGTACATATCCGCACCATGCGGCACAGTTACCTCGTAGCCCTTAGATTTCAGATACTCGGCCGCCTCCATCATCTCTTTTGAGGCAGACATACTTCCGCAGATAACAATCTTTTTCATGCTCTTAATCATAGCAAAACACCCCTCGCAAGAGAAGTGTTTGCTGTGCTGCTACGCGCCCACCCGGGGCAGTAGTGTTGGTGAAATGTTTGTGTTTAATCGCAACAGGATACCCCGTTGCGTACCAGCATAACCATATTATTGCGCATATGCTTGTAAAATACAAGCTATCTGCATCGAGACTTGGACCTGCCGACGATAAATCTGGCATGCTATCATGATGAAATGAGAAAAGAACAAATCTTAAATATTATTGGCTGGATTGGTACGGCGATGGTTCTCGCCGGATACGGTCTATATACTTTTGGTATTATTCCTGACGTTATGGTGTATCACTATCTCAATCTAATTGGTTCTGTCGGTGTTATCGCAATTTCAAGCTATCGTCATGCGTGGCAGCCCGTGGTTATCAATAGCTTCATGGCGTTCTTTGCTCTCGTAGCAATCATCCGCTCACTGCTCTAGCAAATCTCCATGAGGTGTGATACCTTAAGAATGTTCAGAACAAGTGCAATACGTGAAATGAAAAAGAATCTTTGTATTTCTTTCGTCAGATCCGGTACACAAATGGTCGATCTGACGAAATAAGTAAAAATAGGAAAGAATAAATTATGGCAAATCTGTTTATCGGTAGTCTCGCCTATGCGACAACTGATGATACACTTAAAGCTTTTTTTGAGACAGTTGGCCCGGTCAAGGACGCCCGCGTCATCACTGATCGTGATAGCGGTCGCTCAAAAGGCTTTGGCTTCGTAGAGTACGAAGACGAAGCGCTCAATGAAAAGGCAATCGACGAACTTAATGGCAAAGAGCTTGACGGTCGTGCGATCGCAGTCAGTGTTGCCCGTCCAAAAGAAGAGCGCCCACGTGACGGCGGGTTCCGTAACAACGCCGGTAGTGGCAACGCCTTCCGTCAGCGTAGCTGGTAGTAGAAGGTTAGGTTAAAAAACACATCCAAGATTGGGCGTGTTTTTTAATTAGTCATCAACACGTCGAAAACGCGGCCTCAGACCTTCATCAGTCTCGACCATCTCGGTAAACACACTGCGAGGACAAGCCCATATGGCAGTCTGAGAGTTATATAGAGGGCAATATATGATTAAGGGCTCGTCCGTCTCGCTATGTAGGCCCTCGCCCAAAACTTCGTAGCGATCGCCTTTAAAATGTTCGTATTCCCCTGGAACAACTCGTTCACGCCCCTCGACCACCTCTGGGTAACGTGCTGAGTCTGCCTCAAAATATCCGATCCACGGGCTATCATCCCTCAGTACTACATCGTCAACATAATAACCCTTAGAGAAATCGCCTTTTTTCTCTCGACGACGCAACTGGTGATCTCGAATCACTGATTCATCTATTCCATATCGACGCTTAATCTCGTCTAGAACATTTTGAGCATCCGCAATCTCATCCAGCACCTCTTTTGACGCCTCCTCTACTACGGGTATTTCCCGAGCCTCCTCAACCAGCTTACGACGCAACTCTCGCAAAAGCGCCGTACCGTTTAGCTCCCTGTATTTGATATCAAGAGTATGTGGCTCTTCTATCGAGTTCTTCACCACAAGATCAGTAACTAGCTTATCAAACCGAAACGTCCGAGGCATCTTATAACATCTCCAAAAAATCTTTTTCGCTAATAATCATCGTACCATATTGTTCTGCTTTTTTAAGCTTACTCGCCCCTACTTTGCCACCCGTGACTAGGTAGTCGGTGTCCTTGCCGACCGAAGACTGAAATACTCCACCCTGGAGCCGAATCTTTTCAGCCGCTTCATCTCGCCCCATACTCTCTAACGTACCAGTTATCACAAACGATTTACCGACCAGTGAACCTGTCTTTTGCTCAAAACGAGGCACAACACCGTTACTCGAAAACTTTTCAAGTAATGCGACATTATCATCATCGGCGAACCAGGCAATAATACTCTCGGCAACGACCTCACCCACGCCATCTACCGAACGTAGCTCGTCAATAGTTGCTACAGACAAACGCTCCAGCGACATGAATCGATTCGCCAAATCTATAGCCGTTTGAATACCAACATGACGAATGCCGAGCCCAAATATAAACCTCTCGAGCGAAGGATTTTTGGCGTTAGCGATAGCACTAATCAGCTTTTCTGCCGAAAGATCAGCAAACCTATCAAGCTTTAGTAGCTGTGATTTTTGTAGAGAATAAATATCAGCTAAATCCTGCACTAATCCAGCGTCAACCAAAGCCTCAACGTTCTTCTCGCCTAGCGTGTCAATGTCAAGCGCCCCCTTACTGGCAAAATGCTGAAGAGCACGCTTTAATATTATCGGGCCAGTCAACCCCTTTACCCGATACACTACTTCATCATTTGGTCGCTCAAATTCAAGCTCCGGGTACTGACGAGACAGCTCCGCTACATAATCAAATGGCAACGCTCCCTGAGGACGCAGTTCTAGCAAAACTTGTTGAACCTGCGGAATAATATCACCAGCTTTATAGATAATCACCGTATCACCAATACGAATATCAAGTCGAGCAATTTCGTCGGCATTATGCAGACTAGCGTGCTGAACCGTCGTACCGGCGATCTGCACCGGATCAAACACTGCGACCGGTGTCGCTGCGCCAGTTCGCCCAATCGAGATCACTATATCTTTAACAACGGTCGTCGCTTCTTCGGCAGCAAACTTATAAGCAACCGCCGCTCGCGGAGTCTTACCAACCACACCAAGCTTGGCAAACTTCACACGGTCATTGACTTTGATCACAGCACCATCGGCATTAAATCTCAATCCATCACGAATTTCACCTAAGTGGTCAATGTACTCCATAACCTCATCAACACCTCGGACAACTTTTGTCAGCTTGCTAGTTGCAATGCCGAGTTCGCTCATCATCTGATACCCAAACGCGATCGTCGGCGTGTCGTCTAGACTGTCTCGTATGATGTCGTATCCTACAAAATGCAACGGTCGGGCGGCAACGAGCGTAGGATCGAGCTGTCGAATCGTTCCGGCCGCAAGATTGCGCGGATTTTTAAATAATGGCTCACCCAAAGCTTCTCGCTCTTTGTTTAGACGCATAAACTCATCTTTATACATGACGATTTCGCCACGGATTTCCGTTCGACCACGCAAAAAATGTGCAAATCGCTGATTTGGACGAAGTCTCAGAGGAACACTACTGATTGTACGAACATTCATCGTAACATCCTCACCCACTCTACTGTCGCCACGCGTTACCGCCTGAACCAGTAGACCATCCTCATAGATTAGCGAACAGGCCAGTCCATCCATCTTGATGTCGCACAGAAACTCATCGTCAACCGTAGGCAAAGTGCGACGCATGCGCTCGACCCAAGCCACTACCTCCTCGCGGTTAAATACGTCCGCTAGACTAATCATCGGCGTACGATGCGTAACTTTGGTAAACTTATCAAGCGCCTTTCCAGCAACTCGCTGAGTTGGACTATCAGGCGTCACCAACTCAGGATACCGCTCCTCGAGTTGAGACAGCTCGTGCTTTAGACTATCCGCCGCCGCCTCACTCATCGTTGACTCATCAAGTACGTGGTAGTGATAGCGATAGTCGTTAATTACCTCTCGGAGTTTTGCTACTCGCTCCCGTGCATCAGCTAGACTAAGCTGGCTTTGCATCATCATCAACAATTCTCCTGTATAACAAATAAATATATGCTGCAAACCAAACTACCGTTGCCGACGACATAAATGCGCCCACATAAGGCACAATTGGTACATTTTGGATCGCCGGTAGCGCTGACTTAATAACAGTATCAAGCAAAATTATCGGTATCATTACAGTCATCCAGGCCAGTATAATTATTAGCACTGCCCATAGCCATCGATATAGTATACGTAGTCGTCGACCGATCACGAGATCGCTCGAGGCTTTGAGTGCACGAAGCGGATACATACCCGGCAAGGTAACGACAACCAGCGCGATTAAGGTGCTTGTCGCCCAGTAAAACACCAGCACCGCGACCACAATTGCAAACAGCCAAAACAACATACTTCCGAATCCATTCTGCGCCAGCCCGACAGAAGTCAAACCCGCATACATAAGAGCCACTAGGCCAACTGGCACCAGCTGGATAGTCAGCACAAACAAAACAACCACTGTCGCAATTACTGGCGACCCAGAGTTATACAGCCCGTCACGCAATCGCGGTTTACGCTTTAGCAAGAATTCCCTAAGCAACCAAACCGTAGACAGCCAAACAAACAAAAGGGTGATCCCGAGGTAAATCTGCTGATCAACCGATAAGTCGCTCGATCCAGTCAAAAACGCCGACACTGCCAGTAGACCCGCCTCACCAACTTTTCCCATACCACCACTAAACAAGTCTTTACTAGAGTCTTTGAGCAGCGTATTAATCTGGCTGTATGTTTCTTGACTCGTGATTCCACCGATCAGAATCAATATCGCCGCATACAATATAACGAGAAGTAAAAATGTCCGTTTGTGGATGCGGAGTGTGCGTAAAACCTGACGCGTAAATGCGACATAGCCTGGTAATTTGAGGCTTCGGACATAATCGCGTCGATAAGTTCGCCGAAAGCTTCTGTGCGGACGACGCGCTAAAAACTTTTTATACCGATCAATGAGATTGTTTTTTTGCTCCAAAAACCAGCCACATACCGGACGACAAATTGACTGTTTTTTTTGTGGTTTCTTCCCCTTTTTTGACATAACCCCAGTATACCAGCTCAGGTACTCAAGAGCCACGTCCAAGGTCAGCCGGTCGTCACCAATTTTACCGAGTCTTTAGGGTCAAATAAAAAATGGCTAGTTGTTCGACACCTTAGAATCAGGCGTCAGTGACACTAGCCAAAGTCACTTTATGTACTATGGTATTTCAAACTTACCATCTACTGAAAAAGAGGGCCAGTAAATGATATCCCCCACTGCTGGATAGCATCCACGTCAGCATAGTCACCGGGGAATATTCCCTCAAGTTGCCAGCCGTTACGCTGCATACAGTCAACTTGCCATGACTTAGGTGTGATATGGGTGTAAAGCTTACGCTCTACGCCCATCAGCCCCACCCGTAGATAGGTCAGAATTGCCTCCAGAGACTCATAGTATGTTGCAACAAGTGGCTCTATTTTGGTCAGCAGGCCGTCTTTTGGCAGCACGCCAACCACTCCGACGACATCGGAACCGCTCACTGCAACAAATAGGCACCTGGATCGAAAGCCCAGATCGCTCTCGGAAATTAGCTCATCAATCCATCGCCAGTCAACCCCACTGAAGGCTTCACCCATCTGGGATGCGATAAGCTCAAAGACTCTGTCGCTATGAGGCCAATCACCAAATGGCACCACTTCTACCCTGGACAAACTGACTTTCGCTTCGCCTAAAGGCTTGTGAAGCATAACCTCCTCAATACCCAGTTTATACTGCTCTCTCGCCATTCCAGCAACACAAAAACCCTTTCGGAGAAAGAATATTAGCGCTCTTTGATTTGGCTTAGCCACAGTGCAATACACCCGACTAGCACCAAGTCCTCTGGCAAATTCTTCAGCATACTCTAGTAGAGCACCACCAATGCCCAGCTTTTCGCGATACTCTTCGCTCACGATCAGTGGACCTATTTTTACTGATGACTGCACGAGTCGATTCTCAACAACTCTTACAAACCCAGCCAATCTACCGAAATACTCAGCGATAAATACTCGCCGCATGGGTACCGCGAGGTAGTCAATTCCACCCTGTACACTAGCGAACATATTCTTCGCTCGTGCGTACTGATTGCCAGGGTAGAGAGGTCCCAGGGTTCTCTTCATTATAGAAGAGGCAAAACCGAGATCATTTTGATTCGCCTCTCGAATCAAAATACCATTCATAATGTACACCTTCCTGAATTGGTCACGTCCCCTTGACGCGACGAGATAGGACACTTAATATTATATCATCAAATAAGCTCGTATTCAACTCCAAGTACGCTGCCTACTCTCTGGTCGCCTAGTGGATAAAATTTTATTGAGCACTAGCCCAAACCATACTTGGTGCGCGGAGCGGGAGTCGAACCCGCACGCCTTGTGGGCCCCAGATTTTAAGTCTAGTATGTCTACCAGTTCCATCACCCGCGCGTATATTTCTAGTATACTAGAAATATGACACAAATTGTTATTATTCATGGCGGCGACAGTTTTTCCTCATATGATAAATACCTAAAAGACCTAAAAAATAGACAGCTCGACGTCGATCAGCTACGACCCAACAAGCGCTGGAAAGACACGGTTATCGCAGCCTTTCCAGGGGCCGACATCTTAATCCCTACCATGCCAAATAGCGCTAACGCCCAATATGACGAATGGGTAATTTGGTTTGAGAAAATTATCCCCTATTTCAGTGATGACGTACGGCTTATCGGACACAGCCTGGGTGCAATGTTTCTCGCAAAATATCTTCACGAAAACCCTCTCAAAAAACCAGTCCACCAGCTGATACTGCTCGCCGCTGGCTATAACGACAGCACCGAAGACTACGGCAGTTTTATGATTACATCAGCAAAAGGTATCGAAAAAAGCGCCGACGAAGTCCACCTACTCCATAGTCGAGACGACTTCATCGTGCCCTACTCCGAGCTCGCCAAGTTTGAGGCCGACATACCGACCGCTCATGTTCACACATTTGACAATAAAAATCATTTTCTCGACGCAGACCTCCCCGAGCTGATTGCACTACTAAAACAAAAATAACCTCGAATTTTCAAGGTTATTTCATGGAGGCACGTACGAGAGTCGAACTCGTCTAAAAGGTTTTGCAGACCTCTGCGT
>ERZ772917.371-NODE-371-length-32471-cov-17.503455_pt1 | contig 32471 bp, 26 predicted proteins | sample MGYA00511187_ERZ772917 | MGnify/ENA primary metagenome ERZ772917 (study PRJEB29015, sample SAMEA2737925) | human oral metagenome | biome: human oral; feature: human-associated habitat; material: dental | place: China | collected 2012 ...
CGTGCCCCAGAGTCGCGTGTCCCTGCGAGTAGTAGACAGTGAAGGGGTTACTCCCACTCTCTAAAACCTTATTGACCAGCGCCTTGTGCAAACATCGGTTCTTCGCATAGGCCGCGCGCGCTTTACCTGAGAACCCAGCGACGGCTGACGTGATGCCAGAAGGCAATTCGTACGGGTACCGGTACTTATCATTCCCGTTGACAACCTGGTAGTGGGGCAGCAGATCGAAGACGGAATCCCATGTCCTCACCGTGTCAGTAACAGCCTGAGGCACATATGGCCCGATGCGCATCCCATTAACCAAGACATCGAGTGCCTTCGCAGCCCCTCGGTACGGCGTACCGAGGGTAATGATCTGATCGACGTCGATACCCTCACTCAGGAAAGCCCACCACCACGCGGCAACCAGGCCGCCCATCGAGTGCGCGACGAGCACGACGCGCCGTCCCTGCGCCCGCTCGCGCACCACACGGTCCAAATCATTGGCGATATGTTCCACCGACCGGCGGAAATCATAAGGAAAAGCGACCACGGTAGCGTCCGGATCGACCAGTTCCGCACCCGCGGTTACAACGCGTCCAGGGGATAGTCCCAGTCCCTTGCTGATACCGTTCAGCAAGCCGTCGTAGCCGGTCATGAGTTGCCAACATATCACCGAACAGGGCCCGACGAGTCCGACCGGGCGCAGCTCGTTGTTCGGATCGAGCACGCTCGGTTCACACAGGCGAGCGACCAAGCCGGAGACGCTGGCTCCGTACACTCGTTTCCCCGACGAATCGGCGAGTTCACTTCCCCCGATACCGGGAATGACGACGACCAGTGGCAGGGAACGGGACATCGGTGTACCTCCTCGTTATGGTGTCTTACATTACACTGACCACAAGCTCAGGGTACCCCGAATGACGGTTTGACGACAACAAACGGATCAACCGGTATCAGTTCTCATACAGACCCCTACGAGGTCTCAGCGTTCGTCGCACCCGAGGCCGGGCACTCAGGCGCCGAGGACTCTCAAGACCACTGATCGAGGGGACGGTCGTTCCAGGTCAGGGCGCGCAGTCCCTTGGCCAGCTCGGAGGCCGAGTTCGGGACGAAGCCCGGTGCCCACTCGAAGGTGGACGTGCCCGTGTTCGACATGAAGTGCTTGGAAACCAGCTCCTCGTCGATCTCTTGGGACAACCAGGTGGCCAGCAGGCGCGTGAGCGCGCCGTGGATAACGAAGACCGCGACGGCCTCGTCCCCCGCTTGCTCACGCGCTTCCAGGCCCACGCGACGAACGGTCTCGAGCGAGCGCGCCAGTGCCTCGCGCCCATTTTCGCCGCCGGGCATACGGCTATCCAGCTCACCCGCACACCACGACAGGGTTGTGCGCACGTAGAGGGACTGAGAAGCCGGGTCAGCAGCCATCTCAAGGTCACCGGAACGCAGCTCGCGGATGCCGGGCTGCACCTGCGGGGTCAGCCCGTACCGGCTCGCCAGTGGTGCCGCCGTCAGGTGCGTGCGGTGCAGGCCGGACAGCGCGATGACACTCGGAGGAGGCGCGACCTCGGCCTCCCAACGGTTCGCGAGACGCTGGGCCTGGAGGAGTCCTTCAGGGGTCAGCCCGAGGCCAGGGCGCACGGTATCGAGCGCGCCGAGGCGATTCGCGGGGGTTTGTCCGTGCCGTACCAGCACAATCTTCACTGCTGCTCCCAGAAAAGTCGTTCCATCACGGCGCGCGCTTTGCGTCCAGCGCGCAGCCAGTCGTCTTCGAGGGCGTTCAGCCCGCCGCTACCGTACCCGAGGATCGCCGCGAGGGCACGTAGCTCCGCGCTGTCACGAGGCAAGACGTCGAGCTTCACACCGCTCATGCGCCCGGTCGCCAATGTGTTGCCGGCGCGGATGCGGGTGGCCAGATCCCAGGCATTCAAAAGTATCTCGGCGTCCGAGGCTCCCAGCAGCCCGGCTTCGCGGGCGGCCGCGATGGCGTCGGTCGTCGACGACGTGCGCAGGGCGTCAACCTCGCGCCCGTGGCGCATCTGGATGAGCTGGATCGTCCACTCGACGTCGGTGAGGCCACCGGGTCCGAGCTTCACGTGACGAGCGGGCTCAATTCCGCGCGGCAGGCGCTCGTTTTCCATGCGGGCCTTGAGCAAACGAATGTCGCGCACCTCCGACTCGCTCACCTGACGGTAGGCCATAGATTCAAACAGGGCATGGGCGCGCTGAGCCAGGTCGCTTGATCCGATCGGACGGGCGCGAACGGCAGCCTGGCGCTCCCACGTGGAGGCCCAGCGCTGCGCGTACTCCTCGTGCGAGGCGATCGTGCGACTCATCGGACCGTTCTTACCCTCGGGGCGCAGGTCGAGGTCGACGACGATGCCGAGTTGGCTGGTCGCCGAGCCGAGCAGCATCTTGACGCGGTTGACGATCGCGGTGGCGCTGGCCGCGGCCTCGGAGTCGGAGGCACCACCCACGGGCTCGTGCAGGGCGATGACGTCGGCGTCGGAGGCGTAGGAGCACTCGCGCCCGCCGTAGCGCCCCATCGCGACGAAGGCGACGCTGGCCCGCGAGCTCCCCCACCGCTCGGCATCCTCGCGCCGGGCAATCGCCAGCGCACCGAGCAGGGCGGCGTCCGTCGCGTCCGCGATCGCGTGACCGCGCGGATCGACCCCGCCCAGGAGGTCGCTCATCGCGGCGCGCGTCAGCTCGCGGGTGCGCACGGCCCGCACGCGGGCGGCCGCCTCGGTCGCATCGTCGTGCCGATCGATGAGCGCCGCAACCTCGCGGGTCAGGCGCTCGGGCGGGCGCGGTGCCAGCTCGGAGTCGTCGTCCAGCCAGGCGACCGCCTCGGGGCGTTTGGCCAAAGCCTCGGCGATCCACCGAGAGTTCGGCAGCATCGTCATGAGCCTGCGGGCCGCCACCCCCGAGTCGCGCAGGAGCGCCAGGTACCAGTGAGAGTCCCCGATGTCCTCAGAGAGGATGCGGAAGTTCAGCAGCCCCATGTCGGGATCCGCGCCACCGGCCAGCCACGAGATGAAGACGGGCAGGAGGTGGCGCTGGATGGCGGCGCGCCGGCTCGTCCCCTGAGTGAGCGCGGCAATGTGCGTGAGAGCGCCCGCCGGGTCGCGGTAGCCGATGGCCGCCAACCGGTCGCGCGCGCCCTCGGCGTGCAGGGAAGTCTCGTCCTCGCGAAGCTGCGCGGTGGCCGCGACGATCGGCCGATAGAACACGTCCTCATGCAGGGCACGCACGCTGGCGCGCACCTCGTCGATCGCCGCGCGGATCGAGTCCGCGTCCGGGTAGCGCGCAGGATCCATCGCGCGCCCCAGCACGCGCAGCTCCCGGTCCTTGTCGGGAATCAGGTGGTTGCGGCGCATGCGCGGCAGCTGCGTGCGATGCTCGACGGCGCGCAGGAATCGGTAGCACGACGCCAACCGGTCGCCGTCCGAACGGGCGATGTATCCTCCCTCGCGCAGCGCCTCGATCGCCTCCAGGGTGGAGCGCACCCGCAAGAACGCGTCGGTGCGCCCGTGCACCAGCTGGAGGAGCTGGACGGTGAACTCCACGTCGCGCAGGCCGCCGCGCCCAAGCTTGAGCTCACGCGAGGCGTGGGAGCGCGAAATGTTGTCCTCGACGCGCCTACGCATCGCGCGCGCGGCCTCGACGAAGCCCTCGCGCGCCGAGGCGCTCCACACGTAGGGCTGGGCGGCTTCCTCGAAGGCCATTCCGAGGCGGGGGTCGCCCGCGCACGCTCGCGCTTTGAGCAGCGCCTGGAACTCCCAGGTCTGGGCCCACTTGTCCCAGTACTGGCGGTAGGACTTGATCGTGCGCACGAGGACGCCGTTGCGCCCCTCGGGGCGCAGGTTCGCATCCACCGTCCATAGCGGAGCTTCGGTTCCTGGGCCCGAGCAGGCCGAGGCCGTGGCGGAAGCCAGACGGGTCGCGATCTCCAGGGCGCTTCGTTCGTCCCCGTCCGCCCCGGCCTCAGCAACGTAGACGACGTCCACGTCGGAGATGTAGTTGAGTTCGCGCGCGCCCGTCTTGCCCATCGCGATAATCGCGAAGGGAACCCGCGCCTCCGGGTCGATGTCGCGGCGCGCCAGGGCCAGGGCTGCATCCAAGGTGGCGTCCACCAGGGCAGCGATGCGCTCCCCCACGATCGGCATCATGTCCTCGGGGGATGCGCTCGTCAGGTCGTCGGCCGCCAGGTGCAGCACAACGCGGCGATATGCGGCGCGCAAGTCGTCGACGCTGGCCTCCGGCGCGGCCACCCACGCGCCGCCGCCGACGCTGTGGGCTCCCACGGCCTCGTACAAGACGTCGCGCGGCTCGCCCGGCTTCTCGTTCATCGCCGCCACGCGCGAGGGCTGCGCGATCACGTAGTCTCCCAGCCACTGGCTGGCGCCCAGGATCGCGCACACGCGCCGCCGAGCATGCTCGTCCGTGCTGAGCGTCTCGACGAGACCCGGGTCCGCCTCCCTCAGTCGCACCGCCTGCAGCAGTGCCTGATCCGGGTCGGCCGACGCACTCAGATCCGCGACCCACGACTCGCCCCGGGGAAGCTCCTCAAGGAAGGCCTGGGCGCGGCGCGCGTCCAGGAAACCCGCGACCCGCAGCTCCTCGGGGGTCACCGCGGGACGACCTTCAAGAATTGCTCGATCTCCTGGCGGGTGATCTGCTGGCGGTACTCGGTCCACTCCTTGCGTTTATTACGGATGACGTAGTCGAAGACCTGCTCGCCGAGGGTGGAGGCAACCAGCTCCGACCCCTTCATTGCCCGCACCGCGTCCGACAGGGAGGCGGGCAGGGCGTGGATGCCCATCACCTGCCGCTCGCGATCGGACAGATCCCACACGTTGTCCTCCGCCTCGGGCATGAGCTCCATCTTCTTCTCGATGCCGTCCAAGCCCGCCGCGATCATGACGGCGAAGGCCAGATACGGGTTCGCGCTCGGATCGGGGGCGCGGTACTCGATGCGCGCGGATCCGCTCTTCTTCGGCTTGTACAGGGGGACGCGCACGAGAGCCGAGCGGTTCAAGTGCCCCCAGCACACGTAGGAGGGCGCCTCTCCCCCGCCCCACAGGCGCTTGTACGAGTTCACGTGCTGGTTCGTGATCGCAGCCATGTCCCCCGCGTGGGCGAGGAGCCCCGCGATGAAACGCCGCCCCGTCGTGGACAGACGGTACTGGCCCGACGGGGAAAAGAACGCGTTCTCCTCGCCCTCGAAGAGCGACAGATGCGTATGCATGCCCGATCCCGGGTGCTCGATGAACGGCTTGGGCATGAAAGTAGCGACCAGCTCCTCGCGCAGCGCCACCTCCTCGATGACCGTCCGGGCCGTCATAATGTTATCGGCCGCACGCACCGGATCCACGGCGCGCAGATCAATTTCGTTTTGGCCGGGCCCACCCTCGTGGTGCGAAAACTCCACGGGGATACCCATGTCCTCCAGCATGCGCACCGCGCGGCGCCGGAAATCGTTCGAGTCCCCACGCGCCACGTGATCGAAGTAGCCCGCTTGATCCACGGGCACCATGCGCTCGGGGGTCACAGGCTGACGGAGGAGGTAGAACTCAATCTCGGGATGCATCATGACGCGGAATCCCGCGTCCGCGGCGCGCTCGACCGTGCGCTCCAGGACACCGCGAGGGTCTGAGGGGGCGGGACGCCCGTCCGGCATGAGCACGTCGCAGAACATGCGCGCCACGGGCTCGTCCTGCGGGCGCCACGGCAGCAGCTGGAACGTCGAGGCATCCGGCATCAGCAGCATGTCCGACTCAAACACGCGGGTCAGGCCCTCGACGGCCGAGCCGTCGAAGCCAATCCCCTCGCTGAACGCATCCTCGAGCTCACCCGGATCGATAGAAATCGACTTCAGGACGCCCGCGACGTCCGTGAACCACAGCCGAATGAAACGGATATTCTTCTGCGCGACCTCGCGCAGCACATGCTCCTGGTGCGAATCCACCGTTGACCTCCCGTTGAATAGACGACGGGCCGACCGCAGGGACTGCGGTCGGCCCGGCATAGGGTTCAGTCTACTTGCCCAGGTTGAAACCCTTCGAGATGGACTCCAGTGCGCCGGTGAGATCGGAGGGAAGCATCCACAGCTTGGACGCCTGTCCGTCGGCGATCTTCGGCAGCATCTCGAGGTACTTGTAGGAGAGCAGCTCGGGCGTGGCCTTGCCCGCGTTGATCGCGGCGAAGACCGTCTGAATGGCCTCGGACTCACCCTGAGCGCGCAGGATCTGCGCTTGGCGGGCACCCTCTGCCTGCAGGATCAGGGCTTCCTTCTGACCCTTGGCCTGCAGCACCTGAGCCTCCTGCTGGGCGGAAGCGGCCAGAACGGCGGCTTGCTTAGCACCCTCGGCCTTCTTGATCTGCGCCTCACGCTCGGCCTCGGCAGTCAGAATCGTGGCGCGCTTCGTGCGCTCGGCGGTGATCTGCTGCTCCATGGCGGCCAGGACTCGCGGCGGCGGCTCGATGGACTTGAGCTCGACGCGGGTCACGCGGATGCCCCACGGGCCCGTCGCCTCATCGAGGACGCCACGCAGCTGCTTGTTGATGGACTCGCGCGAGGTCTGCGTCTGCTCGAGGTCGAGGGAACCGATCAGGTTACGCAGCGTCGTCGCGGTCAGCTGCTCGATCGCCTGCAGGAAGTTGGCGACCTCGTAGGTCGCGCTTCGCGGATCCGTGATCTGGAAGTAGATGACGGAGTCGATCGAGACCATCGCCTGGTCGGCGGTGATGACGGGCTGGGGCGGGAAGTTCGCCACCTGCTCACGCAGATCGATGCGGGCGGCGACGCGATCCACGAAGGGGACCAGCAGGTGGAAACCGCCCTGCATGACCGCCTGGAAACGGCCAAGGCGCTCGACAACGTACGCCTGCGACTGCGGAACAATCCGCACTGCACGGGCGAGCGAAACCACGACAAAAATGACGACAGCAAGCACCACGATCAACACGATGTTGCCGATGATGTCACCTGAATTCACAGCGTCTTTCCTTTCTTACGTCAGTGAAAAATACAAGATGCGCGGGATCAGGACGCCGAGTCCCCGTACGGATGCGTCGAGGCCGCAGACGCCGGGCTGAGGGCGCTCACGACGGCGGTTGCACCGTCGATGCGATCAACACGAACTTCGGCGCCAACGGGCAGCGTCGGCCCCTCAGTGCGCGCACTCCACTCTCCGCCGGAGAACTGGATGCGCCCGTGGCGCTCCCCCACGGCCTCGGTCACGTAACCGGTCTTGCCAATCAGACCGTCAGTGTTGCTCGGAACGTAACCGCTGGATCGGTCGATACGCCCCTTCAGGAAGGGACGCAGGATGACCAAAAGAGCGATCGAGACGACAATGAAGACGATGGCCTGAACCGTCAGATTTGCGCCGAACGCGCCCGCGATGCCCGCGGCCAGCGCGCCGATCGCAAACATGAGGAACACGAAGCTCACGCTCATGACCTCGACGATTCCGCAGACGAGGGCGCCGAGAATCCACAGCCACCAGGTACTCATCACACAATCCCTTTCAGTCGGTCACGCCGCGTGCCCACCAGCGCCCGTCGGTGCTGCCGGCAAGCAGAGGCATGCCGTACACCTCTGATAGGTTAACACCCGTCAGGACGTCCTCGATCGGCCCCTGATGCGTGATCGCACCGTTCGACATGATCGCGCAGTGAGTGGCACCCGCGGGGATCTCTTCGATCTGGTGCGTGACCAGGATGACCTGCGGTGACTTCGAACCCTCCATGATCTCTGACAGAGCGGCGATCAGCAGCTCACGCGCACCCAGGTCGAGGCCCGACGTCGGCTCGTCGAGGATGAGCACCTCCGGATCGGTCATGAGGGCGCGCGCCAGCAGCACGCGCTGAGCCTCACCCTCGGAGAGCGTCGAAAACTCGCGCTGTGCCAAGTGCGAAACGCCGAAAATGTCCATGAGCGCATGGGCACGCTCGTCGTCGACCTGCTCATACTCCTCGTCGTGGGCGACCGAAAGGCCCCAGGCGGCGCTGCGCACCGTGTCGAGGACCGTCTGGGTCGGCACGATCTTAGCCCCCACCGCCGCGGAGGACAGCCCCACGCGCGTCGCGATCTCGGCCGGATCAGCATCCAACAAATTGGTTTCTGACACCGTCACCTCTCCACTATCGGGAGTGATGCGGCCCGAGGCCACGCGCGCCAGCGTGGTCTTGCCCGCGCCGTTCGGGCCGACGATGACCCAGTGCTGGCGCGGACGCGTCGACCACGAGACGTCGGACAGGACCTGCGTGTCCCCGCGTTGGAGAGACACGTGAGAAAGATTCAGGACGTAAGTCATGTATCCAGCCTAGTCGCCTGTCGGGTGACGTGCGCCCTAAACGAGCGAACGGTACAGCTCAGCGGTCTTGACGCCGATCGCTTCCCAGGAGAAGTGATCGCGGGCTCGAACGAGGCCGGCCTCGCCCATACGACGTCCCAGCTCCGGGTCGTCGAGGACACGCACCAGGCGATCCGCCATCGCCTCCTCGAAGGCGCGAGGATCGAGTGGCGTTCCCGTGCCGTCCTGCATCTGCTCGATCGGGACGAGGTAGCCGGTCTCGCCGTCAACGATCACGTCGGGAATGCCGCCGGTCGCGGTGCCGACGACGGGCAGGCCGAGGGCCATGGCCTCGAGGTTCACGATACCGAGAGGCTCGTACACCGACGGCGTAATAAAGACCTGCGCCGAGGACAGGATCGCTGCCACCTCGGGTTGGGGAAGCATCTCGGAGATGAGAACGACGCCCGAACGGCGAGCGCGCAGCTCGGCGACGAGACCCTCCACCTCTGCGGCGATCTCGGGCGTATCGGGAGCGCCTGCGCACAGCACGAGCTGAACGTCATCGGGCAGCAACTGAGCCGCCCGCAGGAAGTAGGGCAGTCCCTTTTGACGAGTAATGCGGCCGACGAACACCACCGTGCGACGGGACGGGTCAATACCGTGCTCGGCGAGGACACGGGCGCGCAGCTCCTCGCCCGCCTCCCCCACGGGGGCATGCCACTTGTTCAGGTCGATGCCGTTGTGGATGACGTGCACGCGCTCGGGATCGACGGCCGGGTAGCAGCGCAGGATATCGTCACGCATGCCGTTCGAGACGGCGACGATCGCGCTCGCAGCCTCGTAGGCAGTCTTCTCCACGTAGGAGGACAGGCGGTAGCCGCCGCCGAGCTGCTCGGCCTTCCACGGGCGCAGGGGCTCGAGCGAGTGCGCCGAAATAACGTGCGGGATGTCGCCGAGAAGCGACGCAACATGTCCGGCAAAGTTCGCGTACCAGGTGTGGGAATGAACCAGGTCAGAGCCCTCGCACGCGGCGGCGATCTCGAGGTCAACACCGAGCGTACGCAGGGCGGCGTTCGCTCCGGCGAGCTGAGGCAGATCAGCGTGCCCAGTCACGCCCGGGTCGGCTCCATCGGTGCACGGTTCGCGAGGACCGTCAAACGCCTGGACGCGCAGGTCATCGACGAGGCCGCGCAGGACCTTGGCCAGTTCGAGCACGTGGACACCGGCTCCTCCGTAGACGTGAGGCGGGTATTCGCGGGTAAGGAGATCAACGCGCATGGTGGGGTCCTTCCGACGGGAGCGACATGTGAGATACATCGTATCCGATCTCGCGTCACCGCTGGCCAAAAACGAGACGGTGCAGCAATCGATAGACATTTGTAATACAGTGTGATCACTCACACGGATCCGCGCAGATGCGGGTCCACTCGACCAACGAAGAGGTGCCACATGGCAAAGAACCACGTTCTGGCAATTGTTCTCGCGGGCGGTGAGGGTAAGCGACTGATGCCCCTGACGGATGACCGTGCAAAGCCGGCGGTTCCTTTCGGTGGCCACTTCCGTCTGATCGATTTCGCGCTATCGAACATCGTGAATTCCGGATATCTCAAGATTGTTGTCTTGACGCAGTACAAGTCCCATTCGCTCGACCGCCACGTCACAAAGACATGGTACACGTCCCCTCTACTCGGCAACTTCATTGCCCCTGTGCCGGCTCAGCAGCGTCGCGGGCCGCACTGGTACCTGGGTAGCGCGGATGCCATCTACCAGTCACTCAACATCGTCGACGACGAGCAGCCGGAGTACATCGTCATCATCGGTGCGGACAACATCTACCGCATGGACTTCTCGCAGATGGTCCAGCACCACATCGATTCGGGCTTGCCCGCCACGGTCGCCGGCATCCGTCAGCCGATTGAGCTGGCTTCCGCGCTCGGCGTCATCGACGGCGAGAACGGGGTCGTCAAGAACTTCCTCGAGAAGCCGAAGAACGCTGTGGGCCTGCCCGACGATCCGACCAAGGTCCTCGCCTCCATGGGCAACTACGTGTTCACCACGAAGGATCTGGTGAACGCCCTGCGTGAGGACGCGGAGAACCCCAATTCGAAGCACGACATGGGCGGCAACATCATCCCGTGGTTCGTCGAGCGTGGCGAGTGCGGCGTCTACGACTTCCAGGATAACGACGTTCCGGGGTCGACCGACCGTGACCGCGACTACTGGCGTGACGTCGGTACGCTGGACGCCTACTACGAGGCGAACATGGACCTGATCTCGGTGCACCCGGTGTTTAACCTGTACAACCGTGAATGGCCGACCATGACGATGATCGACGGTTCGCTGCCGCCGGCTAAGTTCGTCTACGGCGATGCGGATCGCCTGGGTCATGCAATCGACTCGTTCGTCTCCCCCGGCGTCATCGTCTCTGGTGGCGAGATCGTGCGCTCGGTCATTTCCCCGAACACCTACGTCCACTCGTGGGCGAAGATAGAGGATTCGGTCGTCATGCACGGCTGTCGCATCGGCCGCTCGGCGCAGGTCGTGAAGACGATTCTGGATAAGAACGTCCTCGTTGAGGAAGGTGCCGCCGTCGGTGTCGATCTTGACCACGATCGCGAGCGCGGCTTCACCGTCACCGAGTCCGGTATTACGGTCGTTCCCAAGGGTGCGGTCGTCCGCAAGTGAGTATGACTCACCGTCTCGACGAGCCGGGTGCTCCGCAGCTGTTTGTCAGCGGGGCACCCGGCCTCGTCGTCACCGACGTCGATTCGACCCTGATCCGTCAGGAGGTCATCGAGGAGCTCGCAGGCGCTGCGGGCACTCGTGAGCGGGTCGCTGAGATTACGGCTCGTGCGATGAATGGCGAGCTCGATTTCGCGGAGTCTTTGCGCGAGCGCGTTGCGACCCTGGCGGGCGTTCCCGAGTCTGTCTTCGGCGACGTTTTGGCTTCCATCACCCCCACAGCGGGTGCGCGCGAGCTGATCGACGCGGTGCACCGGTCCGGCGGAAAGTTCGGCATCGTCTCGGGCGGATTCGAGGAAGTGGTCGCTCCCCTGGCGGCCTCCCTCGGCATCGATTTCTACGCGGCGAACCGCCTCGAGGTCGCCGACGGCGTGTTGACGGGCCGTGTCCTTGGGCGCATCGTGACCTCCCAGGTGAAGGTCGACTGCCTACGTTCGTGGGCCTCGTCCCTCGGGGTCCCTCTCGAGCGAACGGTCGCGATCGGCGATGGGGCGAACGACATCCCCATGATGCACGAGGCCGGGGTCGGTATCGCGTTCTGCGCGAAGCCCGCCGTGCGCGAGCAGGTGTCGGTCCAGCTCAACGCTCCGGATCTGTCTCTGACAATCGCTCCCCTCGGCCTCGCCTAGGAGGAAACGCTAGGGTTCGCGCGTGTCGGTCAGGCGGATCATGTGCCCATCCCACCCATCGCGCCAGGCGCGGGCATACTCGAGGATCGCCGCTGGGTAGATCTCTCCATCGATCTGGGCCACGGCCTCGTCAATATCCCACCAGGCCTGAGTGTCGATGACGGAGCGTTCCAGCTCAGTCCATCCTTCCCTGCTCAGCACGGTCGAGGGTGCCTGCGCGATGAAAAACCACTCGTCTTGCCGGGCGGTGACCGCCAGGAAGTCGAACTCGGCGGTCCGGTAGAGGACGGGACCCACCAGGTCTTCAGGAGCCAGCTTAATGCCTGTTTCTTCAAAAACCTCACGCACGGCTGCGGCGCGCGGGTCTTCCCCATCTTCGATGCCGCCACCGATCGTAAACCACCAGAACCGCTCCGGTTGATCTTCGTCGTGGCCCTTGGCCAATAGGACCCGTCCACGGTCGTCAAACAGAAGGACGCGGGCGGCCTCCCGGTGGGGATAACCGTCCGCGTCCACAGGCCAGTCGAGTGCGCTCATGCCTCCAGGGTAGCCCGGTGGCGGCGCAGTCCCCACACGAGGAGGGCGACGCTCACGACGAACAGCGGGATTTGAATCGCACCGTAGGTCAGGTTCCACGAGTCTTCGGGAGCCACGAACCCCAGGCCGTTGGCCTGAGCGTGCAGCGCGAGCGCTCCGACGAATCCCGCAACACCGGCGAGGATTCCACGCATCGCGCTATTGGCACGCAGGACGGCCCAGGCCAGCGCGTATCCAAACACGCCGGTGAAGATAGCGTGAGCGTATGCGCCGAGAATGGCGCGCACGAGGAAGGATTCCCACAGTCCACCCATGCCGTCTTCGAGGGCGCTCACGTAGTACCCCACGTCCTCGCCCCAGGCGAAGCCGATGCCAACAAGAGCACCGAGAACGCCGCCCTGCGCAGGCCGCTCGAGCAGCTTACGTGCAGCGAGAATCAACGCGAGGACGCCGAGGCCTTTGCCGGTCTCCTCAACGACGGGTCCCGTCAGCACGGACGTCACACAGTCAACGGTACTTTCCGCTAGGCCCGAGTCTTCAACGGCAGAATCCAAAAAGCCGTTTCCGAAGCCGGCAAAAATGAGAGCACCGCCGGTTCCCCAGGCGAACGCGGCGAGCCATGCGAGAACCGAAGGCTTCACGCGCGCCCACGCACCGAGGAACACGAGTCCCACAACTGCGCTCAGCGTCGAGGCTCCGACCGCAAGCCAAGCATCGGAGGACGAGACTCCGGCCAGGGCGTTCGAAAATTCATAGATAGCCGCCGGGATACTCACTGCGATCAGCACGGCGGAGCAGATGATCAACGCCCAGGAACGTGGGCGCGTCGACAGTTCATCAGTCACTTAGGTTTCCTTTCTGTTGCTGCCCATCGTGCCCCATGTTCCTGTGCGTCGCCTATGAGGGGACGATGGAACTGCCGTGAGAAGGCGCTGACTCGAAAGGCGTGCACCAGTGGCCTCCAAGAAAGCCTGCCGTTGCCTCAGCTCGCCTGAAGCACCCCGCTACACCAGCTCAATGCTGCGCGTCAGGCGACCTGCGCCCGACCGGCAACGGCGTTTGTGACATCCTTTTGTTGCTCCGCGATCGAGGCCAGTCGCAGGAATTCGCGCCGGTTGTCGACGGCATCAGCCAGCATCTGACGATCATTTTCAATTCGCGAGGGATCGGCACCATGACGAGCCATGAGGCGCTGGTCAAGGCCGAGGGAGGCCAAGTCGGACAAGAAGGCGCGCATCGCACGCTTCGCATTCCGACCACCCTGGGCAGCCCACTCGAAGGCAGCCTTACGCGCGCGACGATCGGTCGCCATCGATACTTCGCCGGGAAGGATCCATCCGGTGCGCACGTACGGGACCAGGCCGTCGCGAATGTGGAGGGCCTCGCGGCGAGCAGCTCGCAGCAGCAGAATCGACCAGAGAAGGAACCCAGGAATACCCACCACGAGATACATCGCGATGAAGCCCAATCCGGATCCGGTCAGGGTGGTGCTTCCATTCCACACGAAGTGAATGAGCATCGCGAAGAACCAGAAGATGATCACGATAGCGGTCTTCGACCAGCCCCGCTTGAACTTGAGGAGGGCGAGCGCCAGTCCGATGCCCGTCATCGAGGTTGCCATCACGTGCAGGAAGGGCCCCAGCAGGGCACGAACGACGAATACAAAGACGAGGGTCTGTGTACCTTGTCCCTCGGTGCGCAGGAAGTACAGGATGTCCTCGAAAAACAGGAACCCAGCTGCCGAGAACCCCGCGTACACGACACCGTCGAGCACCGAGTTGATGGAGTTGCGTCGTACAACGACGATGATGAGGACACCGATCCCCTTGAGGGACTCCTCCACGAGGGGCGCGATGAATGCAGCGCCAAGTGCCTCCGCGCGGTCGATGTCGCCGATTGTGGCGGCGATGTCCGCGCTCAGCGCCGTGTTCATAATCATCGCCGACAGCGTCGCCACGCCTCCGCCCCAGAGGAACATCGCAAGCTTCGTCGTCCACGGTTCGGGTTCCCAGCGATCGATGCGCTGGAGGAATCCGACGACGATCACGAGGGCGACGAGGGACAGCAGCGTCGTCTTCACGAATGATGTCACACTCGAAGACTCGGGTGCCAGACCGTAGATAATGATGCCGATTGTCCCCAGCACGCCGATCGTCGTCATGACGACCTCGAACCAGGGGAAGGAGTGCACGGGCTTGGGAGGCTGCCAGACGGGAGCGACATCGTCGGGGGCCGGTGCCGAGACGCCGTCAGTGGAGTCGATCGTGGCGCTGCTGATCTTGCTGAGGCGATAGTCCTCGCCGGGTCCTCCCCAGTGGGTCGCGTGCATGTCAGTAACCTCGTCCGCCAGTTCGCGTGTCATCATCAAAGTCAATCGGCTCGGGAATCGGAGCATGCCCGGCCAGTCGCAACAATTTTACCATTCGTGCGGAACGCAGGGCGCGAACTCCCGCGACATCCACGTTATGCACGTTGCGTGTGAGCTCGATGCGATAGCACGTCGCATCCAACGCTTCCAGGCGTGCACCGGCCTCAGGATCCGACGCAATCCGTGCCCGTTCGTCGGGGGTGAGAGACTCACGGATTGCTCGGGACAGGGCGGATGCACGCTCCAAACGCGTCGCGACGTCGACACGATCGCCCTGGCGTTGCCCCGCAGTTCGGCGGTCGAGGCCATCGGTGGTGAGCTGGTCTCCCCCGTCCTTAATGTAGGCGCGTGCGGCGTCGGCGAGGCCAGAGCCTTCCAGCCCGGCGCTGCGGCTCAGCAGGTCCGCCTCAGAGGCCCGGCGCAGCAGGAGCCGCGAGAGAGAGTCACGCGAAGCAAGGATGCGCTGATGGAGCCGGTCCAATCTGCGCGCACGCGTAATCGCGAATCCAGCGACGACGCCGAGCGTGATGACGGCGAATACTACAGCGACGAGCAGCCAGGGGGAGAGCGAAATCATGCGAGTTCCGCCCCTTCTTCTCCGCGTCCTCGGATCAGGTCACGTGCCCGGCGCGTTCCCGAGTCGGCGGGACTTCCCATGGCGATCGCCAGCTTGTAGACCTCGAAGACCTTATCCGCCACAACCTCCCAGTCATACTGCGCCGAGGAGCGAGCTCCGGAAGCGGACAGCTCCTCAAGGTGCTCACGATCACTGAGCAGGTCGATGAGCGTACGTGCGAGCGAGTCGCTATTACCCGTCTCGAAGAGTGCGCCGGCTCGCCCGTCCTCAAGTACCGCGCGGAACGCGGGGATATCCGAGGCAACGACAGCCGTATGGGCCGCCATCGCCTCGACGAGGACGATGCCGAAAGACTCGCCGCCCGTCTGGGGAGCGACATAGATGCTGGCACCCGCGAGCAAGGATTCCTTCTCCTCGTCGCTGATTCCTCCCAGGAAGGATACAGAATCACCAAAGCGCTCGACGGCCTGACGGATCACCGGGGCGTCTCCTCGTCCGGCAATCAGGAAACGAGCGCCCGGGAAACGCTCGAGCACACCAGCGATGGCACCGGCAAAAATGCTCAGGCCCTTGCGGGGCTCATCGAGGCGGCCCAGGAACACGATGACCGGACGTTCATCGGTTGCTACCCACTGGTCAAGGGGCTGCGCGGTGCGGAACGAGGCCGTCTCGACCCCGTTCGGAATGATGACGGCATCGCCGCCGTGATGCTCGATCAGCGTTCGACGAGCCTCCTCGGATACGGCGATGCGCACTCCGATGCGCTCCATGTACAGGCGCATGGGAGCCGACGCAATTGCGCGCGAGACCGACCGGCCGAGGGCCGCGTGGAATGTTCCCACGAGAGGGGCGCTCGACAGCATCGCGGCCGCCATGGAGACCGAGGGAACGACAGGCTCATGAACGTGCACGACATCGAAATCGTTATCAGCCAGCCAACGGCGAGTCCGCGCGAGCGCCTTCGGTTTCACAGAAATATTGGCCACCGATCCGTTGAACGGGATTGACACGGATGAACCGGCGGACGTGATCCATTCGGGCAGGTCCTCCGAGGTCGACGGCGTCAGCACCCGAACGTCGTGTCCGCGCGAACGCAGCTTCAACGCGAGGTCTCGAATGTGGAAGCCCACTCCCCCGGGCACGTCCCAGGAATACGGGTTCACGATTCCGATCTTCATCGATTATTCCTCTCGTGCTCGGCCCTCGCGCGCGCCAAGCGCTCGGGGTCAAGATCCTCCACATACACGCGCTGCATCATGTGCCAGTCCTGTGCCTTCAACGCCATCATGGCGGCAAATTCGTCTACCCATGCCTGCGTGAGGGCCTCGACGCTGTTGAGGCCGGGTCGTTCCCGGTCAGCGGCACTGACCGGCCCAACACAACGCACGCGGACATCCGCCCCGGTCGACGTCTCATTCTCGTAAGTGATACAGGCGACAAAGAGGGGACGTTCCAGCTTGGTCGCGAGCGCAGCGGGCCCCGCGGCGACGAGTGCCCGCCGCGTACCAAGGTCGACCTCGATGCCCGAACCCGAAATATCACGGTCTGCAAGAAGCGGGACAATGACGCTACGGCCGCGCACGCGCTCAACGAGGGTGGAAAAGACCGATTCCCCCTTTGCGACGCCGATGATCTCCATGCCGAGACCTTCGCGCAGCGCCACGAAACGTTCAAACAGTGAGGGAGGCTCCACCTTCTCGGCCACGGTCACGATGCCACGACCGTGTGCGCACACCCATGCGCCGGCGCGATCCCAGCTGCCGGAGTGTCCGAGAGCGAGCACAACCGGGCCGTCTGCGCTGGCCGCGGCCAAGGCCTCGAATCCCTCGAAAGAGACCCCGTCGAGCAACGGTGTGCCGCCGCGCGAGCCAAGCATCAGCTGTTCGGCGTAGTTGCGAATGTGGGAGAGAACTGCGGCGCGCAACTCGTCGGACGACGGCTCCGTTCCAGTCAAACGCGCCATGTTCACGCGCAGTCGATCAATCATCGCGCCCCCGCACCTAGCCGCAATCGATGCGCCAGTGTCCGCCATGCGCATGACGACACGCAGCGGGAGGCGAGGAGCGACGGCGAAGGCGAGCGACAGGGGCGAAAAACTCACGGTGTCCCCTCGTCGATGTGACTGGCGGTGAACCAGATGCGCTGGCAGACGGTCACGAAGGATGCAAACGCCACCCAGGTGAGGCCAGCCGCAAACACCCACTCGGGCAGACCAAGGCTCATAAGGATCGCAGTGCCCATGCCAATGATGAGCCGGTCCGTGCGCTCGGCTATGCCCAGCTTGGCAACGACGCCAACGGATTCCGCGCGGGCGCGCGCGTAGGGAACGGCGGCGGCACCCACAATTGAGCAGATGCCGGCGATGATCGCCCACGTGCGCACAAACGAGCTCTCCATCTGGAAGACCGCGTAGGCGGTGAGGGAGCCAAACACGGCTCCGTCACCCAGACGATCGAGCGTCGAATCGAGGAAAGCCCCAAAACGTGTGCCCCCCGTGGTCATCCGCGCGAGCGTGCCGTCAACGGAGTCTCCGAACATGACGACGGCCAGGGCGATACCGCCCTGCCAGATCCATCCCTGAGGAATGCAGATGACGGCGATTGCGACCGTCGCAACAGTGCCCGCGACCGTCACCATATTCGGTGTGACGCCGGCTCGTGCGAGAACGCGAGCGAGAGGCGTAAAGATTGCCTTCGTAATGGAACGTCCGTGGTTTCCGAGCATCAGTCCTCCTTCGGCCAGGCGGCAGCCAACCGGGCGCGAGCGTCCTCCAGGAGCTCAGGCACGGCCTTCGTCTGCGCGATAATCGGCAGGAAGTTCGCGTCCCCCAGCCAGCGCGGAACGACGTGCTGGTGCAGGTGAGCGGCAATACCGGCCCCGGCCACCTCACCCTGGTTCATGCCCAGGTTGAAACCCGCCGGAGACGCGACCTCACGGGTGACGCGCATGGCCATCGCAGTCAGGTTGCCCAGCTCCACGCGTTCCTCGTCAGTGAGTTCGGTGTAGTCGGAGACATGACGATACGGGCACACGAGCAGGTGCCCGGAATTGTAGGGGAACAGGTTCATGAGCACGAAGCACGTGTTGCCCCGGTAGACGATCAGTCCCGTCTGGTCGTCCTTACCGGGTGCCGTGCAGAACGGGCACCCGACATCCGAGGAATCGGCGGGCTTGCCTTCACCGCGGATGTAGGCCATCCGGTAGGGGGTCCAAAAACGACCGAAGCCGTCCGGGACGCCCGCCAGCGAGCGGGCATCCTCGGTCGGCAACGGGCCGTTCGGGGTCCCGATCAAGTCGGAACCGGCGTCGCGGCTCATGGCGCTCACGCCTCGTCGAGGCCGTCGATCTGGTCGGCGTTGTTGCGCTGCTCGATGTGCGACACAATCAGCTCGACCGCGCGATCAACGGCGACGCCGTTGTGCTGCGAGCCGTCACGCAGACGGAAGGAGACCGCGCCCGCCTCGACATCCGAGCCACCGGCGATGAGCGTGAAGGGGATCTTATCCTTGGAGGCGTTGCGAATCTTCTTGCCGAAGCGGTCGTCCGACAGGTCGGTCTCGACACGCACACCGTGCTCGCGCAGCTTCGCGGCGACGTCCTTGACGTAGCCGTCGAAGGCCTCGGCAACGGGGATGAGGCGGACCTGGACGGGCGAGAGCCACGCCGGGAAAGCGCCCGCGTAGTGCTCGGTGAGAACGCCGATGAAACGTTCGACGGAGCCGAGCTTGGCGGAGTGGATCATGACGGGGCGCTGACGAGTTCCGTCGGCCGCCGTGTACTCCAGGTCGAAGCGGTCGGGCTGGTTGAAGTCGTACTGAATCGTCGACATCTGCCAGGTGCGGCCGATCGCGTCCTTGACCTGCACGGAGACCTTGGGGCCGTAGAAGGCGGCACCGCCCGGATCGGGAACGAGGTCAAGGCCGGTCGCGGCGCAGGCGTCTTCGAGGGCCTTCGTGGCGGCCGCCCAGTCCTCGTCCGAACCGATAAACTTGTCCTTCTTCTTGCCGTCCTCGTCGCGCGTGGACAGCTCCAGGTAGAAGTCCTTGAGGCCGAAAGCCGAAAGAATCGAGAGGAAGAACTCGATCTGCGTGCGGATCTCCTCCGAGGCCTGCTCAGGGGTGCAGTACGTGTGCGAATCGTCCTGCGTGAAGCCGCGCATGCGGGTCAGGCCGTGGACGACGCCGCTCTTCTCGTAGCGGTAGTCGTGGCCCAGCTCGTAGAAGCGCAGGGGCAGTTCGCGGTAAGAGCGTCCGCGGGAGCGGAAGATCAGGTTGTGCATCGGGCAGTTCATGGCCTTGAGGTAGTACTCCTGGCCTGCCTTGGTCACGTTGCCCTCCTCGTCGCGCTCTTCGTCGACGAGCATGGGCGGGAACATCGTGTCCGCGTAGTAGGGCAGGTGACCCGACGTGTGGAACAGCACACCCTTGGAGATTTCGGGGGTGTGCACGAAGTCGAAACCGGCCTTCTTGTGTCGGTCGGTTACGTAGGACTCGATCTCGTGGCGCAGGATGCCACCCTTGGGGTGGAACACGACGAGGCCGGGACCGATCTCCTCGGGGAAGGAGTAAAGATCCAGCTCGGCGCCGAGGCGACGATGGTCGCGGCGTTCGGCTTCCTTGATGCGCTCCTGGTAGGCGACGAGGTCTTCCTTGGAGGCCCAGGCCGTGCCGTAGATGCGTTGGAGCTGATCGTTCGACTGGTCGCCCTTCCAGTAGGCGGCCGAGGCCTTGGTCAGCGCAAAGCCGTTGCCGATGAGCTTGGTGGAGGGCAGGTGGGGGCCGCGGCACAGGTCCTTCCAGGCGACGGAGCCGTCGCGTCGGACGTTGTCGTACATGGTGAGCGTGCCGCCGCCGACCTCGACGGATGCACCCTCGGCCCCCTTGCCCTTCGTGGTAACGAGCTCGAGCTTGTAGGGCTGCTCGGCCAGCTCGCGGGTGGCCTCCTCCTCGGAGATCTCGCGACGCACGAAGCGCTGCCCTTCCTTGATGATGCGCTTCATGCGCTTCTCGAGGTCGCGCAGCAGCTCGGGGGTGACCGCGTCGATGTTGCCGAAGTCGTAATAGAAGCCGTCGGTGATGAAGGGGCCGATGCCCAGGTTCACGTCGGGGAAGACATCCTGCACGGCCTGTGCGAGCACGTGGGTGGCGCTGTGGCGCAGGATATTCAGGCCGTCCTCGCTGGCCAGAGTGATGGCCTCGACGGTCGTTCCTGCTTCCAGAGGCGTCTCGAGGTCGCGCGGCGTGCCGTCGACCTTGATGGCGACGACGTCACGCGACTTCTCGAACCACGTCGTGCCCGTGGTCCCCGCCGGTACGGTCTGTTCGTGTCCGTCAATGACGAGCGAGATATCGGGCACTGTGTCTCCTAGTTTCGTTAGATACGCGAGATTGTGTTGCGAATAGAATTCTAGCCCCGTGGCTGGCCCGCTTCAGGAGCGGGCGCGCCAGTCCTTCAGAGCCTTTGCGGCGCTGAGGGCACGGTATGTGGCCTTCTTGATGGGCATGTCCCAGCCGCCGGGCACGTCTGTGAAGTGCGAGGCAAAGGCGCTCTTGTACTTTCCGACGCTGTAGAGTTCGGGGCAGCGCGGCGAGTGGGCACCCATCAGGTCGAATTCGCGCACGCCGTCACGGGCAAGGCATTCGGCGGCCAGGAAGTCCAGGACCGGGGGCTGGCGCAGGCGACGGCCGGCCTCGGTCGAAGCGCCGTACTCGGCCTGCGCGCGGATTCCCTCGACGAGGCAGAAGTCCCAGCAGAGGATGTTTCCGTCCGCGTCACGCATCGAGAAGATACGCGCGTGCTTCGGGCCCAGCGTCTGAAGCAGGCTGAGGTAGTACTCCTTGGGGTGAGGACGGAAGCCGTCACGCTTGGCGGTCTCCTCCATGACGGCGTAGTACTCGTCGATGACCTGCGCCGCGTTTGCGGTGTCCTCATGGAACGTCATGCCCTCGGCCTTGCCCTTCTTGAGGCCGGAGCGGATCGAGCGCTTACCCGCCTTGGGCATAGCGGCGAGGATCGCTTCCTCGGTCTTTCCGGAGGTATCGATGACGACAGTACGGTCGTAGGAGATCGTCTGCAGCGGCATGCACAGGTCGGGGTGCTGATAGATGGCATGCAGGCGCACGAAGGCGACGGTCTTGTCCTTTGTCTGAATCTCGCGCACAAGGTCCGCGCGCAGAGCAGCTTCGCGCTCCGGGCTCGCTTCCTTGACCCACGCGGGTCCCCACTTTGCCCACAGGTAGTGGACACCGCGCACCGAATACTTGTACAGGGTGATGAACGCGATCTTGGCATCATCCTCGCACCAGGCGTAGCGTCCCCACACTCCGTGGCCCTGGGATTCTTCGAACGCCTCCCACACGCACGTCTGTTCGATGGGTAGGGAGCGGTCCTGGAAGCCAGAGACCGCGGCGATCTTGTCGTCCTGCGAGATGGGCACGAGTGCGGTTGTCGTCATAGTGTCCTCGTTGGTCGGAATTATCGGTCGCGTAGGAAGTCAGTCTATCAGGGGCATCTCCCCCGCCGACGAGGCCGGGGCCGGGCAGGGGACGTGACGTCAGTAGGACGTCTCGGTGGGCTCCGGGTAGTAGCGCGCAAACTTCCGTCGGTGGTTCTGCTTCTGGAGCCACACGGTGAGGTTGCGGCGCAGGTCTTTCTCCGTCGGATTCAGGAGCAGATCAAAACGCCGGCCCTCACGGATGATGCGCTTGACGCGCGCGCACAGATCCTGATCGGTGATGTAGTGCAGCAGCAGGGAGTCTGGGATGAGGGTGTAGAGAATCTCGTCAGTCGCCTGGGTCTGCTCGCAGGCCTTGCCGTCGATAAGGTCCTCGACCATCGGGATCATCGGGTTCGCGCCGGCGGCGGCCATGTACCAGTTGTTGCGGCCGATGCGCGGGTTCACCTCAAAGAACAGCGCTCGTCCGTCCCTGGGATCGATCTTCACGTCGAAGTTCGCGAAGCCGCGGTACCCGTTTTCGGTCAGCAAGGCGCAGGCATCGCGCCACAGCCCCGGGAAGTCCTCGGTGATCATGGCCACGGGGTTCCCGATCATCGTGGGCGCGTGGTCTTCGAGGAGGACACGCGCCGAACCGATCAGCGTCACTTCTCCGCGAGAATCCACGTAGGCGGTGATCGAGCGCATGGCGGTGTTATCGCCGGGAATCAACTCCTGCACCAGGAAGGTATCGCGGAAGCCCGCAGCCTTCAGGGTCCCCCACAGCTGGGTGAGTTCCTCGGCCGTGTCGATGAACCAGATCTTGCGCTTGCCCTCAAACTCGAGCACATCGTAAGGCTCGCCCTTCGCGGACTTAGCAACCACCGGGAAACTGAAGGGAATCTCAGGAGCGGCCCAGGCCTCGTCCTCCACGCCGGAGAAGTCTACTTCGACCGTGCCCGGCGTAGCGATCCCCGCACGCTCGCACGCGCGGGCGAACTCGGCCTTATCGGTCAGCCGATCCATGACCTCCTCGGTAGGGAACGGCAGCGCGTAGTGACGCGAGAGCGTCTCCATATTCCGTGCCACGAACGCCGAGAAAATGTCGTGGTTGGCCATCAGGATGAGCTTCTTATCCGAATGCTCGCCCGCGATCGTCATGAGGGTGTCCAAGAGCTGCGCGTCACTCGCATGAGCGCTCACGTGGCGGACGTCAAAAAAGTGAGAACGTGTGATCGACTCCGTCGGCTGCGATCCCACACAGATACACCGACAACCGAAAGCTTCGTTGAAACAGCGCCCAATTCCGTACACTCCGAAGTCTCCTCCGATAATGACGGGCAGGATGTCTTCGCGTGGCATCAGCGGTCGCGACTGAGTCAGATAGTCGATCATCATGCCACAAGCCTAGCGCCTGGTAGGATACAGAACGTTCCCTGAGACCTCTCTCACCAACACGGAAGTACATCATGAGCACGCCCTATTCTCCCGAGAATCAGCAGCCCTACCAGCCCCAGCAGGGTGGATACCCCCAGCAGGGCGGATACCCGCAAGGTGACTTCGGGCAGCAGCCCACCCAGCAGATGCCTGCCGTGGGCGGCTACGGCCAGCAGCCTACCCAGCAGATGCCTGCCGTGGGCGGCTACGGCCAGCCTCAGGGCTACGGCCAGCAGGCTCAGCAGGGCTACTATGCTCAGGGTCAGTTCCAGGGTGCCCCGGACGGCGGGCAGCCAGCAAAGAAGAAGACGGGCCTTATCATCGGCATCATCGCTGCCGTCCTGGTCGTGCTCATTGCCGCAGGCGTCGCCATCTGGTGGTTCGTGTACAACGACGACTCTTCCGACGACGCAGCTGCCCAGAGCACCCCGAGCACCGCAGCACCTTCCGCAGGCGCAAACCCGTCGCAGCCACCCGCGGGCACCAACCCCTCGAAGTCGCCCGTGGGCACCAACCCCTCGCAGCCGCCCGCGGGCACCAACCCTTCCGCACCTGGCGGCGGCTCTGAATCCGACAAGGAAAAGCAGGCCATCGCTGAGTGCACAAAGGAAATCAACAACGACTATACGAACGCAAACGTCTCGGACGCGAAGCTGGAACTGAAGGAGAGCTACGGTGAGACCAGGTGGTGGGATTACACCGGTACCGTCACCGGCACGAGCACTCTCACGAACAAGCCCATCACCACCCGTTTCACGTGCTCCGTGTTCTACTTCGAAGACGAGAAGGACTTCTCCGCCGTCGTCATCCCTGAAAATTACTGACACGCAGCACCAGCTCCTCGTCGCGCCCGACGGCTGCGCCCTGGCGCTGACACGCGCTGACAGGTTCCGATAGACCGAGGTAATCCCCATGTCCAACCCCTTCACCCCCAACCAGCAGCCGATGCCTGGCAACGGTCAGTACCCGACCGGGCAGCAGTTTGGCGGCGGCTACGGCCAGTACCCGACCGGGCAGCAGTTTGGCGGCGGCTACGGCCAGCAGCCCGGTCGGCAAATGCCGGGCGCGGGTGGCTACGGTCAGCCCCAGGGCTTCGGGCAGCAGCCTCAACAGGGCTACTACCCGCAGGGACAGTTCCAGGGCCCTCCCTACGGTGGAATGCCGGAAAAAAAGAAGACAGGCCTCATCATCGGCATCATCACAGCCGTCCTGGTCGTGATCATCATTGCCGGCGTCGCCATCGGGGCCCTGAACAAGGACGACTCTGACTCCGATACTGACTCGTCCACCATGCCGGGACTTCCCTCCCAGGGCTCTGATCCTGCGGCGGGTACTAACCCGCTGCCACCTGCGGGCTCCAACCCCTCGCAGCCGCCCATCGGCACCAACCCCTCGCAGGGGGCAGCGCCCGGGAATGGGAACGGCGCGCCGGGCGATATGAAGGAACGAGTTCTCGCCTCGTGTAAGGAACAGATCAATAGCAAGTGGTCGAACGCCAGTGTTTCGGACGAGAACTACGCGCAACCCGAGATACTCCCCAACGGCGAGAAGCACGTCTACACCGGCATCGTCACCGGAACGGATACAACGACCAACAAGACCGGTCGTTGGGCGTTCGAATGCAAGGGCTACTACGCAAAGAGCATCAACGACTTCACTACGTTGCTCACATACAAAAACGCCTAGACCGTCATGATCACCAGCTGGCTGAGACGACTCACTTGTCTGCGAGACCGGCTGATCCTCACCCAGTCAATACCGGGAGCGCCAATGTCGAACCCCTACACCCCCAACCAGCAGTCGGCTGGCGGAAGCGGACAGTATCCAGCCGGGCAGCAGTACCCCCAGCAGATGCCGGCGGCTGGCGGATATCCGCAGCAGGGTTATGCGCAGCAGCCTCAACAGGGCTACTACCCCCAGGGTCAGTTCCAGGGAGCCCCGTACGGCGGGCAACCTGAGAAGAATAAGACGGGCCTCATCATCGGCATCATCGCAGCCGTTGTCGTCGTGATCCTGGTTGCTGGCGTCGCAATCTGGGCACTGACCAAGGACGATTCCTCCAGCGACGGGGCATCGGCTTCACCGAGCGCTCCGAGCACCGCAGCCCCCACGTCTGTTCCTTCCGTGGCTCCTGCCCCTGCACCGAGCCAGTCCGCGCCGCCCGTCGGCACGAAGCCCAGCCCTGCACCGACTCAGGGGACGGGTTCTTCCGGGAGCGTCAGCAGCGATGAGGAATACGGCGTAATGTCCGAATGCAAGTCGGCACTGTCGCAGACGGTCCAACAGGGCAAGCTTGCGAACTGGACGGTCACGCGTGACGGGGTGGATTCTAGCGGACGTCCCCAGTACCAGGCGAGCGGCCAGCTCAACGGCACTCTTTTCACGGGCAAGAACGGCACCTTCAACTTCAGTTGTACAGTGGTCTACCATCAGGACCAGGGCCTGTACGAGGCCTGGGCTTCTATCGACGCCTACTAAACCGTACAACCGACACGCGCGATGATCATCCACCCCGAGCTACTTCCTGGCAACCTCTACGCAGCGCGGCCCTGGTGGAAGAACGCCGTGCTTTACCAGGTCTATCCCCGTTCGTTCCAGGATACCAACGGGGATGGACTTGGAGACCTTCAGGGGATCATCCGCCGCCTCGACTATCTAGCCGGGCTCGGGGTCGATATCGTGTGGATATCGCCGATCTACCGCTCCCCTCAGGCGGACAACGGCTACGACATTTCGGACTACCGCGACATCGATCCGTTATTCGGCGATCTCGAGGCTTTCGATGCCCTCGTCTCGCGCGCCCACGACCTGGGTATGCGCATCGTCATGGACCTCGTTGTCAACCACACGTCGATCGAGCATCCCTGGTTCGTTGAATCGGCTTCGAGCGCCTGCTCGGCGCGCCGAGACTGGTACTACTGGCGGGATCCGCGCCCTGGTTTCACCCCTGGTGCTCCCGGAGCTGAGCCAACGAACTGGGAGTCGTTTTTCGGCGGTCCGGCGTGGGAGTACGACGCGTCCACAGGCCAGTACTACCTCCACCTTTTCGCACGCGAGCAACCCGACTTGAACTGGGAGAATCCGCAGGTTCGTGACGCCGTCTACGAGATGATGAACTGGTGGCTCGACCGGGGGGTCGATGGCTTCAGGGTCGACGCGATCGACGTCATTTCGAAGCAACCGGGTCTGCCCGATGGTGGACCGGCGCGCGCGCCGTTCGGAATCGGCCACGAGTGCTTCGCCGATGGCCCTCGCCTCCACGAATTCCTGCAGGAGATGCACGAGCGCACGTTCGCCCACCATCCGGGGTCGTTTACGGTCGGCGAGGCCTCGAACGCGTCGCCGGAAACGGCACTACTGTTTTGCGATCCCGAGCGCCGCGAGTTCAACACGCTCATCCAATTCGAGCACGTCAACCTCGGCCTCGAAAACGGCAAGTTTTCGCCCCGCCACCTGGCACCCGGGGAACTGACGGACGTCCTCACCCGCTGGCAGGACACGCTCGGGACGCGCGGATGGAACGCGCTGTACCTGGAGAACCACGACCAGCCGCGCTCGGTATCCCGTTTCGGGGATCCGTCGCGCTACTGGTACGAATCGGCGACCGCCTTGGCAACCGCCTATTTCCTCCAACGCGGCACCCCCTTCATCTATCAGGGCCAGGAGATCGGCATGCTCGGCGGGGATTTTAAGACCGCAGCCGATTTCCGCGATGTCGAATCCATGTCGTACATGGAACACCTAGGGGCAGACGAGGTCCCCGAGGGGCTCGCCACGATGTCGAGGGACAACGGCAGGACGCCGATGCAGTGGGACTCCTCCCCCGCTGCCGGCTTCTCTGAGACAGTCCCGTGGATTGACGTGCCCGCTTCAGCTGAGCAGATCAACGTCGCAGCGCAGGTGGACGATCCTCAGTCCATTCTGACGTACTACCGCGCGCTCATCAGCGCTCGCCACGTCATCCCCGCGCTGACCGATGGAACGTTCATGCGGATAGACGCGTCAGTGCCCGCACTCTTCGTCTATCGGCGCAGCGCCCCGGGTTCGGACGTCCTCGTGATGGTCAATATGTCCGGGGAACACCACACTCCCCTGTTCTCCTCCGGGGACGAGGCCGTGGCTTCTTTGCCGTGGCGCCTCTACCTGGGCAATACGGACACGTCATTCGTCAAGACTGATGATGCCTTCGACCACATACAGAGCGAACCCACGGTAACCACGCCAATGAGGCCATGGGAGGCTCGCGTGTATCTCCTCACCGACTAGACCGCCGGCGGATGCCCGACGCGGCGTCGGGGTCACTGCGAGCTGGCGCTGCGATGTTTCCACCGCCCGACCATCACCGAACGACCGGTGGTCCTCTCTACACGAGTGTCGCTTTCGCATCGCCAACTCTCAGCATGCCGCCTCACGCATATTGAACACGCGGGTGGGAAGGACATGTCTTCCCACCCGCGCATGTCGCATGAAGCGCACACTCACGTCACTGGCTCGGTGCCGCGAGAGCCACCTTCATCAGGATCGGCGCTGACGACGCTTGACCGCGACGAGCGAACCACTCGCAAGGGCCACGATTACAGCGAGGACTCCGACGTTCGCCGCGTCAGCACCGGTCTTGGCCAGGCGCGGCGCCGGGGGCGTCGAAGGTGCCGGGGTCGGCTCCGGCGTCGGGGACTCCGAAGGCGTCGGCATGGGCTCCGGGGTACCTGTATCTCTTACCAGCCTTGACGGTCGCCTGGTAGGTCTTGTTAACCGACGGATCGGCGTCATTCTTCAGCGTGATGTTGAGCGTGTACTCGAGGTCCTTCGCGTTTTCGGGGAGCTCGCCGTCAACCTTCTTGGTCACCGAGAATGTCTGGTGCGCGAACACATCCGCAACCGCGCCAAAACGCATCACCTTCGTGACGGGGGAAACCTTCTTGCCGGGCACGTTGAGTTTCACGGTGTTGGAGAACTTACCGACGATGTCGGCGGCGCGCTTGGCACCCTCGACGCGAGTCGGAATCTCGACGATCGCCGACTGATTCGCCGGAATCTCAGGGAAGGTCACAGTCAGCTTCTGGGGCGTGCACTCGACCGTCGAACCAGCGCCGAAGGCACCCTTCGAGGTGTCCTTGCTCAGGCGCTTACCCTCGGGCGTGGTCGGATCGACAACGAAGGTGTGCTTCTTGACGTAGTCGAGCACGGTCTCGCAGGCGTAGCTCCATTTTTCGCCGGCGGGAACCTCGTCGACAACCGACGCGCCAGTTACGGCGGTATCGCCAGCAGGCAGGATCACACGCCACATGATGGCCTTGTTCTCATCGCCATCTTCGCTGTCGCTCAGGCCGATCCAGCATTCCTTGACGGTGCGCGCTTCACCGGTGGGATGCACGACCATGTTGACCTTGCGCGAAACCCCCTTGTTGCCGACCTGCACCTCGAAGTTCTCGTTGGCGGGGCCGGTGTACTGAATCATGGCGCTCGTCGTCACGGAGCCCGCCCACTCGGCGGCCGAGTCTGCGTTCTCTTTGAAGACGACGGTGACGATACCGTCGGTCCCCCAGGTGCCGCAGCCGACGACAACGCCGGTTGCGGAACGAACGTCAAAGGAACGCTCGGCTGTGGGGCGCAGGATCGGCTGACCCGTGTTTGCCTCGGCCACCGTCGCGTCGTAAGTGAAGAAGTCGCCGGCCTTCACGGCACCGTTAGTCTTCCAGGGCAGTTTGACGCCGATGTCTCACAGGTTCGCGATTGTCTTCGCTTCCACGCCCTGGGGATTGACCAGCTGCAGGTTATCCCAGTCAAGGTCAACCTTGTTGTTGACGTTCGTCGTGGGGGCGGGGCACGCGAGCGCCGTGGCCGACGCCGTGCGGGTTGTCAACAGCTGCACGGCGCCAAAGAAGCTCAATACCAGAGAGAAAGCTACAAGAAGTGCGATAATCCGACTGCTCTTCAACGCAACGATAAAACACTCCTGTCGATGGGCATGAGACGGTGTTGCCTCAAGCACATGATTATAGAGTAACGGAGATAAATTGCAAGCAGTGAACGGTTTAGCGAAAAACTATTTCAATAACATTTTCTTGTCAAACCAGTTTATTCTGCATAAACATGACAGCAATAACGCATCTGTAATTGAAAAAAATTAATTTTCTGCACACCGGGTCAAACATACTTGACCAGCAAAAAGTACGAATTTCAGATAATAATGTTGTTGATCACATTTTTGCACGTCTTAACCCATTTTCTTCTCACGCGACCACGAGCCGCTCGTCCTCATTCGACGCATCATCCACCACCGCACCACGGTGGAAAATGCCTCCGACGAGCCACAATGGGCCACAGAAGCAACCGCGCACGCCTGGCTATGACGGCCAAGCCCGCTAAGCCTCTGCGCGTCATCGACAGCAGGATTGTCGCCCACTCATCTTGTGACAGGACTTTTGTCCATACTGGTTCCAGCACCTCCTTCTCCACACAAATAGTCCACTACTCAGGAGGCACCTACAAAGAAGTGGGTGGGATGAGCATTGCCCATCCCACCCACTGCGTTCCCTCAGGCGCTGACGCACCTCAGGGATGCTTCGTCATCAGTGGCTACGACGCTTTGCGGCCACGAGAGACAGACCCGCGATCGCGACGATTCCAGCCAGGACGCCCAGACCAGCCGCATCGGTACCGGTCTTCGCCAGCTGCGGAGCGGGCGAAGGAGTTGCCGAAGGCGTCGGAGCAGGGGTCGAAGGCGTGGCCGACGGGGTCGGGGTCGGAGCCACAACGTTGGTCAGGGTCAGCGAGTAGACCTGATCATCGCTCAGTGTGAAGGTAGCCTCGCGGTTGTCCGCAGAGAGAGTCACGCCGTCGGCGGTCTGGAAGACGCGGCTCTCGGCGTCGTTCCAGGTGATACCCACACCAGCGGGCAGATCACCCTCCGACACCGTCACGACGGTACCCAGGGGCAGAGACGTGGGGTAGGTATAGGTCTCGCCAGCCTTGACGGAAGCCTCGAAGGTCTTGTTCACCGAGGGGTCCGCGTCATTCTTGAGCGTGATCGTCAGCGGGTACTCGAGGTCCTGAGCGGACTCGGGCAGATCGCCCTCGACCTTCTTGGTCACGGAGAAGGTCTGGTGGGCGTACGCGTCGGCGGACGCACCATAGTAGAGGGTCTTCGTAATGGGCTCAGTAACCTTCATACCGGCAACATTGAAGTTGACGGTGTTCGAGAAGACACCCACGACGTCTCCAGCACGCTTCGCGCCCTCAACGTGAGCGGGCAACAGGATGATGGCGGACTGGTTCGCGGGAATCTCGGCAAGCGTGACGGTCACCTTGGTGGAGGTGCACTCGACCTGCGCGGCAGCGCCAAAGGCCCCCCTCGAGGTGTCATTATCCTGGCGGAGGCCCTCGGAGCTGGTCGAGTCGGTCACCAGGTAGGTGTGGTTCTTCGTGTAGTCGTTGACGACGTTGCAGTTAAAGCTCCAATTGGAGCCCGCGGGGACCTCGTCGACGATCGACGCGCCGGTCACGGCTCTGTCGCCTGCGGGGAAGACAACGCGCCACATGATGGCTTTGTTCTCGTCGCCATCTTCGTTCTCACCGAGGGTCAGCCAGCCGTCCTTCTGGTAGCGAGGAACACCGGGGGTGCGGCGCAGCATGTCGATTTCGCGATCGACCTTCTTGCCCAGCTTGACCGTGTACTTCTCACCGCCGGGACCGGTGTAGCGGGTCAGACCGTTGGTGGACACATGGCCATACCACTGCGCGGCGGACTCGACCTTCTCGTTGAAGACGACGGTCACCATGCCGTCAGCAGCCCAGGTGCCGCAACCAACGACGACACCGTTGTTGGAGACGACCTCAAACTTCCGGGCAACGTTCGGGCGCAGGACGCTCTCCCCCGTCGCAACGTTGACGATCGAGGCGTCGTAGGTGAAGTAGTCGCCGGCCTTTACGCGGCCGTCGGTCTTCCATGGCAGCTTAATGCCGAGGTCCCACCAGTTGCCCACAGCCGTGGTCTCACGACCGGAGTGGTCGACAAGCTGAGCGTTGTCCCAATCCAAGGTGACCTTGTTGCTCACATTCGTGGTCGGCTCGGGGCAGCTCAGGGGGGCCGCAGACGCAGGGGCCTGAGCGCCGACAAACTGCGCTAGGCCAAAGAAACTCAAAACCAATGCGAAAGTCGCAAGAAGAACACCGAAGTCACGGCTCTTCAGGGCAACCATAGAAAACTCCTGTCAACGGGATGTGCGACGGCGTCGCCGCATACCGCATCAGTCTATGCCAATCATCTGCAATTTGGTCACGAATCAGAGCGATTAGTTCCTCAGACACCACAACTAACATGAGCGGCAAAAGCAAAGGTCCTCAATTTGTAGGACTAATTTATAAACTGACAAAATTTGCTATCCGGGCGTGTCGCCCAAAGAGCGAACAATAGCCACACACATCCGACAAACTTACCAGTCTTTCAGCAAATGGGAGAGTGAAACGAACGCCCAGCGCAGATCGATCATCTTCCCAGCGCCACGCTACACAAACGCCGTCAACAGGATACGGACGAAAAAAGCTCCCGCAGACATTCGACGAGAGCTCGATAAACAAAAAGCCGGATCAACAGATCCGACTTGCTGGTGGGCGATACTGGGATCGAACCAGTGACCTCTTCCGTGTGAAGGAAGCGCGCTACCCCTGCGCCAATCGCCCGAGGTGGGTACGGGATTCGAACCCGTGTATACGGCTTTGCAGGCCGCTGCCTCGCCTCTCGGCCAACCCACCACGCCCAATGGGACCATGTGGATTCCCGATTGAGAGCGGATGACGGGACTCGAACCCGCGACCCTCACCTTGGCAAGGTGATGCTCTACCAACTGAGCCACATCCGCGTGACACCCTTGTGGGGTGCGGGAAGAAAGTTAGCAGAGGTATCCCCCGGAGACAAAACCGGCCCGACCCCGTTCCTCCATGAGGTGTCTCACGCTTCAGGAAGCTCCTCTGGCGACCATAGGAGAATGTGGCGGGGCTCGGGCGGATGACGGATCGACGTGACATGTCTTTCTCCCACACTCCTGCCTTCACACCGCAGTCGTGGCAGGGTTGTCCTTATGACCACGCCGACGACACCGACGCCTCAGGCCACTCAGGACCCTCAGGAAGCTCCGCAGCGCCAGATCTGGCCCGGTCACCCCTACCCGCTCGGGGCGACCTACGACGGCTCAGGAACGAACTTCGCCCTCTACTCCTCGGCCGCGACCGGCGTCGATCTGTGCCTGTTCGACGACGACGGTCACGAGGAGCGGGTGGCGCTCAAGGAGGTCGACGGCGATGTCTGGCACGCCTACCTCCCCGGGGTCTCACCGGGACAGAAGTACGGTTACCGCGTGGCCGGCCCCTATGAGCCCGCCTCCGGTCACCGCTGCGACCCGTCCAAGCTGCTGCTGGACCCCTACGCCAAGGCGATCTCCGGTGAGGTGACCCCGTCCCAGAC
>ERZ772917.372-NODE-372-length-32412-cov-5.834224_pt1 | contig 32412 bp, 25 predicted proteins | sample MGYA00511187_ERZ772917 | MGnify/ENA primary metagenome ERZ772917 (study PRJEB29015, sample SAMEA2737925) | human oral metagenome | biome: human oral; feature: human-associated habitat; material: dental | place: China | collected 2012 ...
TTACCTTCCTTAAAATTTCGCGATTATAGCAAATGTAAAATTTAATTTAGGTTAGGGCGCGGCAAGCGATCGGGGTTTTTGGTGCGAACGGATTTGCGCGAAATTCATTCGCAAAGATTTGCGCTTGCATACGGCGAGTTTTGAATTCGCGCTAGTTGAGCTTTGCATCGAGCTTGGAATTTTGCGTATTGCGGGCGTGTTTGCAGAATAGGTAGGCGGAATTTAAATTTCAATCCACGGCGTATGGCTTGTTTTTGTTGGAATTTTAAAATTCTGCGGCGCGGGTGAAATTTCAAAATTTCACGTAGGCGGATAAAATTTCAGTTTGTAGCACGGCAAAATTTTGATTTTTGCATGGCGGATAAGCGGGACGCGCGTTAGAATCCCGCTCGCGCTAAATTTTGCCTACGCGAATCAAACATCTTGGAATTTTAAAATTTTGCTCGCTTTTTTGAAATTTGAAATTTTATAGGCGCATGGAATTGCAAAATCCGCCCGCTAAATTCTAAACTCCGCTTTCGCGATAGAATTTTAAATCCCGTCCGAAAAAGGCGCCATTAAATTTGAAATTCCGCTTGCGCAGATAAAATTTTAAATTTTTCGTGCGAGTGAAATTTAGGTTTTTCCACGCGTATAAAATTCCGCGCCGCAATAGCTATTTTAAATTCTAAATTTGCCCGTGCAGACGCAATTTTGATTTCGCATCAAGAGGTTTAGAACTTGGAGCTTTCGAGGCTACAATCGGGCAGAAATTATTTCGATTTCACGTTAGAATTTAAAAACGCCCTAAATTCCGTCAATGATTTCGCGCGCCTGCTCGACGCTTTGTGCGTTGCGCGAGATCTCGCTAGGCTCGCCGAAACCCCAGTTTACCTGTAGATACTCTAGCCGCGCGCCCAGCAGATCCGACAAGTTCAGCTGCACGCCTCGCGCCTTTCCCGCCGCAGTTTGCGCGGTAAGCTCGCCCGCCGCAGCTTTTGCGGAAATTTTACCGCCTTTAAAGCTCAATGCGGTCGCGTCGTCGGAGCCGAAAGCTGCGCCGTCGGAGCTGAAATTTTTGCCGTCAGAGTCGCCGCCTGCGTTAAAATTTCCACCGCTGGAGCCTAAATTTTCGCCGCCCGTATCGCAGCCGGCGCTAAAACCCTCGCCGTTCTTGCCGCTACGCAATTGCAGGTTTTGTAAAAATTCCGCGCCGCGGATTGCCGCTAGCTCATCTTTTTTGCTGTCGCCCAAAAAGATCGCCTTTTTGTGCGGCGAGAGCGCGATCGTGCGCAAAAGCATCGCAGGATCGGGCTTTGAGGGCGTATGTTCGTCCGCGCCCACGACCAGATCAAATAGCTCGCGCGAGCCCGTTTTTCTTAAAATTTCTTGCAGCGTGTATGCAGGCGCGTTTGAAGCGAGCGCGACGAAATAGCCCGAGCTCTTGCAGTGGCGCAAAAGCCCGTCGATGCCGTCGTAGAGCACGGCGAACTCATGGTAGTTTTTGACGAATTCTTTTTCAAAAAACGCAAGCTCTTCGGCGCTTGCTTTGGTTTTGCCGTAGAATTCCAAAAAGGCGTTTTTGCTCGGATCGTTGATCGTGCGGACGATGAAATCCCTTTGTATCGGCGCTAGGCCGTAGAGCTCGCGGCGGGTGTTGTTTACGCTCACCTCTATCGCGCGCGAGGAGTCGAGCAGCGTGCCGTCCATATCAAAAATCACGGTTTTCATCTAATAATCCTTAAAAAAATCGATTTTGTGTTTATCTTTTTTGTAGCTTTTATCATTTTTTAGCTTTTCTAAAGCGTTGGCTTCATGCGTCAAAGCGCCTCTGTCTATGCGGTTTTGCTCGCTTGCGCTCATAATATTTTTAGCAAAGTTCTCAAGCGCTTTAGTGTATGGGCTATCTAAATTTACGGCCTGGGCTTTGGATAAAATTTCATAATTTTTTGCCATTCGCTTTGCAAAAAGCTCTGCGTCGAAATCGTCGCGCTTTAGCAGCGCGACGGCGGATTTTACGAAGCGCTCTAACGCTCGGATATACTTTACGCGCCCGTCTTTTTCTTTGATCTGCATCGTCGTCCTTTATTTTAAAACGCGCATTATAGCAAAATTTGAAATTTAGGCAAAATTACATATATTTATTAACTACGCTTTTATAATATTTTTTATAAAAGTGCGGCAAATACGTATTTTTAAATCATATTAAAATACTTGACATTATTTTAAATTTTAGCTATCATTCGCCAAATTTTTTACAAAGGACAAAGATGCAAAAAGAAACCCTCGCAACTCACTTCGGTTACGATTCTATCGCCGGCTACGGCACAATGGCGGTTCCGATCTATCAGAGCACCGCGTTTAATTTCGGCACGAGCAAAAAGGCCGCCGATCGCTTCGCACTGCGCGATCTAGGGCCGATCTACAGCCGCCTTACGAATCCTACGACCGATATTTTGGAGGCCAGATTGGCCGCGCTTGAAAACGGCAAGGCCGCAATCGCGGTAGCCAGCGGTCAGGCTGCGATATTTTTTGCGGTGGCAAATTTAGCCGCGGCGGGCGAAAATATCATCATCGCGGAGAAAATTTACGGCGGCGCGACCACGCTTTTGGCGCACACCATCAAACGCTTTGGCATTGAAGCAAGGGTTTTCGACTCCGAAACGGCGGATGATCTGGAGGGGTTGATTGACGATAAAACCAGAGCGATCTTTTTCGAGACGCTTTCAAATCCTCAAATTTCGGTTGCAAATACCGCTAAAATCGCCTCTATCGCAAACAGATACGGCGTAGTAACGATTGCCGATAACACGATCCCAAGCCCCGCGCTTTACAATCCGCTTGATGACGGCGCGGACATCGTGGTTCACAGCGCGAGCAAATATATAAGCGGGCAGGGGCTTAGCATCGCGGGCGCGATCGTTTCGGGCAATGGGTTAAATTCCAAACTCAAAGGCAATCCGCGATATGCTCATTTTAACGAGCCCGACGAGAGCTATCACGGTCTAGTTTATGCGGATCTGGTAGATAATTTCGATATTTACACGCTTAGAATTCGCCTAGCGCTGCTTCGCGATATCGGCGCGACGCTATCACCGTTTAACGCGTTTCAGCTTATTCAAGGTATCGAGACGCTGCCGCTTAGGATGGAGAAGCATTCGCAAAACGCGCTAAAAATCGCGGAATTTTTGCAAAGCCATCCGAAGGTAAAGCAGGTAAATTTCCCTGGTCTGCCTAGCTCGCCGTTTAATGCCGCGATTAAAGCTAAATTTAAAAACGGCTACGCAAGCGGTCTGCTAAGCTTCACCGTAGATAGCGAGGAGACCGCACTGAAGGTCGTCAGCGGGGTTAAAATTTTCTCCGTCGTCGTAAATATCGGCGATACGAAGTCGATCATCACCCATCCTGCGAGCACGACGCATTCGCAGCTGGACGAAAAGCAGCTGCAAAGCGCCGGAGTCCCTGCAAATTTGATCCGCCTAAGCATAGGCATTGAGGACGCGGACGATTTGATCGCAGATCTTAGTGAGGCGTTAAAATAATGGCTATCTTAAGCACTAAGGGCGTTTACGGGCTGGCTGCGATACTACAGATAGCTAAAGCTAGCGAGGTAACGCCGATAAGTATCAAAGAGATCGCCGAGCGCACGGGAATTTCAAAAAACTATTTGGAGCAAATTTTAAATGCGCTTAGGAACGAACGGCTAGTATGTAGTATCAAGGGCAAAAACGGCGGCTACCACTTGGCAAAAGACCCTAGCGAGATCACCTTTGCGGAGCTTTTTACCGCCTTGGAAAAGGATCTGCGAATGACGAGTCTGGAGGTGAAAGATCCGAATCTGCGTACTTTTTTTGAAAGATACGACGAGAAGCTGCGGACGCTGTTTAACGTGCCGCTTTCGAGCTACGAAGAGATGATGGCGCAAAGCGCCGAGTATCTAAATTTTAGTATCTAAGGGGAATTTTATGAAAATAGCAAACGACGTTACGGAGCTCATCGGCAACACTCCGTTAGTAAAAATCAATAGCTTCGGCAAAAACGCGACGATCCTAGCCAAGGCGGAATTTTTAAATCCGAGCCATTCGGTAAAGGACCGCATCGCGTGGCGAATCATCAAAGACGCGCTGCAAGCGGGCAAGATCGACAAAAATAGCGTTTTGATAGAGCCTACCAGCGGCAATACGGGCGTGGGACTTGCGATGGTCGCGGCAAAGCTCGGTATAAAGCTCATTCTAACGATGCCAAGCTCGATGAGTATCGAGCGCCAAAAGCTAATCGCGGCATTCGGCGCCAAAATCGAGCTGACCGATCCAAAATTTGGAATGAAAGGTGCGGTAGATAGGGCAAATGAGCTGGCTGCGAGCACTCAGGGTAGCTTTATTCCGAGCCAATTTGATAATCCAAGCAATCCAAAGGCGCATTTTGAAACTACGGGGCCCGAAATTTGGGATCAAACGGACGGAAAGGCGGATATTTTAGTCGCAGGATTTGGCACCGGCGGCACTCTTAGCGGCACGGCGAAATTTTTAAAATCTAAAAATCCAAATTTAAAGGTTTACGGCGTTGAGCCCGCCAGCTCGCCGCTTCTTGCGTGCGGAACCGCGGGCGCGCACAAAATTCAGGGCATCGGCGCAAATTTTATTCCCGCAAACCTCGATCGCAGCCTAATTGACGGCTTTATAAACGTGGAAAATGACGATGCATTCGCTGCTGCTAGACAGCTGGCGCAAAAAGAGGGCCTGCTCGTGGGCATCTCAAGCGGCGCGAATGTTTACGCCGCCGCACAGATCGCTGCCAAGGCCGAAAACAAAGGCAAAGTGATCGTTACGGTTCTCTGCGATACCGGCGAGAGATACCTTTCTACCGAGCTTTTCAAATAGGCGGCGGTTTTGTGCGAGCAGGGCGATTAGCGTGGTAATTTTTACGCGTTTTTCGCGGGCACAGAGCTTGGCGCGATTAAATTTTACGCTGGCGCCGGAATCGGCGCGTTAGTTTTGCGCGATCGCGCGGGTTATTGCGACGATTGCGCGATTATATTTTACATTTTTGCGTTACGTAGGCGATAGATTTACGCGATAGTTTCTGCGCGGGCGGGGCGATAGTTGCGATGGTCGCGGGTCGCGCGACGACTTTACGCAAGCATCGCGATTTTTTTTGCTTTGTCGATTTTGCGTTTATTGATTTGTTGATTTATCAGCTCGCCGCCCGCCGCGAGATAAAATTTAGTCCCAAAATGGGGTTAAATTTTAAAATTTCATATTACGCAATCTTTCGCGCCGAGCTGATTTTTGGCGCGCTATGTATGACGGCGCGACCGCGCAACGCTAGGCGTTAGTTAAATTTAAAACCGCTAAGCCCGCCAAATTTGCGCGATCCGTACGCCGCAAAATTTTATACCGCTAACCCGCGCGCGGCATAAAATTTTAAAATTCTATCTGAAATTTTTAAGGCTCGCTCGTGCGGCTAAAATTCCAAATTCGCGTCGTGCATAAATTTCAAACTCCGCTGTAAATAAAATTCCAAAATTCCGCCCTTTAAATTTAGCCGAATTTCAAAATTTAATCATAAAAACGCTATCATCGGGGCAAAATTTTTAAGGTTGTAAAATGAGTTTGAGCTTGAAATTTCGCCCCAAAAGCTTAGAGCAGATCGTGGGGCAGGGCAAGATCGTAGCGGTTTTTAAAAAATTCGTCTCCGCAGGCAGCATCCCGCACAGTATATTTTTCGGCGCCGCAGGCAGCGGCAAAACGACGATGGCGCGCGTGATCGCAAGCGAGCTGAACTACGATTTTTACGAGCTTGACGCCACGAGCCTGAAGGTCGAGGATATCCGCAAAATTCTATCCTCGCACGCCGGCTCGCTCATCAAGCCGCTCATTTTCATCGACGAGATCCACCGCCTCAGCAAGACGCAGCAGGAGGTGCTACTGATCCCGATGGAGAACTACGCCGCGATCATCATCGGCGCGACGACGGAAAATCCGCAGTTCGTGCTAAGCAGCGGCATCCGCTCGCGCTCGATGATATTTGAGTTCGAGCCGCTTAGCTACGAGGATTTGGAGGCGCTTTTGGCGCGGGTGCAGGGCGAGATCGGCTTTGAGATGGACGAGGAGGCGCGAAAATACCTACTAAACTCCAGCAGCGGCGATGCAAGGAGTATGTTGAACCTGCTCGAATTTGCGCTTTTGGCAGACAGCGCCATTACGCTGGATACGCTTCGTACGCTGCGCGCAAATGCCGTAGCTGCCGGCGTTAGCAGCGACGACGTGCATTATGAGCTCGCAAGCGCGATGATAAAAAGCCTGCGCGGCAGCGACGCCGACGCCGCGCTGTATTATGTCGCAAGGCTGATAGATGCGGGCGAGAGCGCGGATTTTATCGCGCGCAGGATGGTGATCCTAGCTAGCGAGGACATCGGCAACGCCAATCCAAACGCCCTAAATATCGCCGCCAGCACGCTAGCTGCCGTCAGCAAGATCGGCTACCCCGAGGCTCGTATTATCTTGGGGCAATGCGCGATCTATCTGGCGCACAGCCCCAAATCAAACGCCGCGTATTTGGGCATCAACGCCGCTTTGAAGTTCGTCCGCTCCGCTGCGCCGCTGCCTACGCCGCGCTATCTCATCAATTCCGACAAGCAGATCGCAGACTACAAATACCCGCACGACTTCGGCGGCTGGGTCGAGCAGGCCTATATGAGCGAGGCGGCGAAATTTTACGAAAGCAAGGGGATTGGCTTTGAAAAGACGCTGGATGAGTGGCTGGCAAAGATCAAGGCCAAGGGCTCGGTTTAAATTTGCGTGCGGTAAGAGCTAAAATTTGATGCGAGTTCAAATTTTAGCGGCTCGCAGGGCTTAAATTTTAAAAATATTCGCAAGGAGCGTGGATGAATGAGCAAAATTTGAAATATATCGCAAATTTAAAAGCGCAGGACGTGCCGTGGAGCAGGCTCACGACCGCTTACGGCAGGGCGAGTGGATTCCCCGAAATTTTTAAAAAACTCGCGCGGGCAATCGAGGCTTGTGATGCGGCACGCGGTTCGGGTGGCGAGCAAAATTTAAAAAGCGAGCTCGGCGCAGAGCGGAATTTAAAAAGTGGGCCCGGTTGCGGGCAAAATTCTACGGATGCGGCAAGATGCGGCGCGGCGCAAAATTTCGTAAATTTGGCGCAAAAGAGAGAGTCTAAATTTAAAAAGGCAGATAACGAGGCGGCGAAATTTAAAGCGGGCGGAGAGACGGAGCTTAAAACGGGCACAGCGAAGTGCGGCGAGGCGGAATTTAAGAGTGCGGATAGCGCGGCGATAAAATTTAAAACGAGCCAGGCGAGTAAATTTAAAACGAGCGCGGCGGATAAGAGCTCTGATGCGAGCAAGCGGGAGAAATTTGACGCCAAAGCCCTCCAGGATGCGCTTAGTAAGATTTTTAACGAGATAGAGCATCAAAGTACGCTTTGGCACGCAACCCCTTTTGCGCTGCTGTTTTTGGCGCGCATCTTTATGCGGGCTCGCGATGTAGCGGGCAAAAACGCGAATAAAAATAATCAAAACGCTGCGGCAGATAAAAAGCGAAACTATGCGACGGACATAAACAGCAAAGACGAAAACTGCGAAAACGAAGCGGCAGGCATTATCTCGGCTCGGCTCGGCGGATTTTTTGCGTTTATGCTTGAGATTTGCGATGACGCCGATAAGATCTCGCACGCAGCGCCGTTAGCGAGCTTTTCGGATATACTTGCGGAAAAATATCTGTGGCCGCAGAGCGACGAGAATGACGAGGAGCGCTGGGAGGAGTATTTTTACGACGATGAGCTATTTTACAGCCTCTATTTTTATTCGCGGGCGGTTTTGGACGCGACGGGAGTGGACTTTGCGCAGTTTAAGCCTGGGCCGGGTGGCGTTTAAGGCTGCGCCATCTCGCCTTTTGATTCTAAATTTAGCGCAACGCGGCGTGCTTTGGCGACGCTTTGTTTAAATTTAGACTTCAAAAAATTTTAAAATTCTTTAAAAATTTACGGCGTGCGGAATTTACAGATCGTCTTTTTAAATTTAAAATTCGCGCGATTTTTGATCGGCGGTATGATTAAGGCGCCAGTATCGCTTTTAAATTTAGATCGCCGCGAAGCTTCAAACACGCTTGCGGCGCGGCTTTTTATGTGGTTTTAAAAAGATACCAATTCGGCGCAATTTTTTCTATCATTATAAACTCGCTAGGGCTCATTTGAGGCAGATCCGCCTCGTCTTGCACCCGCAAAAAGCCTACGGAGTTATCGGTGACCCCGCCGATGAGCAGCATAAATCTTTTGCCGCTCGTCTCGGCGTGAGAGAGATGCAGGCTTTTGATCTCCGCCTTTGCGCGCTCGGGCTCGCCGCTAGCGTAAAGCTCGTAAATTTTTTCAAATGCCGCTAGGTTTTGTTTTCCAAACTCCATAAGCTCTTTATCGAGCGCTAAGATTAGCTTTAAATTTACGATGTCTGCATCAGTTCTTTGTTCAAATTCGCGTTTTTGCGCCTCGTTAAATTTTTCATATTCGCTTACGATAGCCTCAATAATGGCGGTTTGCGCTAAAACTCGCACGGCGTAGATCCCATCCTCTTTAGTATAGATGTAAAGATCGAAGTGCTTCTCTTTAGAGCCCAAAAATACGTGAAAAATCTCGCTAAATTCGTCGCTTCGTCCAAGCGGAGCAACCGTGATTTCGCTATAGTTATCCGCCGCGTAGAATTTACGCTTTAAATAGCTTCTCATCTCGCCTTTGAAATAAAGATTTTTATCGAAGTTTGCGTCGCTAAACAGCGAGCGGACAAGCTCTTCATTGGGGCTCGCGTTTAGGTTTAACGCACAGCTTGCGCAAAGTATTAGCGAAGCAAAAATTTTTGAAAATCCAGCCGTTTTAAAAAATCTGAATAAGCTCAAAATTTAGCCTTTTGAAATTTTATAAATTTAAAAAGTCCATAAATTCTAGAAATTTTAAAATTTTGTAAATTTTAAAACTCCGTAAATTTCACCTTTTATAGGCTCGCCATCTCCTCGGCGCGCGCGAGGAGCTGCTTTGCGCCTTTTTCGATAAAAGCGCGCGCGAGCTCCGCGCCTATGCTTTGGTATTGCGATTTTTGCGCGACGATGTCTTGGCGTATGCTCTCGCTGCCGTCGGGTAGGCCCACGATCGCGCTTATGTGGATATTTTCGCCGTCAAGGCGCGCGTTGATGCCGATCGGCACCTGGCAGCCGCCCTCTAAAACCCTGACAAAATCCCGTTCCACGGTCGTTTCGATAATCGCGCGCTCATCTTTTAAAAACTCTATCGCGCGCAGGATTTGCGGCTCGTTTACCGCCTCGATGCCGAGCGCTCCTTGTCCCATCGCAGGGATCATCTGCGAGACCTCAAAGGGCGCTACGTGTCTCACTTCGGCGCGTAAATTTAAGCGGTTGATGCCCGCCATCGCCAAGATGATAGCGTCGAATTCTCCGTCTTTGAGCTTTCGCAAGCGAGTTTGGACGTTGCCGCGCAAGGAGATAACCTCTAAATCGGGGCGCATGCTAAGCAGCTGCATCTTGCGGCGAAGGCTCGTGGTGCCGACTTTTGCGCCGCGGGGCAGCTCGTTAAATTTAGCGTATTTTTCGCTGATCATCGCATCGCGCGCGTCCTCACGCGCGCAGATCGCAGCCAGTACGAGTCCTTGCGGAAACTCCACGGGCACATCCTTTAGGCTATGCACGGCGATGTGAGCTTCGCCGCGGAGCATACTCTCCTCAAGCTCCTTCGTAAAAAGCCCCTTACCGCCGATCTTTGCAAGTGGCGTGTCTAAAATTTTATCGCCTTTGGTTTTCATGCTTTTTAGCTGCGCTTGGATGCCGCGGGCGTTAAGCAGCGATGCGATGTGCTCGCTCTGCCACAGGGCGAGTATGCTGCCGCGCGTAGCGATGGTTAAATTTCTCATTTTTCCTCTCCTATGCTCTTTCGGATCTCGATTTCGTTCTCTTCGATCACCTCAACGTCGATGACGTCGTCGTTTGCGCGGTGGCGTCGCCAGAATTTTCGTTCGCTTTTTTCGGAATTTTCTCTGCTCGTGTTAAATTTAGGCACGTCGCTGGTGACGCAGTAAAACGACGCAGTGATTACGCAAACGCCCAAAATATCGCCGAAAATGCCAGGCGCAATGAGAAAGACGCCGCCTACTACGAAGCCCACGCCGCTTAAAATTTCTTTCGGCGAGATTTTCATTAGATTAAAAAAGCCCATCCACGAGCGGTTTGCTACGACATATCCACCCAAAATCGCGCTTATGACGATCTCTACCGCGTATGCCGCAAAGCTGTTTGCGCTTACGAAATAATAGGTCGTAAATACCTCTATGATCAGATACGGAACGATCAAAATCCTAAACATATTTTTCCTTAAATCATCACTTTAAGCCGCGCCTTTTCAAAGACGCTAAAATTTAATCGCGGATTTTAGCAAATTCCGTCTGAATTTTTAATGTATCGCAAGAGTCCCTCGCAGCCGCGCTTGATATCTGCGTAGCAGCGCTCAAAATCGCGCGTGTAGTAGGGATCTGCGATTTCTAGGTGTTCGGGATGGGTTAAATTTGAACCGGCGCCTTTTAAATTTAAGCCGGTTTGTTTTGCCGAGCCTTTGAAATTTGATGCATCGCAGTCTGTAAAATTTCCCCCTGCAAATTCCAAAAGAAATTTTACCTTAGCCATATCCTTGCCGCGAAAAATTCGCCCTAGCGAGCGCATATTCTCATCATCCATGCAAAGTATGAGATCGTAACGCTCGTAGTCTGCGGGCGTAACCTGCACGACGCGATGCACTACGAGCGGCACCTTTTGCTCTTTTAGCACGCGCTGCGTCTCATAGTAGGGCGGCGAGCCGATCTCGTCGGTGTGCGTCGCCGCAGAATCCACGCTCACGCGCGCATCTAGGCCGCTTTGATTAATGAAATTTTGCATCACGGACTGCGCCATCGGCGAGCGGCAGATATTGCCGTGACATACAAAAAGTAGCCTCACGCGCGCCTACTGCGTGATGATATCGTAGTTTTTGGGGATTGCGGGCTTGAAGATCGCCTCGTTTACCGGCGCGTTTTTGCGGACATTGCTTAGATTTATGACGACCTTATTGTCCATTTTATCGGTGTAGCTGATCTTACTCGGCAGACCTTCTTTCATCTCGATGAGATATTTCACGTCGTCGAAGCTCGCCTCATAAACGCCGTTTTTATTCGGCTTTGCGTTCGCTAAAATCGCCGTTAAATTTGGCGTTTCTTTGATATTCGTGATGATAGCTTGCTCAAGTTCGGGCTCGATTACGACGACCTTTGTGAAGCTAAAAAATATATTTTTTATCGTAGGTGTCTTGTAATGCCATACGGCGTTCTCTTTTGTGGCGCTAAAATCGCCGCCGTAGCTGATTTTTGCATCGTCGCTCTGCACGGTTTGCGAAAAATTTGCGCTCAGCGTGTCGAATTCTATCCCGCCCGCAAACGCAAAAACGCAGCTCGCCGCTAAAGAAATAAGAGTTTTTTTCATAAATTTGACCTTTGTTTTTGGAAATTTGCGCGTATTATAGCCGTTTTTCTAGGATTTAATTAAATAAAAACTAAAAATATGTTAATATGCGCGATTAAAAATTTTAAAAGTAAGGTTCGGTAATGTTTAAAAAGGTCATTCACGGGATTTTCGGCACTAAAAACGATAGGATCGTCAAGCAGTACGCCAAGCGCGCGCTAAAAATCAGCGCGTTAGAGGAAAATTACAAGGCGATGGACGATGCGGCGCTAAAAGCGGAATTTGAAGCATTAAGAGCGCAGGTAAGAGCCGGAGAAAAGAGCATGGACGATGTGCTAAACGAAGTGTTTGCCATCGTGCGCGAGGTCGGTAAAAGGGTGCTAAATATGCGCCACTTCGACGTTCAGCTAATAGGCGGTTTGGTGCTAAACGACGGCGCGATCGCAGAGATGAAAACGGGCGAAGGAAAGACTCTCGTAGCGACTTTGGCGGTAGTGCTAAACGCGATGGAGGGCAAGGGCGTGCACGTCGTGACCGTAAACGACTACCTGGCCAAGCGCGACGCCGAGCAGATGGGTGAGCTATATGAATTTTTAGGGCTTAGCACTGGCGTAATCGTAGGCGGAGAATACGACGACGCAAAGCGCAAAGCCGCATACGCGTGCGACATCACCTACGGCACAAATAACGAGTTCGGCTTTGATTATCTGCGCGATAATATGAAATTTAGCGCCGAGGACAAGGTGCAGCGCGGGCATCATTTCGTAATCGTCGACGAGGTCGATAGTATTTTGATCGACGAAGCGCGAACGCCGCTCATCATCTCCGGCCCTACGAACCGCACCCTAGACGGCTACATCAAAGCCGACGAAGTAGCGCGCGCGATGATCCGAGGCGAAGCACCGGCGGATCCCAAAGAGAAGCCTACCGGAGATTTTACAGTAGATGAAAAAAATCGCGCGATCTTGATTACCGAAGCAGGAATTTCAAAGGCCGAGAAGCTTTTCGGCGTCGATAATCTCTATAGTCTCGAAAATGCCGTGCTTAGCCACTACCTTGATCAGGCGCTTAAGGCGAACAATCTTTTCGAAAAGGACGTGCACTACGTCGTGCGCGACGGACAGGTCGTAATCGTGGATGAATTTACTGGGCGTCTGAGCGAGGGGCGTAGATTTAGCGAAGGGCTTCATCAGGCGCTTGAAGCCAAAGAGGGCGTGCAGATCCAAGAGGAGAGCCAAACTCTTGCCGATATTACCTTTCAAAACTACTTCCGCCTTTATGAGAAGCTCGCCGGTATGACGGGTACGGCGCAGACAGAGGCAACGGAATTTGCTCAAATTTACAAACTCGAAGTGGTCTCGATCCCTACAAACGTGCCGGTCATCAGAAAGGATCAAAACGATCTTATCTACAAAACCGAGCGCGAAAAATTTGACGCCGTCATTAGCGAGATCAAGCGGCTAAATTCCAAAGGCCAGCCCGTACTCGTGGGCACGGCGTCGATCGAAAAAAGCGAGAAGCTGCACGAGCTTTTAGTCAAAGAAAACATCGCACACTCCGTGCTGAACGCCAAAAATCACGAGCGTGAAGCGCAGATCATCAAAGATGCAGGCGCTAAAGGCGCGGTGACGATCGCTACGAATATGGCCGGACGCGGCGTGGATATCCGAATAGACGACGAAGTGCGCGCTTTGGGTGGGCTATATATTTTAGGTACCGAGCGTCATGAAAGCCGTCGTATCGACAACCAACTTCGCGGCCGAAGCGGACGACAGGGCGATCCTGGCGAGAGTAGGTTTTTCTTAAGCCTAGAGGATAATCTGCTTAGAATTTTCGGCAGCGACAAGATTAAAAACATAATGGATCGCTTAGGTCTAAAAGACGGCGAACATATCGAATCGCGCATGGTTTCGCGCGCCGTAGAAAACGCACAGAAAAAAGTCGAGAGCCTGCATTTTGAGTCGCGTAAACATATTCTCGAATACGACGACGTTGCAAATGAGCAGCGCAAGACGATCTATAAATATCGCAACGAGCTTTTGGATCCAGACTACGATCTGAAAGATAAAATCATCCAAAACCGCGAGGAGTATATCTCTAGCGTGCTTGAGGAGCTTGAAATTTTCGACGGCGCAAATATCAAAGAGGTCGATAAATTTCCGATCGTCGCCAAAATCGCTCAAGAAACGGGCGAGGTGCTCGAAAACAGCGAGCTTGAAAAGGTCGATGATTTCAAAGAGCTGAAAGAAAAGATCATCGGCGCGCTTGCCGTTTCGTATGAAAATAAGATGTCGCCGATCGATCCGCAGCAGCGAAAAAGTATCGAAAAGATGCTTTATCTGCAGATCGTCGATCGCGACTGGCGAGAGCATCTGTATCAGATGGATATCCTAAAAGCGGGCATCGGACTTCGCGGCTACAACCACAAAGACCCGCTTACGGAGTATAAAAAGGAGAGCTACAATCTCTTTATGGAGCTTGTAATGCGCCTCAAATCCGATAGCATCCGCTTGCTGCATTCGATCCAGTTTAAATCTAGGGAGGAGATCGAAGCCGAGCAGCGCGCGATGCAGGAGCGTATGGAGAGCTCAAACGCCAAAGAGCTCGCCGCTGCAAGCACGAATGAGGCGCAGCTAAAGGGCCCTGATGAGTTCGGCGATAAAAAGCCTAAGCGCAACGATCCTTGCCCTTGCGGCAGCGGCAAAAAATACAAAGACTGCCACGGCAAGGGCGGTCCGAAAAAAGGCGGCTTTGCAAGGTAAGCGCGACGATCGGTCGTAAGTACGCACGATCGGTGATCTTGATTGCGAGTATTACGCGATCGGCGCTTTTTGATCTTGCCTTGTTTTTGTATTTAGCGGATCGGTCGCGGACGAGAGCATCATAAAATTTTAAAGGATCTTGATCGTTAGGCGGCGTGGACAGAAATTTTAAAAGAGCTTGATTGTGAGGCCGCGCGGACGGTGAGCAAAGCTGCGCGATGGGGCGGAACTTTGGTTTTGAAATTTTAAAATTTAAAAGCGCACTTGGTGCCTTTGGCTACTTGTTTTCGCAGCGCCGTTACGGTGCGCCGCGCTGCAAAGTGCGATCGGCGGCGTTGCGATATTTAAATTTAGTGCGCTAAGATACGGCATTCATTTAAAATTTTAAATTTATACGACGCGGACGAGCTTGCAAGCGAAATCAGTCTTTAAATTTTAAGAATTTCAAAATTCCAAAAGGTTTTAAATTTTTGAAATTTTAAAATTTTGAGGCACTTGAAATTTTAAAATTTAGAATTCTGATTTAGAATTTCAAGGTCTGGTAAGACGATCTGTTTGATTTGCCGTATCCGATATCTCTTGGAGGCGAATTTCATTGCATATAAAATAGATTTCTGCGCGATTTTAAATTTTCAAAGCTCGCTGAGGCTTTCATATTTGAAGGCGCAAAAAACTCGTTTTTGAAATTTTAAAATTCCAAAATACTTAAAATTTCACATAGAATTTAGCGCTAAATTTTATGTGAAATTTTACAAGGACGGTTTTTTGGTAAAGTATTTATTATTCAAATATCTCAGATTCGATCGCTCTCAGCCCTTCATTACGCTTTCGGCGCTGCTTGCGTTTTTGGGCGTCGGCGTGGGGCTTACGGTGCTCATTGTCGCGATGGCGATAATGAACGGCTTTGATAAGGAATTTGAGCGCAAGCTCTTTACGATGAACTACCCGATCACGATCCACAGCCACTTTCGCGGCGGCATTTCAAAAGACGACGTGGAGGGGCTGCGGGCGGACTTTCCCGATCTGATCTTTAGCCCTTACATCAGCTCGCAAGTCATCGCCAAAAGCGGCGAGAAGCTCGAGGGTGGGCTGATTTTCGGCGTAAATTTAAACGACGAAAAGCGGATCAACTCCGTCGTCGCAGCGGGTGCCAAAGACGCCAATCTAACGGATTACGGCATCATGATAGGGCGCGGGATCAAGGATGAGTTTATGCTGGATACGGGCGAAAAGATCACGATGATCTTTACGAAGAGCGATCCCGGCGGCTTTGCGCTGATCCCTAAGATGAAGCGCTTTGATGTGCGCGCGGAATTCAGCTCCGGGCTGATCGCCTACGACAAGGCGTATTCCTACGCGGACGCAAGCGATCTAGCCAAAATTTTAGGCTACGACGAGGGGACCTTCGACGGCGTACATGTTTTTTCAAACGATCCGTTTAAAGACCTGGAGCGCATCAAAAAAAGCCTCCCCGGCGGCACTAACGCCGTAGGCTGGTGGCAGCAAAACGGCAATTTTTTCAGCGCCCTTGCGCTTGAAAAGCGCGCGCTTTTCATCGTGCTGATGCTGATAATCCTGGTCGCGAGCCTAAATATCGTAAGTTCGCTTCTGATGACGGTGATGAACCGCCGCCAAGAGATCGCGCTTTTACTTAGCCTGGGTGCCAGCAAAAAGGAGGTTAAGAGGACCTTTTTTGCGCTCGGAGCCACGATCGGCGGCGGCGGCATCATATTCGGGCTCATTTTGGGCTTATTCGGCGTGTGGCTGCTCGGAAGCTTCGACATCGTAAATCTACCCGCCGATGTTTACGGAAGCTCGAAACTGCCGATGGAGCTCTCGCTAGGCGATTTGGCGATGATTTTAATCGGTGCGGTGCTTATCGTGGCGCTCTCGTCATGGTATCCGGCCAAAAAAGCCACGCAGATCGACGTGCTGCAAACACTGCGCAACGAGTAAATTTAAACGCGGCGCCTTAAAAATTTAGCTAAATTTTGAAATTTATAGCGGCGCAGCTGTGTTCGGAGAGGTATTTTGGCGTGTAAGACAGAGGCTGCGCGATCTTGCACGGCGCGCGTCGTATAAAATCGCACTAAATACGATTTGCGTCGTTAGAATTTTGATTCTTGCGCGATATTACAAGCTGCGCAAAGCCTAAATTTGATAAATTTGCTCGTTCAAATTTAGTCAAAATTTTAAATTTCAAAGGGGAGCAAATTTTTATGAGCGCTTTTCTAAATTTTGTAAAATTTAAAAACCACTTAAAGATGAAATCATAAAAATTTTTGAAAGGATTTATAGTGAAAAAGATTGTTTTATTGCTGTGCGTGACGCTGTTTTTGTGCGGCTGCTCCAGGAGCGGGCCGCAAAACGCCCCAGAGCAAGATACGACACCAAGCCGCCATTATACGGGCTACTATTACGCATAAAACGGGCGCTGCGCAGCAAGCCGCAATACGGGTGCTATAGCGGCGGGGAAATAACAACATCGCAGTTCCTACTCGCCCGTGGATAAAAAAGGCCCAATCCCGCAATACTGGCTGTACGAACGCCGAAACCTGAGCGTGGCGACGCCAAGACGCCCATCCGCTTATGATGCGACGATAAAATTTCAGCTTGCTTAAACAGGCTTAAATTTAGGACGAAATTCTTTTTAAAATTCTTTCAAATTCCCATAAAATCCCGCTGAATAAATCTAAATTTTATAAATTTTAGGGTAACATTTGCCTTATTTTTCAAAAAGGCTTTAAATGACTTTAATTGACGGCAAAAGCATAAGCGCGAAGGTAAAAGATGAGATCAAATCGGCCGCTTCGGATCTTGCCGCAAAGGGCGTAGAACCCGCGCTAGCGGTGATTTTAGTAGGCGATGATGCGGCAAGCAAGACCTATGTCGCGAGCAAGGAGAAAGCCTGCGCCGCCTGTGGGATCCGATCCGTAGCGCACCGCTTGAGCTCCGACGTGGGCGAGGCGGCGCTTTTAGAACTGATAGAAAATTTAAACGAGGATGAAAGCATCGACGGCATCTTGGTGCAGCTGCCGCTTCCAAAACATATCGATACGAATAAAATTTTAGAAAAAATAAGCCCGCAAAAGGACGTGGACGGATTTAGCGCGATAAACGTAGGCAAGCTTACTAGCGGGCTTGCGGACGGTTTTGTGCCTTGCACTCCGCTTGGCGTGATGCGCCTGCTTGAGGAATACGGCGTGCAGATAGCGGGTAAAAACGCCGTCGTGCTAGGTCGCAGCAATATCGTAGGAAAGCCGATGGCTAGCCTGCTTCTAAATGCCGACGCCACCGTTACGATCGCTCATAGTAAGACGAAAAACCTAAAGCAGCTTTGCGTAGATGCCGATATTTTGGTCGCGGCGGTCGGTAGGGCGCATTTTGTGAGCGCAGATATGGTAAAAGAGGGTGCGGTAGTAATCGACGTAGGGATCAATCGCGGCGAGGATGGCAAGCTAAGAGGCGACGTTGATTTTGACGCCGTTGCACCAAAATGCTCGCTAATTACCCCCGTACCGGGAGGCGTGGGACCGATGACGATCGCGATGCTTCTTAGCAATACGATAAAATCGGCGAAAAATCGCTTAAGACAAAGAGCTTAAATGAAAATACTAAGTAAAATTTACAAATTTTTATCGAGTTGGACGGGAACGGTTATCGTCGTTTTATTTGTTATCCTTTTTGTGGCGCAGGCCTTCGTGATCCCCAGCGGATCGATGCGTACTACGCTTTTAGAGGGCGATTTTTTATTCGTTAAAAAATTTAGCTACGGCATCCCGACTCCGCATATTCCGTTTGTAGAGTGGCAGGTGGCTCCGGACAGCGACGGCGACGGGCATATCATCCGAGGCGAGGGCCCTAAGCGCGGCGACATCGTGGTTTTCCGCTATCCGCTCGATGTTAAAGTGCACTTCGTAAAGCGAAATTTTGCGGTCGGCGGCGACGAGGTGATTTTCGATCTGAATAATTTTTATCTCCGTCCGCATGAAGGCGACGAATTTATCGACGCAAACTACGATGCGAGCGATATCGTGATCCTGGGCGGCGAAAAATATGTCAAGGAGCCGTATAAATTTAAAGGCATCCACTACGATCCTAATAATCGAAACTCGATGCTGGCAAATGTCAAAGCTGCGCTTGATGGGGGTAAATTTGCTATGAAGCCCGTCAGTCTAAGCGAGATCGGGCAAAATTTCGAAAGCATGGGGCAGAGCTTCAATGCCTTTTATCTCAAAGTGCCGCAGGATGAGTATTTTATGATAGGAGATAATCGCAACAACTCCGCCGATAGCCGCTTTTGGGGCTCGGTGCCGTATCGCCTGATCGTCGGCAAGCCGTGGTTTACCTATTTTAGCATCGATTCGGATCGCAAGATCCGCTGGGAGCGTATCGGGCGCTTCGTCGATACTCTGCAAAACGACGAAAGCTTGATCTACGAGCAAAAATAAAGGGGTGAAGATGCGGGTGGATAAAATTTTCATAGCGAGCGATCATGCGGGCTTTGAGGCCAAGGAGCAAGCCAAAAAAGTTCTCGCCGCCCTAGGTTATGAAGCGGTCGATCTCGGCACGCACAGCGCCGAAGCGAGCGTGGATTATCCCGATTTTGCGGGCGCGCTGGCGGATAAAATTTTAGCCGAGTGCGAAGCTTGCGCGCGGAGCAAAAATTTTAAAGAAAGTAGCGGCGAAAATTCCGCTGCGGCCGCAGAAAATTCCAACACGGGCGGCAACGGCGATAACGAAAATTTCGGCGCGAATATAAACGGTAGCGGGAATTTTGACAGTACCGCGCAGCACGGCGAGAAAGATAAAAATTTTAACGCCGGCAATAACGATAGTGGCGAAAATTTCAGCACCTGCGCAAGTGTAGCCGACGGCGCAAATGCGAGCAAAGATAAAATTTTAAATTCCACCGACTACGGAATTTACGGCGTTTTGATCTGCGGTACGGGCATCGGCATTAGCATCGCCGCAAACCGCCGCGCTCACGTGCGTTGCGCGCTGTGCCACGACGCAACGAGCGCGCGGCTGGCTAGAGAGCACAACGACGCCAATGTCCTAGCTTTCGGCGCGCGGCTTATGGGCACGCTAGCGATCGAGGATATGATCAAGATGTTTTTCGGTACCGATTTTGCGGGCGGGCGCCACAAAAGGCGAGTGGATAAACTGGCCCTAAATTGCGGTGCGGACGGCACGATGGGCGTTTGCGGCGCAAGCGATGATGCAAGCTCTTGCGATCCGGATTTAGCGCGCAATTTCTGCGAGCAAAATTTTGCGCAAAGCGTGCAGGAGGGTGGTTGCGCGAATAAAATTTCACCGAATGAGAGCGGAGGCTTTGAGGCAAATTTAAAAACTGGAGGCGGGCGATGAACGTGATATTTGGAATTTTAGCGGCTATTTTTGCCGTGCTTTTGGTCCTTTCGATTAGAAAAAATTCTAAAATTTACGCCCTTCTTCGCAAAAGCGAGCAGAAAATTTCAAAACTTCAAAGTGACAACGAAAAACTAAAAACCGCCCTAAAATTCGGCATTGAAGCGCTGCAAAGCGATAAGCAGGAAAAACTAAATTTAAAAATCCAAAACGCGAAATTGAAAAGAGGAAAATTATGAAAAATCTAAGCGCCGAGCAGAGAGACTATCTGTTTAGATCCATCCGCACCGTTAGGGACTTTCCGAAGCCCGGTATTTTGTTTTACGACGTCACGACGCTTGTGGGCGATAAAAAGGCGTTTAACTTCCTACTTGATCACCTGGCCTCGCGCTATGCGGACTACGGGCTTGATTACATCGTGGGTATCGAAAGTCGCGGTTTCATCTTCGGTGCGGCGCTTGCGGCGCGGCTAGGCTTAGCCTTCGTGCCGATTAGAAAGCCCAAGAAGCTTCCCTACATCACGATTTCGCAAAAATACAGCCTCGAATATGGCTTCGATCAGGTCGAGATGCACGTGGACGCCTTTGCCGCGGTGCAAAATGCTAAGGTGCTTCTAATCGACGATCTCATCGCCACCGGAGGCACGGCGCGCGCGGCTTTGGATCTCATCGCGCAGACGCAGGCTAAGTGCATCGAGGCCTGCTTTTTGCTAAATTTACGCGAGCTGAACGACCTTAGCGAGTTTACGCGGCGCACGAACGTTTATTGCATTTTAGAGGCCTGATTTGGAAGAGCTACTTAAAAATTTACTGCAAGAATACCACCAATACGCCTATGTAGTGCTTTTCATCTGGTGCGCGCTCGAAGGGGAGGTCGCGCTGATTTTAGGCGGCATTATGGCGCACGAAGGGCATATAAATTTACCGCTAGGTATCTTTGTTGCGGGGCTCGGAGCGTTTTGTGGAGATCAATTTTATTTCTTTATCGGGCGCTATAATAAAAAATACATTAGCGAAAAGCTAAGCAAACAGCGCCGTAAATTTGCGATCGCGCACCTGCTTTTGCAGCGCTACGGCTGGCCGATAATCTTCCTGCAGCGCTATATGTACGGCTTTAGGATGGTAATCCCGATGAGTATCGGCATCACGCGCTACAGCTCGAAAAAATTCGCGATCGTCAATCTTTTTAGCGCTTGGTGCTGGGCTGCGGCGACGATGGTTTTGGCGTGGTATTTCGGCGAGGAGATCTGGCAGGGCATCAGACTTGCGGAGAAGCATTGGTATTTCGCAATTCCGCTGATCGCAGGGTTTTTGTATCTGCTATATTTTGCGTTTAAAAAGATGGAAACTCATTTTATGAATTTACGAAAGGAAAGAGATGAAAATAGAAATAGTTGATAAAAAGATAGATGAAATTTCGGCCGATTTTGAGGTGATTTTGGTCGTGGATAAAAATTTAAACCACGACTTTATCAAAGACGCGGATAAGTTTGCGCTTTTTAATTACAAAGGCGAGGGCAATCTACTCCTTGCCGAGAGCGGGCGGCTGTACGTGGGGATCAAAGAGCTTAGCTTCGATAGGTTGCGAGCGGCGCTTGCGAGTGCATACAACGCGCTTAAGGGCTACGCGATCAAAAATTTTAAAATCGCCTTTTATAAATGCGGCTGCGACCGCAGAAGCACGATGGCGATGGTCGAGGGCGTGCTTTTAGGCGGCTATGAGTTTAACAAATACAAAAGCGAGAAGAAAAACTCCAGCTTGAATGAAATTTTAATCTCGACGCAGGAGTACGGCGGCGGTAGCCCCGATGTGCAAAAGATGAACTATGGCGTGCAGCAGGGCGCCGTGATGGCAAACGCCGCAAATTTTGCGCGCGACGGCGTCAATGAGATCCCTGAAATTTACACGCCAGAAAAGATGGCGAGCGAGGCTGAAATTTTAGCCTCGAACTACGACGACGTGAGCGTTAAAATTTACGACGAGGACTTTTTGCGCGAGCAGAATATGAATGCGTTTTTGGCAGTCAATCGCTCCAGCGCTCATCCGCCGCGCCTCATCCATCTAATCTATAAGCCGCAGCGTTGCCTAAAGCGCGTCGTTTTCGTGGGCAAAGGGCTTACTTACGACAGCGGCGGGCTAAGTCTGAAGCCGAGCGATTATATGCTTACGATGAAAAGCGACAAAAGCGGCGCGCTTGCCGCGATGGGCATCATCAAGGGCGCCGCCGAGCTCGAGTTGCCGTTTGAGATACATGCGGTTATCGGCGCTACCGAGAATATGATCGGCGGCGATTCGTATAAGCCCGACGACGTGCTACTTAGCCGCAGCGGCGTAAGCATTGAGGTTCGAAACACCGACGCGGAGGGCAGGCTCGTGCTCGCCGACTGCTTAAGCTACGCGCAGGATCTTGAGCCAGGTCTGCTAATCGATATGGCTACGCTTACCGGCGCTTGCGTCGTGGGGCTTGGCGAATACACGAGCGGCATTATGGGAAACAGCGAGGAGCTAAAGCGTAAATTTAAAGATCTTAGCGATTGTAGCGGCGAGCTATTTAGCATTTTGGAATTTAACGATTATCTGCGCGAGCTAATCAAAAGCAGTATCGCGGACGTCTCCAACTGCGCTTCCAGCAGATACGGCGGCGCGATAACCGCGGGGCTGTTTTTGGATAAATTTATAAAGGACGAGTATAAAGACAAGTGGCTGCACCTCGACATCGCGGGGCCTGCGTATCTGGAAAAGGCATGGGGCTATTACGCCGCGGGTGCGACGGGCGCGGGCGTGAGAGCGAGCCTGTACTTCCTGCAGGCTCTAGCCAAAGAGCTGAAGGGCGCGTAGATGGGGCTTTCAGTAGGGATCGTAGGACTTCCGAACGTCGGTAAATCCACCACCTTTAACGCACTTAGCGGCGCGCAAAACGCGCAGGCGCAGAACTATCCGTTCTGCACGATCGAGCCTAATAAAGCGGTCGTGCCCGTGCCCGATGCCAGGCTCGGCAAGCTTGCACAGATCGTTAAGCCCGGTCGCATCGTGCATTCGACCATCGAGTTTGTAGATATCGCGGGCCTAGTGCGCGGAGCTAGCAAAGGCGAGGGGCTGGGGAATAAATTTCTTTCAAATATCCGCGAGTGCGAGATCATCCTTCATATCGTGCGCTGCTTCGAAAGCGGCGACATAACCCACGTCGAAGGCTGCGTAGATCCCATCCGCGACATTGAGATCATCGAAACTGAGCTTATTTTAGCGGACATCGAGCAGCTTGGACGCAAAATCGAGCGTCTCGGCAAGGAAACCAAAGCAAATCAAAAGGGCGCTAAAGAGGCGCTAGCCGTGGCAAACGAGCTTTTGGCGCATCTAAACGACGGCAAGCCCGCTTCAAATTTCGTGCTCAAAGAGGATGAAAGCTACATCGCTTTAAATCGCGAGCTGCGCCTGCTTAGTGCCAAAGATGTAATCTACGGCGCCAATGTGGACGAGGACGGCATCGCGCAAGATAACGAATATGTCGCGCGCGTAAGAGAATATGCAAACGCTCGCGGCGCCGAAGTTATCAAGCTCTGTGCCAAGATCGAAGAGGAGCTCATAGGGCTAAGCGACGAGGAGGCGCACGAGATGCTGCAAAGCCTGGGCGTGCAGCAAAGCGGGCTGGAGCTAATCATCAAGCGCTCTTTTGCGAAGCTCAGCCTCATCAGCTACTTTACCGCAGGCGAGATGGAGGTGCGCGCGTGGACGATCACGAAGGGCTGGAAGGCTCCAAAGGCCGCGAGCGTGATCCACAACGACTTTGAGCGCGGATTTATCAGAGCCGAGGTGATCGGATTTGACGATTTTATCGCGTGCGGCGGCGAGAGCAGGGCGAAAGAAGCGGGCAAAATGCGCCTTGAGGGCAAGGATTACGTCGTGCAAGACGGCGATGTGATGCACTTTAGATTTAATGTTTAAAATTTATTTTTAAGTGCGTCGGATACAGGCCGTTTCAGCTTTAAATTTTAGTAAAATTTTGGCTTGTGCACGGGTTTAATGAAATTTTGATTTTTGCGCGTAGCGGCTTTTGGCTGAAATTTGTATCGCTAGAGCTACAATGGGACTTGTGCGCTAAAGCATCATTAAATTTCGAGGCAAAATTTAATCGGCTTTGCTTGCGTTAAAATTTTACACAAGAAAAGCCACCTTGCGCTGGATTTGCGCTTAAATTCGCCTAGCAAAATATGTCTAAGAAATACTTCCGAAATCGGGCAAAAATTTATATACGGCGAAAACTGCGCGTAAATTTTAAAAGGCAAATTTTACTAAAGATCGCAAAGTTCGTATCTGCGTGCGATAGAATTTTAGCTATATATTTAAATTTACGGCTTACAAATTTGACATTCGGCGATTTTTAAATTTTATGATCTTAAATTTAAACATGTTTGTTTAGTATGCGGTGCGAACCGCGCTCGTAAAGCTAACCGTATTAAATTTGCCGCCGATAGGCGCGGCGTAATTTAGCGAAAATCCAAAACCAAACCCGCTTAAAATTTCGCAGTTTTATTTGGGCGGCAAGCGTAGCGATTGCCGCGCGGAATTCCGCGAAGTAGAATTTGTTGCCGCGGAATTTTGCCGCGCAGAATTCCGTCACGCCGCAGAGTCTTGCGGAAGGATGAGCGGGTTTTCTAGCGCCGAGCAAACAGCGCCTAGCAAGCGGCACTAAATTTAACTTAATTTTGGAGGATTATGCGAAATAAGCAGCCCTGTATCGAAGGCAGGATAGAAAACTTGCACGTCCGCGTCCTTAGGCAGGAGATCGAGACGCTCGTGCTTTTTGAGATCGACGGCGTCCGCTTTCGTATGCGTTGCAGGTCGTTCTCGTTTAAGCAGGGCGATTTGGTGCGCGTCAAATACTGTAAGCAAGGATATCTAGGCAGCCTCGTCGCCTTGGAAGTCGAGTGCCGCAGAACGCCTTTGGAATGTGCCCGCGATTTTGCATTGAGCGCGCTGGATGCCGTAAAACGCACGCTATCTTTAGCTTGGGACATTTTGATCACGTTCGGTCTGATCTTTTTCGTCACGACGGTATTTTACGCGATCTATTTTGCGTTCGCAAAAGACGCATTCCCAAACCTAGGCGATTTTTTCTACACTTGTGCGGGGCTTGCGTTTGTTGCGATGATAATTCTGGCATACGTTTATGCGATCGTCCGCACTATTGAAAGGCGCGCACCTCGCTTGGCGCAACTGGTGTTTAACCTTGCCAAGCGACTACTTGGCTTAGCGCGACTATTTTGGGCGGTATTGATTGCTTGTGTTGCTGCGATTGCGGTGCTGGTTTGGATTTATATGATATTTATTAAGGATAAAACGGCAAGCCTGAGTGATTTTTTCTATTCTTGCGTGGTGCTTGCGTTTGTGTGCGTGATATGCATGGTTTGCTCCACTTGCATGCAAAAACTCTCATCATGGCGCAAGCGTCGTAAGAAATAGCGCTACTCCGCCGCATAAATGTACAGCGCGGAATTTCATAATTACGTCGCCTCAAATTTACATAGCAGAATTTCGCGCCGTGCTATAAATTTTATGCGCCCCGAAATTTTGAAATTTCGTTTCGCACAAATACGGCAAGCTACAAAATTCCGCCACGCGAATAAACCATACCGCTGCAAATTTTACATTTTTAAAATTCCCGTGCTCCTAAGCCTTTGATCGCTCGCCGTTTATTTTAAAGCCGGCGGAAGCTCAAACAAACTAAAGCTCGTTTGAGCCGGGAATTTCGGATAAATTTAAATTTACACACTAGAGTCTAAGCAATCGACCCAATAAGCGACGATTTAAAACGTTATCTCCCAGTTAAATCTAAAATTTCTACGCGGTGCATAAAATCTGCCGATACCAGCACCCGTCGCTTGATCGATCATATTGACCGTTCCGAAAGCCCTGATCGAGCGCGCGCTATCCCAAGTGATATATTTGGCGTTGGTTAGGTTGTAAACGCCTAGGCCGAAGTTGAAATTTTTTTGCGGCTTCGCATAGGCGATAACATCCACCACCGTATAATTGCTGCTTCGCCAACCTTTGGTATTATCGGTCACAGGCTCTCCGTTTACTATGGAAGCATCGATATGCCCCCAGATCGGATCATCTCTTTCGATTTGGCTCTTCCAATACATATTGTAGGTATCTTTGCGCTTCTTGGCTCCTACGTCGGTGATGAAAAGATCAATGCCATATTTGTCGCCGGGCGTGGAATAGCCGATATTATAAACAGAAGTAGGCGGCTGGATCGCATTCATCGGTACTTCTTCGCCCCTGCTACATCCGGAGTTTGAATTATTGGCGTTTGAGCCGTTGCTGGCGCACGACATCCTGCCCTTTTGCCTGCTGTATTTGTACCCCAGTCTAAATCCCTCCATGCTCTCCGATACATCGCCTAGCTCCAGATGGGTATTTATCTCAAATCCGTGTACTTTGGCGCTATCTCGGTTTACGTTTTGATAAAACGGATAGGGTATCTGCTGATCTACGACCTGTAAATTTCCCAAAAATTCAAGATCGATAAAATTTTTATAATCCGTCTTAAAAACATCGAAGGTTATGCGGCTTCTCTCGATATAAAAGGTAAGGGCGATCTCCTTTGTCCTTGCGATCTCGGCTTCCAGATCGATATTCGGGCGGATAGAAAAGTCCGGATGCTTAAAGGTCATATACGCCTCATCCGACGTCGGAGCGCGGAAGCCCTTGGAGCCTTTTAGCTGTATCCTCATCCAATCCAGCGGGTCTAAATTTAGACCTAGTTTATATGAGCCGCTTTTGTATTCCTTCTCTCTTAGTAGGAATTTTAAATTTTGCTGGTAATTTTCCTCTCCGTAAGGAGTGTAGTAACCGTGTATTCCATCATAAGGGTTGTAAGGATACGGCACCCACAAACCGGTTATGATACCTCTAGGGATTTCAGGATAGCCGGTATATTTCGGCTTATGTTTTACGGTATCGTAGCGATAGCCGAGATCAAAACCTACATATTTGGTTATCTGAATTTCATCCCCGATATAGCTTGCCATAGTCGTAGTTTGCACCGGGATCAGGTAGGTGCTAACGGATGTGGTATTGTTTCTGAGCTGGCCATTCATATGATAGTCTGGGTTCGGTGTTCCTGCCCCCGGAGTTCTACCGAAAAATATCTGATCCCACCATTGTGAGTTACCTGCATAAAATCCGTCTTTATTGGTCATAGATTTATCGGTTCTGTCTAAAAGTCCACCGTATGATATGGAGTTGTCTATGACATCAAATAGGCTAATATCCTTCTCGAAGTCCAAATTTAATTGTTGCGTATCGGTATCTAGTGTCCTATCGGAGTATTGGATCTCTTCATAGCCTCTTTTCCCCGGAGTTACGAAATATAATGTATGCGATTTCGTTCCAATATCTTCATCGCTAGAATCTTTTTTTATAGTTCCGTAAACTCTTCCGTCGGCAAGGGTATGGGTTTCGATCTCTCTTTCTACCATTTGATAATTGTAATCCCATGTATCGGAATCATACGTCTCCTTTAATACCTTTAGTTTTTTAGTGCAGTCAAATTTGGAACAATCTAAATAAACTCCATCTCTGGTTTTATAGTCAGTATTTAGAGTGAGATTATTTCCTGAGCCGTCTTGTATAGTACCCGTATTTGGATCTACACCGATCGGCCTATTATTTTTATCTAAGAGATTATATGTACCGGAGCTCGAATCCAGGTGCATTCCAGATGGGTTTTGTATATTCATACATTCATTACCTTGGCAGCCCTCTCTGTTTATCGCGCGGTTTTTAATACTCTGCTTTGAGTATGAAATTTTAACATGATCCCAAAACGGCGTCTCGCTGAAATTTTCATAAGCAAACTGCACGTTTTTTCTAGTAGAGCTATCATGGTTTGTTCTTCTTCCGTATCTTTCCGGAGCGCCCGGATAACTACCCATTCTGAGCGTATACGACAAGTCTTCGCCGTCAGAATTTTGCTTTGAATCGTCTATTGCTACGGAAAATCTATTCTCGTCGCCCGGCTGAAACCCTACCTTTACGAGCGTACTCTTTTTGGTTATGGTGTATGGATCTGCCTTTTCGCGAGTTTTTCCTATGTGAAGTTTGTCCTCTTTACTATCATATATATCGTAGAAATAATTTTTTCTCTCATGTCCGTGTCTATCGGTATTTATAACTAAAAAATCAAACCAGCCGTACCTAGCTGCGCCGGTGAAGGAGTGAAAATTTTGACTATCGACGCTTTGATAGCCCTGTTTAAAGCCGAAATGATAGTTCTTTTCCGTCAAGAAATCCCTGGCGTCTTTAGTTTCAAACATTACCGATCCGCCGAGCGCGCCGCTTCCCGCTTTTATAGAGTCGGCTCCTTTAGTGATATTAGCCGTTTTGACGTTTTCCATCTCTACGCCGTTTCTTGTGTTGTTAAAATTTCCATACCCTTCAAAGAGGTCTTTAAAGCCCTGCGAGCTCAAGGTCTCTGCCTGGCGAAGTCCGTCCACCGTGATAGCCACGCGGTTTTCGTCCACGCCGCGAACAGCGTATCCGCTAGCGCCGAATCTGCCCGTCTCGACCGCCGTGATACCGGTTTGGTATCGCACCAAGTCTCTGCTATCGGTGATTTGCTGCTTCTTAATAGTTTGCGCAGTAGTCTTAGTCTCGCCGACCTTTTGCTCGGCTACGCTTTGCGAATCGACATTGCCCGTTACCTGGATAGTTCCTAATTCTTGCGAATTTGCCTGGTCTTCCGCGTAAAGCGAGCCATAAAAGAGCAGCGAGGCATAGAGAGAGAGAGAGAATCTTCTAAACATTCATATTTCCTTACTTAATGATTATAGAATTGATTATTAACGGGGCGAATAATAATACAAAGATTTTTAATGTTTAATTAAATTGCAGTTTAAATTTAGGGATAAATTTTAAATGCTTGAAATTTTGATTTTTTAAGAAGTATAAAATTTTGAACAGTCAAGAAATGCGTAATGATCGTAATTTAAGCTTGAGTTCGGCGCTAAATTTTGCAAAGCGTTTTTGAAACGACTAGTAAAAATGCTAAAAATTATAAGAGAGCGAATGATAACAAAGCGCATTTTATAATATGTAGCGCGCTTTTAGAATTATGATATTTTGCCGGTAATTTTAAAATTTTATACCCATATCGCTGCGTTATAAATTTAGGATCTTAATAGATTGACGCCTCGCGGGATTTTCTAGCCGGTTGCTTTGTTGTCGCTGAAAATAGGGCATAAAATTTTTGTTTGGTAAAATTTAGATCGTGCTATAAATTTTATGCGCCACGAAATTTTAAAATTTCATTTCGCACAAATACGGCAAGCTACAAAATTCCGCCACGCAAATAAAGCATACCGCCACGTTACGGGCATCGATAATCTACTCGTTTATTCCGCCAAATTAACCTATACCGCCGCAAATTTTATATTTTAAAATTTCGCGCCGAATCTTTCGCGGCTAAAAAATACTTCGCAGAGCCGCTGTGCCCTCTACATGCCTGTATGGAAAGAAATAATGCACGAAGTTTGTGCAAGCGCCCCCAGACACGCATATTTCGGCGCTCAGTCTGTGTCGGACATGCGTAGAATCGAGACCCGGTACCTCTAATCTGCCGCTTTTGTAACCGCTGTAGCCCATCTCTATCGGCACCTCTAGCTCGTCCTTTTCAAACACGACGCGCCCGCTTTGCTCTTGCTCGAGTTTGATGTTTTTCAGCACGATCTTCGGCGCATTTTCGCGGTTTATATAATTAAATTCTATGTTTAGCTCATACGGAGCGCCCGTGGAGTTATCCTCTGAAAAATCAGGTAGCGGATCGCCTTGCCGATGCTCGAATCTCTTGCCGATAGTCGTAACGCGCAAGTCCGTATCTATCATAAAATTTTGCAGTTCTACGCGGGCACCGCCAAAAGAACGAACTAACGTCATAGATTCGTAGTTGCGGCCGAAAAATTTGTCTGCGATAATATAGCTACCCAAAAGCGAGCTTATGACCACCCAAAACAGAAATATAAATTTAAAAACCTTGCGCAAAGCAAATACTAACGTTTTCATCCATCTCCTTCAAATTTAGTCTAAAATCCGCTCAAAATTATACTTCAAAGCTCCGCTATCGCGTGAAATTTAGCGCGATAAATTCTACCGCGAGCAAAATTTGCAGATAGAATTTTGCCATTTTGTCTTTTAATTTCGCTGCGGCGCCAATCGCACAATATAATCGCGCAAATTCAGAGTATTAAATTTTGCGCGCGTAGTCATCTTAAATTTTGCGTTTGCACTGCATTTATATCCGACGCCTGCACTGTGCACTTTCATACGACGCCCTTTAAATACTACATCTGCGCTGTGCGCCCGTATCCGATGCCTGCGCTGCGCCTTAAATTCCGCGCCTGCCCGCTTTCTGCGATCGCAGCGCTCTTTAAATTTCACGCCTTTATTGCGGATAAAATTTTAATCCTGCCGCTACTACGCGCCTTATTCTTTGCGCGCGGGCTCAGTCGTAATCTGAAGCGGCTTTGTTTCAGTATCGTGCTCGCCAAGCTGTGTCGGCTGCCATGCACTTGGTCTTTGTAGCCGTATGAGTTAGCGCGTCTTTAAGCTTTTCAGTCGCTGTTTTGCCGCCGCCGTCACGTCCTCTTCGTAATCATACCACGCAAACATTGCGCCGTGCTGCACCGAGCCGCCCAGCAGATCGCCTCCCTGGCGGTTTTTCAGATCGATATTTGCGACCTTAAATCCGTCCAGCGTCGCTGCGAACTCGCGCAGGCGCTGCGGCGGGGATTTGAGCTTGGTGTAGAGGTAGCAGCGCCCCGCCTGGCCTTTGCGCCCGACGCGTCCGCGCAGCTGATGAAGCGACGCGAGCCCCATTCGCTCGGCGCCCACGATTAAAATGACGCTAAGCCGCGGCAGCGAGATGCCCACTTCGACGATCGTCGTGGTTATCAGCAGCCGTCCCTCGTCGCGGAAGCGGCGCAGGATCTCCTCTTTGTCCTTGTCGCTGCCGTGGGTGATCAGCACATCGGGGAATTGAGCCTTCCAAAACGGCGCCGCCTCCTCAAGACTTTGATAGACCGAGCTTTCGCTTTGCTGCACTAGCGGATAGACGATGATTGCTTGATTGCCCGTGGCGAGCTCGCGGCGCAGATCCTGCATAAAGCCCGTAAATCCGTCGTTTTGCAAAATTTTGGTTTTGATCTGCTTTTCAAACGGCAGCTGTTTTAAAAAGCTGAAGCTCACGAGCTCGGACTGGATCATGCTTAGCGTGCGCGGTATCGGCGTGGCGCTAAACTGAATGAAATGCGCGCGAAACTCGCCGCTCCCCGTGAGGCGCGCGATCTTTTCGCGCTGGTTGGAGCCGAAGCGGTGCTGCTCATCGACCATTATGAGATTTGACGGCGCGAGCTCGTGGTAGAGCAGGGCGTGAGTGCCGATGATAAGGTGCGCGCCCGTGAAATTCGGCTCGCGATCGCCGCTTTTTACGAGCAGGACCTTAATCTGCGGCGGCAGCAGACGGCGCGCCTCGGCGTAAATTTGCTCGGCCAAGATGCTCGTAGGCGCCATCAGATAGCTGATGCGCGGATAGTTCATAGCCGCGCTCGCGAGGATTACGAGAGTCTTGCCGCTACCTACGTCGCCCATGACGACGCGGCGGCGCGCCAGAGGGCTTTGCAGATCGCTAGCGATGTCCTTTATCGCGCTTAGCTGATCGCGCGTAGGCTCAAAAGGAAGCGAAGTAAGCCAGTCCGAAATGTCGTGCAGCGAGTAAATTTGCGCTGGGAAGCTCGTTTTTTTCGCACTTAGCTTTTGCAGGTAGTTTAGAATTTCGACAAATTTCAGCGTGCGTAAAATTTCAGCACCGCTCATCTCTGCGACGGCTACGGCTCGGACGGCCTCGGCGGCATGGATAGTTCCAGCGTCACTTGCAATTTGAGCGATTGTAGGTATGACAGTTGTAGCTTGGGTGGCTGCGGTCTGGATAGTTTCAGTTTGATAATGCATAGGTTGCACGACACAATCGCGCGAAGCGCTCATCGGTGCGGCGAGCGCGTCTTGAACAGCATCGGCGCTTGTGGTCTGAGTGATCGTAGGCTCTGCGGTCTGCACGGCTACTTCCGTCTGAACATTTTCGGTTTGATCGCATACGGGCTCTGCGTCTGTAGCTTGTGCGTTCAAAGTTTGGGTGGTCGCGGATTGCGTATCTACGTCTTGAGTTTGGGCGGCTGTGGGTTGCGTATCTATGTCTTGGGTGCTTAAATTTTGTTTTGCGACTGCAGCTCGTTCGGCTACGGACTGCTTAGTTGCGATATGGGCTAGCACGGGTTGCGCGATTGCGGCTTGAGCATCTGCCGGCCGTATCGCTGTTTGGACGTTGGATCCTAGATCGTTTGAAATTTCATCGCCGCTTGTAGCTGTATTATTATTGTCGGCTTTAAGATCGTCTAAAATTTCATTCGCCGCGCCGCGCTTTGCTTCGCAGGCAAAAACTTCGCCGCTTTGCGGATAGTTTGAAATTTTGCCCCTAAAAATTTCATCATTTTGCGATCTGCCGTTTAAAATTTCAGCGACCGAGTTTTGCAAGCTTGAAATTTCGCTGTTATCTGAAATTCCGTCGTCATTTAAAATTTTATCGCTGCTTGAAATTTCGTCTCTTAAAATTTCACTGCCGCTCGGAATTCTGTCGCTGTTTGAAATGTCGTCGCGCTCGCCGAAATTTTCCGCGCCGCCCTCCTTGAGCTGCCTATTTAGCGCGGCTAGCATTCGCACGCTGCGCGGCGAGCTCT
>ERZ772917.376-NODE-376-length-32235-cov-25.861498_pt1 | contig 32235 bp, 25 predicted proteins | sample MGYA00511187_ERZ772917 | MGnify/ENA primary metagenome ERZ772917 (study PRJEB29015, sample SAMEA2737925) | human oral metagenome | biome: human oral; feature: human-associated habitat; material: dental | place: China | collected 2012 ...
ACAATGGGGGCTCGACCATTAAAACGTGCTATTCAACGTTTAATTGAGGACCCAGTGTCGGATCTTATTTTGAAAGGAGATGCAAAAGAAGGCAAAATTATTAAAGCAGATGCAAGGGATAATGATCTTGTTGTATCAATATGATAAAAAATACAAATTATACAGTTGATGACTACCTTTCATATAAAAAATATAAGTTAAATGGTATACTATAGAATAATGATAGTTAACCATGTAGTAAAATTATGCATAAAAGGTCATGAATGGTTATCATTCATGACCTTTCTTTTTAAAAGTTTTGAGGTATTATGGCAAAAGCAAAATCAGTATTCTTCTGTCAAAATTGTGGGGCTGAATCCTCTAAATGGATGGGTCGTTGTCCACAATGTGGTGAATGGAATACATTAGTTGAAGAAATCATTAAAGAAACTAAACATAGCCGCACACCTTCTCGTGGTGTAGGACAATCAACGAAACCTACGGCCTTGCCAGATATTGAAATCTCTTCTATTGCACGCGTATCTACAACCTTTGGTGAAATTGACCGCGTATTAGGTGGTGGAATAGTACCTGGTGCACTCATGCTCTTGGGTGGCGATCCTGGTATTGGTAAATCTACTCTGTTACTACAGGTGTCTCAGAAGGTAGCTGATACAGTAGGTGCTGTTCTTTATGCATCTGGTGAAGAGTCTCAGTTACAACTTAAGCTTCGAGCAGAGCGACTGCATATCAATAGTGAACGGTTACAAGTTATTGCAGATACAGATTTAGATCATATATTACAGCAGGCCGATGCAATGACTCCATCCTTACTAGTTATTGATTCAATTCAAACTATGTATACTGGAGATATTGATGCTGCACCAGGCAGTGTAAGTCAAGTTCGTGAATGTACATCTCGCTTGCTTCGCTTTTGTAAAGAACGCAATATTCCAACCGTTATTATTGGACATGTAACGAAAGAGGGCAATATCGCTGGTCCACGTATGTTAGAACATATGGTAGACGTAGTGCTGTACTTTGAAGGAGAGCGTTCTTATCAATTCCGTATATTACGATCTATTAAAAACCGTTTTGGATCTACATCAGAAACAGGCATTTTTGCTATGGTAGAGGAAGGGTTACAGGAATTGTCTAATCCGTCTGCTTCTCTTTTAGCCGAGCGTTCCGATGAAGAAAGCGGCAGTGCCGTCATGATTTACCTTGAAGGGGTTCGTCCCATCTTAGTAGAGGTACAAAGCTTGGTCGTTACTACGGCTTTTGGTATGCCACGACGTACGGCGATAGGTTACGATCTTAATCGATTAATCGTATTATTGGCTGTTTTAGAAAAACGTTGTGGCTTTACATTAGGCAATAAAGATGTATATGTAAATGTTATCGGTGGTCTCAAGGTAAATGAACCGGCTTGTGATTTATCTATGGCGGTTGCTATCGTATCAAACTTAAAAAATCGTATCGTGCCAACAGACATGGTTATCTTAGGCGAAGTAGGTTTAACTGGTAATGTTCGCAGTATTCCTCGCATTGAACAGCGTATTAATGAAGCTAAGAAATTAGGCTTTAAAAAGTTTATTATTCCTGATGGCAATTATAAGCAAATCAAGGATAATGATAGTTCTATCAAAATTAGAGGCGTCAAATCTATACAAGAGGCGATGCAGCTCGTATTTTCATAATTAGGAGGTGATTTCATGATTTATCGGATTTTGCGCTATGTAATAGCCATCCTAGTAGGTACAGCGGCTTATGTGGGGATGGATAGCTTAGCACCTATTATCGATCCATATTTAGTCTCTCAATTTGAATCCTTTGGGGATATGTCATTAACAATTGCACGCATTGCAGTATTAATTATTGGTACATTATTAGGCCTTATTATTGGCTATTTGATTTCCTCATTTATTTTAAAACAAGGTTTAGTAATTGCTAAAAGATTAGAGCGCATTCTTACTCATATCCCTAATCAAGAATTGATCGCAGGCACCATCGGTTTATTATTCGGTCTTATTATTGCAAATTTAATTGGTGTTGCATTCAATCAAGTGCCTATTATAGGACCTTATATTCCTATTATTTTGAGTGCCATTTTTGGATATAGTGGTCTTAAAATCATGGCACGTAAGGGTCCTGAAATGTACAATAACTACGTACAACAATGGGGTGGAGACGGTACTAAAAAAACTAGTCGTTTTAAAATGTTCTCTACTAATAAATTAGATAAATCTTCTAGTACGCCAAAATTATTAGATACTTCAGTCATCATTGACGGTCGTATCAAAGAACTATGTGCTACAGGCTTTATTGAAGGGCCTCTTATGGTACCACTATTTGTATTAAATGAGTTACAGGCAATTTCTGATTCTGCGGATGCTACGAAACGCAATCGTGGTCGACGTGGTCTTGATATTTTGAAAGATATGCAAGATGCCAATAAGGTAGCTATAGAAGTCGTTGAAGATGATTATGATGACCTTGTAGAAGTCGATTCTAAACTTATGCGACTTGCTTTAGATAAACAATGGAAATTGATGACAAACGACTTTAACTTGAACAAGGTGGCTCGTGTACAAGGTATTGAAGTACTTAACCTCAATGAATTGGCAAATGTATTAAAACCAGCTCTTATTGCCGGTGAGTGGATTCGCGTACAAATTATGAAAGAAGGTAAGGAAATACACCAAGGTGTAGCGTATCTTGATGATGGTACGATGATCGTTGTCGAAGATGGTAAGCCTTATGTAGGGCAAAATGTTGAAGTTATGGTTACATCCATATTACAAACAAGTGCCGGTCGTATGATCTTTGCTCGTGTAGATGGGGGACAAAATGGACAAGGCAATTAGCTGTATCGTTTTAGCGGCTGGTGCAGGACGTCGTATGGCATATAAGGAGAATAAAATATTTATCCCTCTAGGGCAATACTCTATTATTCAACGTACATTACAAAATGTGGAAAAGCTAAATGATTTAAAGGAGATAATTCTCGTTGTAGCTGAAGGCGAAGAAGGATATATGGCCGAACATATTAAACCTATAGAGTTTACGGTTCCTATTCGCATTGTCCTAGGTGGTGCGGAACGTCAAGATTCTGTAGCATGTGGCCTTAAATCCGTTGCAGATACAAGTAATATTGTTCTTGTTCACGATGGGGCACGCCCATTAGCATCAACGGAACTGTTTGATGCTGTTGTTAGCGCTGCAGTAGAATATGGAGCTGCTACCGTTGGGGTTCCTGCTACGGATACGATTAAACGAGTTGATACAAAGCATACTGTAATAGAAACATTAAAACGCAGTGAGTTATACCAAATTCAAACGCCACAAGGCTTTCAAAAAAATTTATTTAAAGAGGCCCATCAAAAAGCTCATGACGAAAAGTATTTAGGCACTGATGATGTGTCCCTCGTCGAGTGTTTAGGTAAGCCTGTACATATAGTAGATGGAGATTACTGTAATATTAAGGTGACTACACCTAATGATATTGCAGTAGCAAAACGATATTTAGGAATTGAGGATAAGCGTATGCGCGTTGGATTTGGTTATGATATTCATCAATTAAAAGCAGGTCGTCCTTGTATCTTAGGTGGTGTTCATATCGAATCTAAGCTTGGTCCTGATGGTCACTCCGATGCGGATGTTCTCATTCATGCCTTGATGGATGCCATGTTGGGTGCTGCAGGTTTACGGGATATCGGATACTATTTTCCACCTGAAGATGACCAGTATAAAGGGATTTCTAGCATGCTTTTACTAGAAAAAGTAAATTCCTTATTGAAAGAACGTGGGTTACAAGCCTATAATATTGATATTATGGTTATTTCTGAGACTCCTAAATTAAAGCCTCATATTGATATGATGAAGGCTAATTTACAGTCTATATTAGAGATACCATTAGATCGCATTAGTATTAAAGCGACAACGAATGAAATGCTAGGGGCTATTGGGCGCCGCGAAGGCATTGCAGCACAAGCTGTCGTTTCTGTATATGAAGGAGAGATTTAATCATGAGTTCCATGAAAGTTCGTTTTGCTCCAAGTCCTACGGGTCCATTCCATATAGGTGGTGCTCGTTCTGCTTTGTTTAACTGGCTATTAGCACGCAAAGAAAAAGGCACATTTGTATTGCGTATCGAAGATACAGATTTGGCTCGTTCCACACGTGAAAGTGAAGAAAATATCAAAGCTTCTTTGCAATGGCTTGGCATGAACTGGGATGAAGGTGTAGATGTAGGTGGGGAAAATGGTCCTTATCGCCAAACAGAACGTCTTGAACTATATAAAGAGGTAACACAACGTCTATTAGATGAAGGTAAAGCATACGAATGTTATTGCTCTTCAGAAGAGTTAGATGCGGTGCGTCAAAATCAAATGGATCGTGGAGAAACACCAAAATACAACGGTCATTGTGAACACTTAGATGAAGAGACAAAGGCTAAATACATTGCAGAAGGTCGTAAACCTACAATTCGTTTGCGTGTACCTTTGAATAAAACATACGCTTTTGACGATATGGTTCGTGGTCGCGTATCTTTTGAGTCCAATGGCGTAGGTGACTTCGTTATCGTTAAATCCGATGGTATTCCTGTATATAATTTTGCCGTAGTAATGGATGACCATATGATGGGCATTACACACGTTATTCGTGCAGAGGAACATTTATCCAATACACCTCGTCAAATGGCAATTTACGAAGCCCTTGGTTGGGAAATTCCTACATTTGGTCATATTTCCTTGATTCTTGGTAAAGACTACAAGAAAATGTCTAAACGTCATGGTGCTACATCTGTTGAACAATACAAACAATTAGGTTATTTGCCAGACGCACTTGTAAACTTCTTAGCACTTCTTGGTTGGGCTCCAGAAGGAGAGGAAGAATTCTTTACACAAGACGAATTGATTCAAGCGTTCTCCATGGACCGTGTAGCTAAGAATCCTGCTGTATTCGATATTGATAAATTGAACCATATCAACTTCCACTATATGAAAAATTTGAGCGACGAAGATTTATTCCATCTTTGCTTGCCACATTTGAAAGAGGTTGGTTTGGCTCCAGATAGCTTAAATCAAGCTGATATCGATTGGTTGACATTGTTATGTTCTACATTCCGCGACCATATTAGCTATGGTGCTCAAATTAAAGATCATGTAGGCATGTTCATGGGCGAAACCGTATTCCTTGAAGAAGGTCACGAAGAGGAATTGCGTGCTGTATTGAATGAAGAAACAGCTCCCACAGTTCTCAGCACTTTCCGCAATGCATTAGCTGAACTTGATGAAATTACACCTGAAGTTGTAAAAGCAACAATCAAGGCGGTAATGAAAGGAACCTCGTTAAAAGGTAAATTTGTATTTATGCCAATTCGTGTAGCTTTAACAGGTCAAATGCATGGTCCAGATTTGAATAATATTGTCACATTACTTGGTAAAGAAAAGTGCTTACATCGTTTAGATAATGTAGGTGCATTAACAAAATAAATTTTATCAATTAATCAAAGGAGTTCACGTAACAGGTGTTATGTGAACTCTTTTTGTATATGTTGTTAATATTCTATAGAAATGCTATAATAATCGGCGTATTAAATTTTGATTTATTATGAAAGCGAGTGTTTTTATGAGTGTTATTCGTTCTATTAATCACTTATTCAATAGTTATCTATCATGGATAGTACTATTGATGGCTGTTTTAGCATATATGCTACCTACAGTATTTTCTTGGATGACTCCTTATATTGCATACATGCTTCAATTTGTTATGTTTGCGATGGGGTTAACATTAACAGCTAAAGTCTTTATCGATGTATTTAAGCAACCAATGAAGGTCATTCTAGTATCCGTAATCCAATTCTTATGGATGCCATTGGCGGGTTTCTTAGTAGCCTTAGCATTTAATTTTCCACCGGAAATCGGCATTGGTTTTATCTTGTTAGGTGCATGTCCAGGTGGTACAGCATCCAATGTTATGACCTTCCTTGCTAATGGTAATGTTCCTTTATCTGTGTCCGCAACGACTGTGTCTACTTTGCTGGCTCCAGTTTTAACACCTCTATTTGTTGTGTTATATGCAGGTGCTACATCTTCTATTGATATTCAATTTATGCCAATGTTTATGTCCATCGTAAAAATCGTATTGGTACCTATCATCTTAGGCATTGTATTGAATTACTTTATTGGTTCTAAAATTGAGCCAGTTAAATCTGTATGTCCAACGATTGCAGCCATCGCAGTGTTGCTTATTTTGGCAGCTGTAACTGCAGTTAACCAGAAGCAAATTGCTGAAACTGGTTTCATTATCTTTGTAGCCTGTTTAGTACAAAATTTGAGTGGTTATGTTGTGACATACTTGGTATGTAAAGCCCTCAGTATTGATGTGTCATCTCGTCGTGCTATGCAAATCGAAGTGGCTATGCAAAACTCTGCATTATCCGTATCTTTAGCGCTTAAGCACTTTACACTACAAGCTGCGGTAGCAGGTGCAGTATTTTCCATTATTCATAACTTTACGGGCTCTATCTTTGCGGGGATTTGCCGTAAACATGATGATCAAGAAAAGTTAGAAAACGCATAATATTAATCCTCATCATTTCTAATTAAGTTGGCTGAAATACGCATGTATGATAGACTAATAGATACATTTGAAAGATGAGGATTTTTCTTATAATTATTGACATTCTATAGCATTATTGGTAGAATAATTTTATATATAAATATAGATTATATAATAATAGCTGAGACTGAAAGAAGTACTCTACAACTAACTTTTTAGCGAGAACCGATGGTGGGAGGGTTCATGGATAGGTAGATGAAATGCATTCACGAGCTGACACTCCGATTATAGGTAGGTTTGTCCGGTGACGCGCCGTTATGCGATGAGTGGGTACCACTGCTGGTGCCTAACAGAGTGGAACCGCGGACCATCGTCTCTGTATGAGATGAGAGGTCTTTTTTATTTTACAAAAATGGAGGCATCGGTAACGATGAGAGAAATTACTGTTTATAATACTATGACGCGCCAAAAAGAGGTATTCAATCCTGTAACACCAGGCGAGGCTAAGATGTATGTATGTGGTGTTACACCATATAATCATCCTCATATTGGCAATGCACGTCCTTTCGTAACTTGGGACGTAATTCGTCGCTATATGAAACATGTAGGCTATAAAGTAACATATGTACAAAACTTTACTGATGTTGATGATAAAATCATCAACACTTCTAATGGTGAAGGTGTATCTTGGGATACCATTGCGAACCGTTATATCGATAGCTATTTTGAAGTAATGGATGCGCTTGGTGTACAACGTGCAGACATTTATCCACGTGTATCTACGCATATTGAAGATATCATTACTATGATTAATACATTGATTGAAAAGGGCTATGCCTATGAACTCGATGGCGATGTTTATTATAGTGTTGATAAATTTGAACATTATGGAGAGCTATCTGGTCGTACATTAGACGATATGGAAGCAGGCGCTCGTATTGAAGTAGATGGTCGTAAGAAAAATCCTATGGACTTTGCATTGTGGAAAGCAGCAAAACCTGGTGAACCATATTGGGAAAGCCCATGGGGCAATGGTCGTCCAGGATGGCATATTGAATGTTCTGCTATGAGTCAAAAATACCTGGGTACAGAATTTGACTTCCATGGTGGTGGTAGCGATTTGATCTTTCCACATCATGAAAATGAAATCGCTCAATCTGAAGGTTGCTCTGGACAACATCCAGCAGTGCGCTACTGGTTGCACAATGGCTTTATCACTATTAACTCTGAAAAAATGTCTAAATCCTTGAATAATTTCTTCTTGGTAAAAGATATTTTAGAACAATATAGCCCTGATGCATTGCGTTACTTCTTATTGAGCACGCATTACCGTAGCCCATTAGATTTCTCTGATGAGCGTTTAGAAGAAGCTAATAAATCTTTGGAACGATTAAGCACAGCTATTGAAAATCTTCTTTACCTTGAAAAATGTGAACCAGGCTCATGTGATGAAGCTCAACGTTTATTAGAAAAAGCAAAAGAATACGAAGAAGAATTTGAGGCTGCTATGAGCGATGACTTCAACACTGCTTTAGCAACATCTAGCATGTTTGGTCTCGCAAAGGAAATCAATATCTATTACCAAGCTGTAACAAGTAGAGAAGGCGTTGTTTGCCAAGAAGCGATTGCTGAAGTAAAACGGATTTTCAAATTTATGACACATGTTATTGGCGTTCTTGAAAAAGCCTGGGAAGGCAATACGGGTGCTAATGCTGCTGAATACGAAGAATTAATGCAAGTTATTCTTTCTGTACGTCAAGCTTGTCGCGACCAAAAGCAATGGGCACTAGCTGATTGTATTCGCGATCGATTAGCTGAGATTGGTATTACTATTGAGGACTCCCCTCAAGGTGCACGGTGGAAAAAACGTGAAGTTTAAACAATTTCAATTCTTAAAAAATGAAGCGATAAAAAAACTGACGGCTCTTAAACAAGAGCCGCTTCGTTTGCGTAATCGGACTATAGAAGAGTGCCTAAGTGCTGATGCAGTTATGCTAGCTTATATCGGCGATGCAGTATACTCCATGTATGTACGCGAACGAGTAGTGCAAATGAATATCACAAAGGTACAGGTATTGCATACAATTGTTACTGAATTTATTTGTGCTAAATCACAGGCAAAAGTATTGCTAGAAATAGAAGATGCTTTCACAGAAGAGGAACAAGCTATTGCACGCCGTGCTAGAAATAGTAATGTAAATGTGCCTAAAAGTAGTACTGTTCAAGAATATCGCAGTAGTACGGCCTTTGAAGCAGTACTAGGATTTCTTTACGAAACGCGCCAAGAGGAGCGCTTACAACATATTATGGGGCAAGCCTTTTCTATAACTCTACGAGGTATGTAGTATGGATAATTATATTGTAGGTCGCAATGCGGTTAAAGAAGCCCTTAAAAGTGGTCGATCTATTCAACGCATTATGGTCAGTGAAGATAAGGTAAAAACAGGTCTAGCTGATATTGTAGGTCTTGCTAAATCTCAAGGAATTGAAGTTAGACCAACACCTATAAAACAAATGAATAAGTACGATTTGGAAGTACCTCATCAAGGTGTTATAGCTCTTGTATCGGCCGTTCAATTTAAGGAATTGGGCGAGGTATTACAAGAAACGACTCATGAGGTTCCTTTGCTGATCTTAACGGATGGTGTTGAAGATCCACATAATATGGGGGCCATCATTCGTACAGCTGAATGTGTGGGAGCGACGGCTGTACTCATTCCTAAACGACATAATGCGCCTATTAATGCTACTGTTGCGAAGACATCTGCTGGAGCTATTGAACAGATTCCACTTGTACAAGTTGGCAATGTAGCACAAACCATAAAACAACTTCAAAAACAAGGGTTTTGGGTGATGGGAGCCCACATGGAAGGTGACCGCACTTTGTACGAGGCTGACATGACAATTCCAACCGTTATCGTCATTGGTAATGAAGGTAAGGGGATTAGTCGCGTTGTAAAAGAAGCTTGTGATTTTCTTGTAACAATTCCTATGTATGGAAATTTGAATTCTTTGAATGCATCTGTTGCAGCTGCAGTTCTTATGTATGAGGCGGTACGTCAACGCCAAGCGAAATAACTATGCTGAAAGATATCTTAATTGTAGACGGATACAATGTAATTTTTGCATGGACTCATTTGAAAAAACTGGCTCACGAGTCCTTAGAACATGCGAGAATGGAACTTCGAGATAGATTGTTAAATTATGGTAAATTCAAGGGCTATGAAGTAATCCTTGTGTTTGACGGTAAATATACAAAATCCGGAGGCTCTATTGAATCCATTACAAGTGGATTCATTGAAGTGTATACTGACGATGGAGAAACGGCGGATTCATTTATTGAACGAGAGGTGTTTTTACGTAAAGGCAAATATACTAATGTATATGTTGTAACCTCTGATAGAGCAGAACAAAATCAGATTTTAGGCTCTGGGGGATTACGTATTCCTGCTCGTGAGTTACAAAATATGATTCGCATAGCTAAGGAAGAGGAGCGATTACAATACGCTCATGAACATAGACGAGATCAATTTACATTGCGTCGTGGTCATTGATAGTTGAAAATCATATATAGTTCCAGTATAATAAATATATTGGTTTTTCTCATTCAATTGTAAGGAGGAGCTTATGAAAATGATTCATACACGCAAGTCCGATTACAATTTCAAGGAAATGACCGATGAGCAAGTTGTGGTCATAGCTCAAGAAGAGCAAAATGAGTTTGCAATCGATTATATTGTTAATAAATATAAGAACTTTGTTCGAGCTAAGGCTCGCTCCTATTTCTTGGTAGGTGCCGATAGAGAGGACATCATCCAAGAAGGTATGATTGGACTCTATAAGGCGACGCGTGATTTTAAACACGATAAGTTAGCGTCCTTTAGAGCCTTTGCGGAACTTTGTATAACTAGACAAATTATTACAGCCATTAAATCGGCTACAAGACAAAAACACGCGCCTTTGAACTCCTATATATCCTTAAACAAACCGGTATATACTGAGGACTCTGAGCGTACATTGATCGAAATGCTATCTTCAACAAAGGTTACAAATCCTGAAGACCTTATCATCAGTCAAGAGGAACTAGATGATATTGAGCGTAATATTGGTCATATTTTAAGTGATCTCGAGTGGGAAGTTTTGGAAGGATATCTAGATGGACGTTCTTATCAAGAAATGGCTGAGGTCACAGATCGCAGTGTTAAATCTATTGATAATGCGCTGCAAAGGGTAAAACGTAAATTAGAGAAATATTTAGAACATCGTGTATTGGGTTCGCAACGAGCCTCACAGGAAGGATGACAGTCGTGACAAATTTTTTAATGATCCTAGAAGTAATCGTATCAATTTTATTAATCGTAGTTGTAGTTGCACAAAATAGTAAAAGCTCTGGTATGGGTGGCGCAGTTTCTGGTGCGGCAGACTCTTCTTTTGGTGGTAAGGCCCGTGGTTTAGACGGTTTCTTGTCCAGATGTACGATTATATTGGGGATTATCTTTGCTGTGTTGAGTTTAGTTTTAGGGGCAATGATTAATCAATTCTAATGATGAAAGCCTGCATTGCAGGCTTTTTATTTTTTCATCCTAATAAGGGGGTGCAGACTTGAAGAAGAAGTTATTGGACTTTTATAAATCTATACAACCACATGCATACCATATTGAGGATGCAGCAATGGATAATCGTATTCAAGGCGGTAAAGATCTTGAAATGTTTATTCGATCTGCGAAAATGCTTGCCCGTGAAGGCGTATTAACTTCGACTCGTCCAGATGTTTATCAGTATGCAGATCAACAGCATGAAGAATATGAAGGTATCTATAAAGGTTATCGTAAGTCATATGGTTTTGTTATCATGCTAGATGATGAAGATATTTATGTAGCCGAACAAAATAAAGGTACAGCCATGCATAATGATAAGGTACGTGTTCGCGTTGTACCATCAGATTATACTAAGCATAAACGTGAAGGTATCATCGTTGATGTTATTGAGCGTGCCAACGAAACTATTGTTGGTACTTACGATAGACAACAACATTTTGGCTTTGTTGTACCTGATGATGAACGCATTGGTACTGATGTTTTTGTGGACTTAAAAAATACTTTAGATGCTCGTAGTGGAGCTAAAGTTTTAGTAAAAATTACAAAATGGCCTGAAGGCGACAAAAAGCCTGAAGGGATTATTACAGAAATTCTAGGTTATAAGGGGGATGTAGGCCTAGACATTAACTGTATTATGGCTAACCATAAGATTCCTTTTGCCTTCCCTGAAGAGGTTATTAAGGCTAGTAAGAAGATAGATACTGTTATCCATGAGGATCCAAAACGTTGGGACCTTAGAGACTTACAAATGGTAACTATCGACGGAGAAGATGCAAAAGATCTTGATGACGCTGTAAGTGGTCGCAAATTACCAAATGGTAATTACGAACTAGGTGTACATATTGCGGACGTTAGTCATTACGTCACTTCTGGTCAGCCTATTGATAATGAAGCGTATAAGCGTGGTACTTCTGTTTATTTGGTGGACCGAGTGGTACCAATGTTACCAGAGGTATTATCGAATGGCATTTGTAGCTTAAATGCACATGAGGACCGCTATGCTATGACGTGCATGATGGAGATTGATGATTCGGGTACAGTTGTTAATTATCGTATTCGTCCGTCTATTATCCACGTAGGACGTCGTTGCAGCTATAAGGAAGTTTATAAAGCGCTTGAAGAAAATATTATTCCTGACGATTTAGTAGATTTTATACCTATGCTTCGCGATTTAGCAGAGATTTCAAAGATTTTGAATCGGATGCGTCGTCGTAGAGGGGCATTAGACTTTGATTTTCCTGAGTATAAGGTATTACTTGATCTCGACGGTACACCGTTGCGTATTGTAAAACGCGACCGAACTATGGCAGAGCGACTTATCGAAGAATGTATGCTCATTGCCAATGAAACGGTAGCAACACATTTGAAAGATACTGAACGTACATCGGTATATCGTATTCATGAAAATCCAAGTGAAGAGAAATTAGATTTATTCCAAAAGGTATTAAATTATTTAGGTCAAAATCTTGTCCTCAGTGCTGATGGCGTAACGCCACGAGATTTCCAAAAAATCCTTGATGTGGTGAAGGGACAGGATATAGAGCAAGTGGCTCAAATTATGACCTTACGCTCCATGCAGCAAGCAAAATATAGCATAGAAAATGTTGGCCATTTTGGTTTAGCGTCTACATGCTATACGCATTTCACATCTCCCATTAGACGCTATCCGGACTTGATGGTGCATCGTCTTTTAAAAGCGGATATGCATTGGAAAGGTGGATACTCTAAACGAGATGTAGATGAAGCCTTCTTGGCAGGTGCAGTGGAACATTCCTCCATACAAGAACAAGTAGCAACTGAAGCGGAACGTGAAACTACAGATCTTAAGAAGACTCAATACATGGTTCCTTTTGTAGGCGAAGTTTTTGAAGGTACTATTGCGAGCATAACATCCTTTGGAATGTTTGTAGAATTAGAGAATGGTATCGATGGTCTCGTGCATATTAGCATGATGAACGATGATTACTATTTCTTTGACGAAGAGCACTTTGTCCTCGTTGGTAAGCGTACAGGTAAAACATATCACTTAGGTGAAAAGGTTATTGTTACACTTGTAAAAGCCGATGTAGAAAAAAAACAAATCGATTTTGTCCTTGGTGAAGTAGATAACCTGATGGCTATCCAAGAACAATTGAACAGTGGTTCCGATTATGCTAATAGTCGTGATGGTTTTGGCAGTTCTAAGGATCGTAAATCATCCCGAAAAAGCGGTAGAAAATCGTCTAGACGAGATGATTCAAAAACTGGACGTTCTAGATATGATGCTTTCAGCAAAAAATCTAAAAAAGGCAAATCGAGTCGCAAGAAGTCGAATAAAGCTACAAAACGTAGTCAATCCAAAAAATCTAAAAGTAAACGTAAACGATAGAGGGAAATATGGCAAAGAAAACTAGCCCATCGCTTATTGCTGATAATCGTAAGGCGCGTCATGATTTTCATATTCATGAAACCTATGAAGCTGGCATTGCTTTAACAGGGACAGAAATAAAATCTATCCGCCAAGGTAAGCTTAATCTTAAAGATAGCTTTTGTCGTATAGATAAAGGGGAAATCTTGTTGTATGGCGTTCATATTAGCCCATATGAACAAGGAAATCGCTTTAACCATGAACCAGAACGGACACGTAAGTTATTGATGCATAAATCTGAAATCAATAAGTTACTTGCCCAAGTTAAGGAGAAGGGGTTTTCTTTAGTACCACTTAACTTTCATTTCAGTCACGGTTATGTCAAGGTTACTGTAGGTCTAGTAACTGGTAAGAAATTATATGATAAGCGCCAAGATATGGCAGAACGTGATGCTAAGCGCGATATTGCTAAGCGAATTAAAGAACAGCAAAAATATTAAGAATCAAAAGGAATCAAGTCTATAAGGCTTGATTCTTTTTTCTTTTGTTAACTAAAGATATATTTTTAGTTGATAAAAATACAATGAGAATTTATAATGTAAACAATAAGAAATGTCTGTAGTTAACATTTTCTAAGTAGAGGAGATACATTATGAATCAGAATATTCGGTACATTACAGAAATAGCTATCTTAACGGCTATGATTACAGTATTAGGGGCAATCAAAATACCTAATATTATTCCTGGTATAGAGTTTCAACTGTCTGCGCCGTTAGCGGTAGCGATATGTGCCGTATTCGGATTTAAAAAGTATATTATAAGTGGTTGTTTATCTAGTCTAATAGGCTTAGCATTAGGTACACAATCGATTTTGAATGTTATGATTGCCATGCAATTCCGCCTTATCGTAGGACTTATTCTCTGGATGTGTCAAAACCATATGGTTGGTATCATGATTTCTGGGCCAATTGCATCTGCTTTGGCGCGACTATCCTTGTCCTTATATATTGGAAAGGCTGCATTGCCGATGATTGCACTAGCTGTTCCTGGAATGATCTTTACGGTAATTATGGCACCAGTATTTGTGAAAGTATTCCATAAAATTCACAACCAAGTACCTCAAAGTAATGTAGTTAAAGGTAAGGTATCATAATATGGATGAATTATATAGTGTGCGCATGCGCGCAGCTCAAGGTGGTCCCCATGAAAACGGGGGCCACCATATTTCTGGAGCTGAGCGCATGGTGACCTTAAATCAAGTTGGATTTATAGCCCAGTCTTTAGCTGAACGAGCTTTGCATCACAGTAAAGGGACTGCTGATTTTATCAATATTACGGTGGACTTAATTCCGTCGGAAACAATTACATATATAAATTGTTTAAAAGTAGAAGAACATACGATCAATAGCGTTACTGAGGCACATCAATTAGCTGTAAAACTTTTACAGGGGGCTGATATTAGTGAGACAGCTATTAAAAAATCTATTTTTTTCTTAAAAAGTCTAGTTTCATCTATGCGGGGAGCTATGTTGGTTGATGCAATTTCTGGTGAGCGCCTCGATGCAGGTAATCGTGGTGTTCGCGTAAGTCATATGGACTCCTTTGATTCTGATAAACTAGGAGATAATGAACATATGAGAGAGGCCTTAGTATTGGCGTCTAAGGTGCAATCTGCTGAAGAGATTGTAGGCGAATTATGTTGGTCTGATGATCCAGATTACACAATAGGCTACGTGGCTTGTAATGGTGTTTACCATCGCATCCCTAATATGAAGGAAATTGGCTCTAATTTAGGGGGACGTGTATTCTTTGTAAAGCCGAATGTTAATTTGGAAGGTGTAATTGAGTACTTGGAAAAAGCGCCAGTACTTGTTCAGTGGTGATCGTATGTATAAATTCTTCCAAGAACAGTTAGATGGTAAAATAAATAACCATAATTTGCGTACTTTAACGGAATACTGCCCTATAGATGCAGTACGGGTTAAAAAAGATGATAAAGAATATTTGATGATGGCGTCAAATAATTATTTAGGTCTTACCTTTGATCAACGTGTAATAAATGAAGTCATTAAAGGGGCTCAACAATATGGTACTGGTTCAGGCGGTTCCCGTCTTGTATCTGGTACATTCCCCTTGTTTTCAGAACTTGAAAAAGAACTAGCAAAATTTAAGAATACAGAAAAAGCTCTCGTGTTTAATACTGGCTACATGGCAAATGTCGGTACTATTTCTGCTATAGCAGATAAAAATACGATTATTTTTAGCGATGAATTAAATCATGCTAGTATTATTGATGGCTGTAGATTGAGTAAGGCTACTATAAAAGCCTACACGCACTGTGATGTAGAAGAATTAAAGTTTTTACTTGAACAAGTAGATCGTAATGCACGTAAGCTCATTGTCACAGACGGAGTCTTTAGCATGGACGGTGACATAGCCCCATTAGATAAGCTCTACAAGCTCAGCCGTGAGTATCATGCTTTACTTATGGTAGATGATGCTCATGCGACGGGGACAATTGGCAACGGACATGGCACAGCTGCTTATTATGGACTCGAAAAAGAAGTGGATATTCAGCTAGGTACATTGAGCAAATCTCTAGGATCCGTTGGCGGCTATGTGGCTGCTAATAGTACTATCATCGATTATCTAGTGAATATGAGTCGCAGTTTTATATTCTCTACGGCATTGTCTCCAGCCGATATAGGTGCCGCTTTGGCCGCATTACAAATCATAGAGTCTGATTCATCCGTATTAAGGCGACTACAAGACAATGTGAACTATATGACAGATTGCTTAAATTCTATGGGAATATATGCCACGAATGAAACTCCAATTTTTCCAATACTTATCGGTAGCAATGAGGATACTCTAGCAGTATCCAATCATTTATACAACGCTGGAATTATAGGTACGGCGATACGGCCGCCTACAGTTCCTGTTGGTGAAAGTAGGATTCGTCTAACCGTTACAGCTGCACATAATAGAGAACAAATTAATTATGTGTGCCAGACATTAAGTAAAGCTATCAAAGAATTGAATTGTGAAGGTTCTATATAATTGACAGCAGTATTAAATGGGCTTATAATTATTAAACCGACGCACGGGGATGTAAAGGTTTCGACAGGGGTGCGTGTGGTATAGATAGCGAGTCGGCGTTCCATGAGGCCGTTAAACGGTGGGAAAACATTTAAACGCAGAAGAAAATTTTGCATTAGCTGCATAAGCTACGTCCCTCATACTTGTGCCTACCAAGTGTGAATGGACGTCAAACAGTAGGCTGGTCTAATTTAGTTGTTCATATGAATTAGGCGAGACAATATGAACTGGGGTTGTGTAGCTTGTCTGTGAGCGATAGCAACCCGAAATCTCAATCATAGACTGTGCTCGGAGAAGTCTATATGGCAACACTCTTGGACAGGGGTTCGACTCCCCTCATCTCCACCAACTAGAAAAGTACATTTTTATTAGAAATAATTCTGTGCTTACAGATAAATTTATGATTATTCGGCTATAATAGATATAGAATAGCCGATTAAGTGGTTTTTAAAACCGCCTAGGAAGATTCTTAGGCGGTTTTTGTTTATTAAGAGTAAACTTACTATTAATTTTGATTAATTGAAAACTACCTGTGTTCATATTAAATAATAAATGCCAATGATTTTTAACTTTTTTATTGTATACAATATATATGATTTTATTTAGATTTTATCTATGTTTTACAATGGTTGAAAGATGTCGAAAAATTGACTTTATCTATAGAATCCTGTAAAATGTATAAAGATATTTATGAAATTATGTGACATAAATGATTAGTTTCGTGTAAAGGAGTACAGATAATGAAGTACCGTTATTCCCGTATGTTAGCGGCTCTCGTTATGTCTGCTGTGATGGTTGCTGGTTGTGGCAATAATCAACAGCAATCAGGCGAGATTAATGTTAATACATATAAAATTACAGCAAGTGATACTCAAGTAGACCAAACATTTGCTGGTACAGTAGTTGCAGAGAACTCTGTAGCTGTACATGCTCGTGTGAGTGGTTACATTGTTGAGAAGTTCGTTAAAGGCGGGGAACAAGTGGTAGCTGGACAACCACTATATCGCATTGACTCCCGTCAATATGAAGCAAGTCTTGCTAATGCGGAAGCACAAGCAGCTCAAGCTAATGCAAACTTGAAAAATGCTGAAGTGGATCTTCAACGTTATGAAACTTTAGCAGCACAAGATGCGATTGCTCAACAACGCGTAGATACACAACGTAGTGCTACAGAACAAGCTAAGGCTACTTATGAAGCTTACCAAGCTTCCGTGAAAATTGCTCAAGATAATATGGGTGATACCATAGTATATGCACCATACTCTGGTACATTGCGCATGGATGATGTAGATATGGGCACATTTGTTCAAGCTGGTTCTACTACATTAGTTACAATCGATTCTATCGATCCAATTTTTGTAGAGTTCAGCATGACAGAGCAAGAATATCTTGACTTCATGAAAAACCCAACTGATGATGATTCAAACGGCCCAAATATTCAACTAAAACTTGCTGATGGTGAAACGTATAACGAACTTGGTTCTATCGTTCAAGCGGCTAAGAGTCTCGACCAATCTACGGGTAAGCTTGTATTGAAAGCGTCTTTCCCAAATCCTAATCATTTATTGTTACCAAACATGTATGCTACGGTTGTTTCTCCTGGTGAAAAGCTTAAAAATGCAATTCTCGTACCAAGCCGTGCAATTTTACAAATCATGGATAAAAACTTTGTTTATGTTGTGAATGCTGCTGGTGTAGTAGAACAAAAAACAGTAGAGGTAGGCGGCACAAAAGGCAATGAAACGATTATTAAATCTGGTTTAGCTGCGGGTGATACGATTATCGTTGACGGCTTGACTAAGGTAAAAAATGGCGTAAAAGTAAACGGTAAACCACTAACTAAAGATCAGTTGAAAGCTACAAAATAGAAGGGGGCTAGATCGTGTCGAAATTCTTTATTAATCGACCTATCTTTGCCATCGTAATAGCCATTGTTATTACCTTGGTAGGTCTCATTTCTATGATGAACCTTCCGATAGCTCGATATCCACAAATTTCTCCTCCTACAGTGCGTGTTAACACGGCCTATACTGGTGCAACAGCGCAAGTTGTTAATGATACAGTGGCCAGTGTTATTGAAACACAAATTGTAGGCGTACAAGATATGGACTATATGACGTCTAATAGCTCCAGTTCTGGTAGTTATTCCTTGACTGTTCAGTTCAATCAAGGTACAGATGCTGATATGAATACGGTTAATACACAAAACCGTGTGCAAGCAGCACTTTCACAATTGCCTGCAGAGGTACAAGCAGTAGGGGTTACTACTACTAAATCTTCAGGTGATATGGCGATGGTATTCTCCTTGAGTTCTCCTAATGGCACATATGATGCAACATTCTTGAAGAATTATGGTTCCAACTACATGATGGACTCCATCAAAGCTATTAAGGGGGTAGGCTCCGTTCAAGAGTTTGGTTCTGACTATTCCATGCGTATTTGGTTGGATCCTGCGAAAATGCAAAAGTTGGGTGTTACTATTTCTGAAGTAACTGCTGCTATTAAAGGTCAAAACTTACAAGCTGCGGCAGGTACGGTTGGTCAAGGTCCTACAAATGGTGAACAAGCATTCCAATATCCTATTAAAATCGATGGTCGTCTTGTAACACCAGAACAATTTGGTGATATTGCTATTAAAAACTCTAATGGTAAAGTTTTGCATCTTAAAGATGTAGCAAGAATTCACATTGGAGCAAGAGATTATAACTTTATTGCAAAATCTGCTCATAAAGAGGTTGCAGGCTTTGCAATTTCCTTGCAAAATGATGCCAATGCTTTAGAGACAATTGCAAATGTTAAAAAGGTATTGGATGAACAATCTAAATCTTTCCCACCAGATATGCAATATAACGTAGTTGTAGATAATACAAAGTTTGTTGAAGCCTCTATTAATGAAGTTGAACATACCTTTGTAGAAGCATTACTCCTCGTTTTAGTCGTTGTATATGTATTCTTACAATCTTGGCGCTCCACAATTATTCCTATGATTGCCGTTCCAGTATCTTTACTTGGTACATTTGGTGCGTTCGTATTATTGGATTTCTCTATTAATACATTGACACTTTTTGCGATGGTACTTGCCATCGGTCTTGTTGTAGACGATGCTATCGTAGTAGTAGAGGCTGTTGAATATGAATTAAAGTATAACGGCTTACCTCCAAAAGAGGCAGCTATTAAAGCGATGGAAAACGTACAAGGCCCTGTAATTGGTATTGCTTTTGTATTATCCGCTGTATTTATCCCAGTTGCCTTTATGGGTGGTATGACTGGTATTCTTTACAAACAGTTTGCCTTGACAATTGCTGTTTCCGTTGTTATCTCTGCGATTGTAGCCCTTGTTTTAACACCGGCGTTATGTGCTACCATGTTAAAACCGCATACTCCTAAAGAGCGTGAAGATTGGTTGCATCGTAAATTAAACAAGTTCAACAATGGACTTGATCGATTTAGTAATTGGTATGGCATTCAATTAGCTCGTTTAAGTCATCGTTTGAGCTTAACCGTTATTGCACTGCTAATTTTTGCAGGTGGTACAGCATTAGTATTCCACTTCTTGCCAACTTCCTTCGTGCCGGCAGAGGATAGTGGTTATTACATGATTGCTGTTAATGAACCACCAGGTGCTACATCAGAGCGTACGATGGCTACACTTGAAAAGATTGCATCATTCCTAGAAGATAAAAATGATTCTGAAAAGCCTAGAGAAGAGCAATTGTTCCAAGAGGTGTTTACAGTTTCTGGCTTTGATATTTTAGGTGGTGGTCAAAAATCTAGTGCGGGTATAATCTTTGCTAGTATGTCTGATTGGAAGTATCGTACTACGCAGGCTACCTCCATTAATGCCATGATTGGTCAAACCTTTGGCTATGCTGCACAAGGTGTGCCTGAAGCAACGGTAATTGCCTTGAATCCACCATCTATTCCAGGTTTGGGTACTACTGGTGGCTTTAGCATGTATATCATCAATAAGGCTGGTGATAGTCCTCAAGTTATGGCGGAACGTGCGAATGAATTTATCGCCGAAGCTCGTAAGAGTCCAGCCATTCAATCTATTTATACTACCTTTGATACATCTACACCGTCTTTACAATTTGATGTGAATCGTGAAAAAGCGGCCCAAGATGGTGTGGCACTAGCTGATATCTTTACTACTTTACAAGGTTTCTACGGTAGTATTCAAGTCAATGACTTTACTACTTACGGTAAGAACTATAAAGTAGTGGTGCAAGCTGAAGATGCGTATCGTCAAAATGCAGATCAGCTTAATATGTTGGCTGTTAGAAATAGCAGTGGTCAAATGGTCCCTGTGTCCAACTATATTACGAAGGAACAAACGGGAACACCTTCTACTATTACACGTTTTGATAATGCGATGGCCGTACAAGTCGGTGGTTCTCAAGCTAGTGGTTATTCCTCTGGTGATGCTATTAATGCGTTGAAAGATGCGGCTGCTAAAACGTTACCTGCTGGCTATACATATGACTGGGCAGGTCAATCTCGTGAAGAGTTGAAGGCTGGCTCTCAATCTATGATGATTCTTGGTTTAGGACTAGTATTCGTATTCTTAATTTTGGCTGCCTTGTATGAATCTTGGAAGGTTCCATTTGCCGTATTATTCTCCGTACCATCTGGTATGATTGGTGCTGCTTTAGTACCATTCTTATTGAACTTTACTGGTAGATATGCTTTAGCTAACGATATTTATATGCAGATTGGTCTCTTAACATTGGTTGGCTTAGCTGCTAAAAATGCGATTTTGATTATCGAGTATGCTAAGATTCGTGTTGACGAACGAGGCATGAACGTTGTTGATGCTGCTATCGAAGCTGCAAAAATTCGTTTGCGTCCAATCTTGATGACATCCTTTGCCTTTATTCTTGGTGTATTGCCATTGGCAGTGTCTACTGGTGCTGGTTCTGGCGCACGTACATCTATGGGTATTACAGTTGTAGCGGGGATGACTACAGCAACATTGTTTGGTATTTTTATCATTCCAATGTTGTTCGTCATCATTGAAACTCTTGGTCCTGGATTATTGACAAATCGTAAGAAAAATCATAAATAATTTTCTGTATTAGTACTTAATATAGATAGATAAAAAACACGTCATTACTAAGTAGTGGCGTGTTTTTTTGTATGATTTATGATATAATAATATAGTTAAAAATCGGATTGACGTAAGTCAATATAAAGTGTGAAACTAAACATAAAAGAGGTATATTATGAGTGATGTAAAAACATATGTAGCAGGTCATAAAAGCCCTGATACAGATTCTATTTGTTCTGCTATTTCCTTTGCTAATTTATTGACACAAATGGGCACACCAGCAACTCCAGTATGTGCAGGTGAAGCAAACAAAGAAACAACGTATATCCTGAATCATTTTGGTTTTGAACATCCACAAATCGTTAAGAACTGGGAAGAGTTTGCTCCAGAAGGTGGTAATTTATATTTAACTGACCACAATGAATCTAAACAGATTATCGATGGTTATAAATCCATGAATATGTGCGGCGTTGTAGATCATCACCGTATTGGTGATTTTGAAACTGATGGTCCTGTATTCATGCGTTTAGAACCAGTAGGTTGCTCCAATACGATTATCACTAAATTGTACATAGAAAATAATCAAGAAATTCCTAAAGCAATTGCAGGATTGATGTTATCCGCTATCATTTCTGACACTGTTTTATTCCGTTCACCAACATGCACTGAAACAGATAAAGAAATGGCTCATAAATTAGCCGAAATTGCTGGTGTAGATATCGAGTCTTATGGTCTTGATATGTTAAAAGCTGGTGCCGACATTTCTGATTTGACTAATGATGATATCGTTCGTACAGATATGAAAGAATTTTCCGAAGCAGGTAAAACGATTTCTATTGGTCAAATTTCCGTTATGGACACAACAGACGTATTGGCTAAACAAGGTGAACTTGTACAAGCTTTAGAGGCTCTTCGCAGTGCTAACAACTACGATGCATCTTACATCATGATTACAAATATTCTTAATGAAAGTACAACATTGTTGTTTAGTGGTGATGTAGAAGCTGTAGTAACAAAAGCGTTTGAAAAAGAAGTAAAGGACAATGGTGTATTCTTGCCTAACACAATGTCTCGTAAAAAACAAATCGTACCGCCAATTCTTGGTGCTATGAAATAGTATACAAACGAAAAAGAACGTTGCTCGCAACGTTCTTCTTCTCTATTTATAGCGTTTCAAATATTTTGTATAAATGATCATTGCTATGAGTAATGTGTTTGTTAATTATAGTAATTTGACATTTCCGCATAAGTAATAATTTTTAAGTATTTTTTGCATATATTTGGAACTAATAATTGTATGTAAGGGCAATAGGTGTTTTCCGATGAATTCATTATTAACAGGTTTAAATAAAGAGCAACAACAAGCTGTTCAGCATACGGAAGGCCCTTTATTGATTTTAGCCGGTGCTGGATCTGGTAAAACAAAGGTCTTAACAGTTCGTATTGCACATTTATTGGCACAAGGTGTTAATCCTTATGAAATCTTGGCCATTACTTTTACCAATAAAGCGGCGAAAGAAATGAAAAGCCGTGTAGAAGGTCTTGTAGGCGATGTGGCAAATCGTATTTGGCTCAGTACATTCCACAGCTTTTGTGCTAAGTTTTTACGTTTTGAAATAGATAGTTTCTTAGGGTATAACAGCAATTTTACTATCTATGACACATCCGACTCTCAAGCTGTTATTAAGGCCGCATTGAAAGCGTTAAATTTGGATGATAAATACTATCCTGTAGGGGCTATGATTGCTGCCATATCAGATGCTAAGAATAAATTACTTTTTGCTTCTGATTTTAGAAAACAAGCACGAGACTTTTACCAACAAAAGGTAGCTGATGTTTATGAGTATTATGAGCGGGAGTTGCGCAAGAATAATGCATTAGATTTTGATGATCTATTATTAGTAGCCGTTAAATTATTACAGTCTAATGCGGCTGTTCTTGATAAATATAGTCATCGTTTCCGTTATGTCATGATTGACGAGTATCAAGATACAAACCATGCACAATATTTATTGGCGAAATTATTAGCTTCACATTGGAAGAATATCGCCGTCGTGGGTGATGCTGATCAAAGTATTTACGCTTGGCGTGGCGCTGATATTCAAAATATCTTAGATTTTGAAAAGGACTATCCTAATTGTACATCTATTAAATTAGAGCAAAACTATCGTTCTACTAAGATTATTCTCGATGCAGCCAATGCTGTTATCGATAATAATGAAGGCCGCCCAGAGAAAAATCTTTGGACCGATAAAATAGAAGGCGCAAAAATTCAGCATTTTACGGCTCAATCCGAACATGAGGAAGCAGCTTTTATCGGTGACACAATCGCTAAAAAACATGATATTCATGATGTTCCATACGGGGATATGGCCATTTTATATCGTACAAATGCCCAGTCTCGTGTTCTTGAGGAAGCACTCATTAAGCGGGCCTTACCTTATACGATGGTAGGGGGCACAAAGTTCTATGATCGTAAAGAAATCAAAGACGTTTTAGCTTATTTACGCGTATTATACAATCCCTTTGATGATTTGAGCTTATTGCGCATCATTAATGTGCCAAAACGGAGTATTGGGGCCACTACAGTTGCTAAACTACAAGACTATGCTCGTGAAAAAGGAACGTCTTTGTTTATGACGCTTACGCAGTTACACTTAATTGATTCTATCAAGGGAAAAACTAAGGAAAAGTTAGAAGAATTCGGTATTCTCATCTTTACTCTTGTTTCTGAAATGGAAGATAAAACTGTACTCGATATCTTAGAGTCTATTCTAGATAGAACAGGTTATTTGGCACAATTAGAAGAGAGTACAGACCCACAAGATCAAGCTCGTGCAGAGAATATTGGTGAGCTTTTATCTGTGGCAAAAGACTTCCAAGATACAAATCCATCTGGTACTGTAGAGGACTTTTTAGAGCAAGTAGCACTTGTTAACGATGTAGACTCCTTCGAACAAGAAGAGGCTAAAGTGACATTGATGACATTACATGCTGCAAAGGGTTTGGAATTTCCTATCGTATTCTTATGTGGTTTGGAAGAAGGTTTATTCCCTCATAGTCGTACCTTGATGAACCCTGAAGAAATTGAAGAGGAACGTCGTCTTGCTTATGTAGGTATTACGCGTGCTGAAAAGGAATTATATATTTCTAATGCCACTACTAGAACCGTATTTGGCCGTACTAGTAGTTATTTACCATCTCGATTTATCGATGAAATTCCCGAAGAATTAGTAGATGGCTTACGTGCTAAGCGTAAAGTGCCTGACGATATTAAACGTCATGTACCTCAACATATGAGTGTTACTAGCCGCCCCGTGACGAAACCAATTGTTCGTAATGAAGTAATTGCCGACTGGAAGGTGGGCGATACGGCTATTCATAGTAAATGGGGTAATGGTAAAGTAATCAACGTAACTGGTGAAGGGGCGGGTATGAAATTGACTATCGAGTTCCCTACACAAGGTGTACGTGTCGTAATGGCAAAATTTGCGCCTGTTAAAAAGGGATGATTCGTCTAATTACGTTTATATTTAAATAGAAAACACATACAATCATATAACTAAATATATTTGTGTATAAAAGGATATAAAATGAATCCGAAAGATAGAATTAAAGAGTTGCAACAGGAACTTACTCATGCGCAGTATTTATACTACGTAAAAGATGCTCCTACTATGAGCGACTTTGAATATGATAAAAAATATCGTGAGCTTGTGGATTTAGAAACAGCTCATCCTGAATATATTGTGCCATCTTCTCCAACACAACGGGTCGGTATGAAGGTAGAAGGCTCCTTTGAAAAGGTCGTTCACGGTCGTCCTATGTTGAGTCTTTCCAATGTATTCAATGCTGATGAAGTACGAGCTTTTGGAAATCGTGTAGAAAAGGAACTTGGTCATAAGCCATCTGCGTATGTTGTAGAACTTAAAATCGATGGCTTAGCGGTTAATTTACATTATGAAAATGGTATGTTTGTTCGTGCCGTTACACGTGGTGATGGTCGCGTTGGTGAAGACGTAACAGCTAATGTACGTACCATTAAATCCATTCCATTATTTTTAGAAAATGCACCAGAGTTTATCGAGGTTCGCGGTGAAGCGTATATGCCTCATAGTGAATTTAAACGTATTAATGAAGAACGAGATGAAGAGGGACTGCCAACCTTTGTAAATCCTCGCAATGCTGCAGCAGGATCCTTACGGCAACAAGACCCCGCTATTACAGCAAGTCGAAATTTAGCATTTTTTGCTTATGCTATTGGCTCTGAAGAAGGGGCTAGTATTCATAGTCAAGAGGAATTGCTTAAGAGCTTGGAAGGTTTTAAATTTCCTGTTAATCCTCACTATCGTGTATGCCAAACTATTGATGAAGTTATTGAAACCATCAATTATTGGGATGAAAAGCGCCATGAATTGCCCTATGATACAGATGGCATGGTTATTAAGGTAAATAGCTTTGATGATCAAGAGGTTCTTGGCACTACTGCAAAAGATCCTAAGTGGGCTACTGCTTACAAATATCCGCCAGAAGAGGTAGAAACAATTCTTAAGGATATTACGATTAATGTGGGGCGTACAGGTGTTTTAACGCCTACAGGTGAGCTTGAATCTGTATTTGTATCTGGCACTAATGTAAGTCGTGTAACCTTACATAACCAAGATTTTATCAATGAAAAGGATATTCGTATTGGTGATCACGTTATTATTCATAAGGCTGCGGAAATCATTCCTGAGGTAATTCGTGTGGTAACCGAAAAACGAACTGGCGCCGAGGTTCCTTTTACAATTCCTAATATATGTCCTGTATGTGAGTCACCTGCAGTTCGTCGTGAAGGAGAAGCGGCAGTTCGATGTACGAATAAACATTGTCCAGCTATTGAAAAGGAACAAATTATCCACTTTGCCTCTCGTGACGCTATGAATATCGATGGCCTTGGTCCTAGTATCGTAGAAAATTTGATCAACAACAAGTTAATTACAAATGTTGTTGATTTATATCATTTAACTGTAGACCAACTTGTTACGATGGATCGTATGGGTAAAAAATCTGCAGAAAATTTGGTGAAAGCTATTGATGACTCTAAATCACGCGGTTTAGACCGTGTATTATATGGACTGGGGATTCGTTTAATCGGCTCAAAGGCTGCAACTACAATTGCTAATGTGGTGCAATCTATAGATCGGTTCATGACTATTACTAAGGATGAATTAGTAGCAGTTGAAGAAATCGGGCCCACAATGGCAGATAGCATTGTTGAATATCGTCAAGATCCAGCACATAAGGAAATTATTGAAGGCTTAACTCAAGCAGGTCTTAAGATGACCGTAGATGTAGTAGAAGCTGCAGGCAATCAAATGGAAGGTGAAATCGTCGTTCTCACAGGTAAGCTTGAGGTTATGGGGCGCAGTGAAGCCGGTAAAATCCTTGAAGCTCATGGAGCCAAGGTTACTGGTTCTGTTTCAAAGAAGACAACACTCGTTGTAGCTGGAGAAGATAGCGGTAGTAAGCTCACTAAAGCAAATGAATTGGGCATTCGTGTTATGAACGAAGAAGAGTTCGTAGAACTATTAAAAGAACTCGGTGAAATCCAATAAATATATAGTCTTACAATGTTTTGAAAATATATACTATTTGCTTTATAATAAATAATTATGAAAGGATGTGTTCCGATGAAAATCAGCCAAGAGGAAATAAAAAATATCGCCTTGCTTTCACGATTGGAAGTTAAGGAAGAACATATGGCACATGTAGAAAAAGAGTTGTCCGACATCTTGACCTATGTTGCTGAACTAAACGCATTAGAACTTGACGGTGTTGAGCCAATGGCTCATGCTGTACCATTACAAAATGTATTCAGAGAGGATGAAACTAAACCATCCCTCAATCATGATTTAGCTTTATCCAATGCTCCGGAAGCAGAAGATGGGTACTTTAAAGTACCTCGTGTTGTACAAGAATAGGAGGTTTCACTGTGCCGACAATTCATGAATTACACAAGAAACTTGTGAATAAAGAAATCAGCGCCGTTGAATTGACGAATGCTGTTATTGCTCATAAAGCTAAAGTGGAACCAACTGTACATGCGTACTTATCCGATTCTCATGAACGTGCTTTAGCTACAGCTAAGGCTGTAGACGAAGCGATTGCTAAAGGTGAAGCCATTTCTTCATTAGCTGGTATTCCTGGAGCGATTAAAGATAATATTTGTATCAAAGACGAACCTGCAACTTGTGCGTCCAAAATGTTAGAGAACTTTGTGCCTCCATACAATGCGTCTGTTATCGAACGTTTACAAGATAATCATTATATTAGTCTTGGTAAACTTAATATGGACGAATTTGCTATGGGCGGTTCTACAGAAAACTCCGCATTAGCAAAAACGACTAATCCATGGAATATTGACTGTGTACCGGGTGGTTCCTCTGGTGGTAGTGCAGCTGCTGTTTCTAGTGGTTCTGCTATTTGGGCTCTTGGTTCTGATACAGGTGGTTCCATCCGTCAACCAGCGTCTTTCTGTGGCGTAGTAGGCTTGAAGCCAACCTATGGTAATGTATCCCGTTATGGTCTTATTGCCTTTGCATCTTCTTTGGACCAAATCGGCCCTATTACACGTGATGTAACAGATGCTGCATTAGTATTAAATGCTATCTCTGGTCACGATGCTAAAGATTCCACATCCATTCCAGGGGCTCGTGTAGATTACACTACTGCTCTTGTAAATGATGTAAAAAATCTGAAAATCGGTGTACCAAAAGAATTTTTTGGCGAAGGTCTTAATAGCGAAGTTCGTAAAGTTATGGAAGAGGCTATTGAAACATATAAAAAATTAGGTGCTGAAATTGTTGAGGTTTCTTTACCTAATTCTAAATATGCATTATCTGCGTACTATATCATCGCATTAGCAGAGGCAAGCTCTAACTTGGCTCGTTATGACGGTGTAAGCTATGGTATGCGTGTACCTGCAGATAATTTAGTAGAAATGTCTACTAAAACTCGTACAGAAGGCTTTGGTCCTGAAGTACAACGTCGTATTTTATTAGGTACTTATGTATTGAGCGCTGGTTACTATGATGCTTACTATTTAAAAGCATTGAAAGTACGCCGCCTCATTAAAAACGAATTTGATGAAGCTTTCTCCAAAGTGGATTTAATCTTAACACCAACTGCACCTAATACGTCTTATAAATTTGGCGAAAAAGCAAACGACCCATTGGCAATGTACTTAGAGGATATCTGTACAGTACCAGCTAACCTTGCAGGTATTCCAGGTATCAGCATTCCAGCAGGTATGAGTAGCAGCAATTTACCAATTGGTTTACAGTTACTAGGCCCTGCAATGGGTGAAGAAACATTGTTGCGCGCTGCTTTCACATTTGAACAAGCACGTCCAGACTGTCAATTAGTAGCACCAACTGGGGAGGTTTCTCTATGAGTAGTAAATACGAAACAGTCGTTGGTTTAGAGGTTCATACAGAGCTTAAGACTAAGTCTAAAATCTTCTGTGGTTGTACCACTGAATTCGGCGGCGATCAAAATACACATGTATGCCCAGTTTGTCTTGGCTTGCCTGGTGCTATGCCTGTGTTAAATAAACAAGTAGTAGAATTTGCCATTAAAGTAGGCTTAGCATTGAATTGTGAAATCCTTAACTTTAACAAGTTTGACCGTAAAAATTACTACTATCCTGATTTGCCAAAAAACTATCAAACATCTCAATATGATTTACCAATTTGTTTGAATGGTCACTTAGACATTGAAGTGAATGGTGAAACTAAACGCATCGGCATTACGCGTATTCATATGGAAGAAGATGCAGGCAAACTCGTTCATAGTGGTAACACTATTTCCGACTCTAAATCTTCTAATGTTGACTACAACCGTACGGGTGTACCTCTTCTTGAAATCGTATCTGAACCAGATATTCGTTCCGGTGCAGAAGCGCGAGCATACGTTGAAAAGTTACGTTCTATTTTGCAATATTTAGAAGTTTCTGACGGTCGTATGGAAGAAGGCTCTTTGCGTGGTGACTGTAACGTATCCGTACGTTTGCGCGGCACTACAGAATTTGGTACACGTACAGAAACTAAAAATGTCAACTCTTTAACCGCAATCCAAAAGGTTGTTGAATATGAAGCTTTGCGCCAAGCTAAGTTAATTGAAGCTGGCGGTAAAGTAGATCAAGAAACACGTACTTGGGATGATGCCCAAGGCATTACTATTGGTATGCGTAAGAAAGACGAAGAAAACGATTACCGTTACTTCCCTGAACCAGATTTGGTACCAATCGTAATTACTGACGAAAAAATCGAAGAAGTACGTCGTGCATTACCTGAATTACAAGATGCTAAGATTGAGCGCTTTGTGTCTGAATACGGCTTGCCTCGTGAAGATGCAACAATTCTTACAGTGGCTAGAAAGACTGCAGATTTCTTAGATGATACTGTAAAGGCTGGTGCAGATCCTAAAACCGTGGCTAACTGGATGCTTGGTGACTTGTCTAAGATGATTAACGAAAGTGGTTTAACTTTTGCTGAATCTAAAATAAGTCCTGAAAACTTGGCTGGTATGATCGCCCTAATCGACAAAGGTACAATTTCCGGTAAAATTGCGAAAAAAGTTATTGTATCCATGTGGGAATCCGGTAAAGATGCTGATACTATCGTAAAAGAAGAAGGTCTAGTTCAAATTACAGATACTGGTGCTATTGAAGAGATTGTTAAGCAAGTTATTGCTAATAATCCACAACCAGTGGCAGACTTCAAGAGCGGTAACGGCAAGGCTATTGGCTTCTTAGTTGGTCAAGTCATGAAAGAATCCAAAGGTCGTGCTAACCCTGGCATGGTAAATGAATTACTTCAAAAATTTTTGAATGACTAATTTGTGCATTAGCATACATTATCATCAAGCAATACTATAAAATACATCCCCTTCAGGTATATGAATTTATATGTGAAGGGGATTTTTATTTGCATTTATAATGCTAAAATATGGTATAATAGATTGTATAAAATTTATTATTTGGTCATATAAAGGAATTAACTATGAATGATCAACACAATATAAACAACAATCAAAATACATATAGAAATGGTCAATCAGGTGATGCTTTTAGTGGCAATACTTATTCTGGTGAACCTAATACGCGCGTATTATCCGATGATGAGCGACGTGATTTCGATGGTGTAACCATTGAAGAGGTTGGGGATTCTGTTCATGTAGATTCAACGCCAACTGATATAAATGAAGAGCGCCAACGGTATGAAGAATATAATCAATACGAACCAAACGTTAAGGTGTATAGCTTTAGTAGTACAAGCTGGCTTAGTCGAATTGTTTTGTTTATTGTTCTAGCGATTGTTTTGGCAGCTGTCGTATTCTTTGGTAGTGTCATTCTCACGGTAGTAACTGTTGTTATTTTAGTGGGTGCTATTATTTCTATTATCTTTAGTCTCTTTTAATGGTATAATACATATATTATAAAATAAAGCTATAGAATACATTGATAAATAGGGCTCTATAGATTTTCGTCATATAATCGTCAAAAATAATTAACCAAAAATATTTGCCACGTTATCCGCAGCATTTTTTCTCATTTCATCTGAATAATGGATATATGTTTTAATAACTGTATTTATATTATCTCCAAGTAAACTGGCAACAGTCTGTATGTCTACATTATTGCCTAATAATGTAGTAGCGTATGTATGTCTAAACATATGGATTGATTTTCCGGGAAGGAACCGTTGAATCAGTTCATTTAATTGACTGCTTCGACTAGTGCGAAATGGAAATAATCTATCCGATCCGTTACATTGATGCTGTTTTAATAAATTAGAAAGTATAGGCGGAATAGGAATTATACGAATACTATTTTTACTTTTTGGTAATTTAAAGTCATATTTATTACGTTCACATTGCGCCCATTGCTTAGAAATTGATATAGTATTATTGTCAAAGTCTATATCAGACCATTGTAATGCTATAATCTCACCATACCTCGCGCCTGTATATCTTGCTATATTGCATAACAAATAATACGTTGGGTGACTATGTTCAATATTATGTAAAAGCATGTCCATATCTTCTATTGGAATTGTTGTGATTGATCGTGTACTTTGTTTACGATATCTCTTAATGGCGGCACATGGATTATTGCGAATTAACCTATATGGATTGATAGCATAATTAAAAACGGCACGTAGTAATACAATACACAAATTTTTACTTGCCGCTGATTTTGACAAATTAGAAATCAATGTAAAAATATCGGAATGGGTAATATCACACATTCTTCTGTCATGTAAGGGCTCACAATATTTCTCCATGATATTATTGTAGATTAGTATTGAATTGGCGGATATATTAATCTTTTCCCGAATGTAAATCTGATAAAATTGAATAAGCGTTATATCTTTTAGACTGTCATCAAGTGGATTGGTGACAGTCTTTTTTAATTCCTCGATAATTTTTTGCCCATAGAGCTTTGCTTCTCTTTGAGTAGCAAAACCCTGTTTGGATTTTTGCCTCCATTTTATACCGTCTTTATAGCTGACAATTATTTGGTAATTGCCATCTTTTTTGCGAACCGTCATATT
>ERZ772917.377-NODE-377-length-32209-cov-9.951670_pt1 | contig 32209 bp, 34 predicted proteins | sample MGYA00511187_ERZ772917 | MGnify/ENA primary metagenome ERZ772917 (study PRJEB29015, sample SAMEA2737925) | human oral metagenome | biome: human oral; feature: human-associated habitat; material: dental | place: China | collected 2012 ...
CCTCGATGAGAACGGCCATCTCGTGGCACGCTCCGCCACACCCGAGATCAACTTGGACTCCCGGTACTACAAGACCATCCAGGACTTCGACGCCCGCATCCCGCAGTCCCCGTCGCTGCGCGGGGCCGAAAGCCTCCGGGTCAAGGGGGACTGGACCTTCGAACCGGACGTGAAGGTGGTGGGTTCCGTCGAACTACCCGACGAGGGGAGGCCACGGGTGATCCCCGGCGGTACCGTCCTGGGCGCCTGACCTTGGCCGACGAGGCGGTGGAGCTCGCCCGGGCGCTCACGGGCGAGGCCCTGCCGGTCACCGGCGACGCAGCCGGTCTGGTCGCCGAGCTGGCCCGGCTCGGCTGGGACGCCGAGCGGTTGACCACACTGCGGGCGGAACGGATGCGGCGGCGACTGCCTTGGCCTTTCCCGATCGGCCTGGATGCTCGTGAAGAGCTGGGTTTCGCGCGTTTCGATGCGCTGCTTGCCCGGGTGAAGAAAGAATTGGGCCTGGCCGGGACGAGGTCCCGGGCGCAGGCCCCGGTGCGTCCGCCCAATGCCGACGAACGCCGGCTTCTGGCGGATCGGCCGCCCCACTGGGGATGATCGCTCGCCGAAGCTCTCACCCAGCGGAGCGGCACGTCGTTGGAATCAGCCGCGGCTGCGGAGCAGGTCGCGGATCTCGGTGAGCAGCTCCTCGGAGCTGGGGCCCTTCTCCTCTTCCTTCTTCGGGAAGAAACGATCGCGCAGCACGTTGTACGGCTTCACCACGCAGAAGTAGACGACGGCTGCGGTGATCAGGAAGGTGATCGTCGCATTGATGAACAGGCCGATATTGACATCGAAGAGGGTCACCTCGGAGAAGTCCGGCTGGCCGCCGATCTTGCCGATGAAGCCCATGAGAACGGCGGTGAACTCCTTGACCACCGCGGAAAACACGGTACCGATGATGACTGCGACGGCAAGCTCGACGAGATTGCCCCGCATGATGAATTCCTTGAAACCCTTCAACTGCATTCCTCCTGTGCCCGGCCCGTGGATGGCTGGGAAGCGGCCCGGAGTCTGGGGATTCAGGCCCGGGTGGCCCTCTTTATCGGGGACCGGACTCACTCTATGCAGATCGCGTCGGGCAAAGCCAGTGTTCCCGGCCCCAAACGCCGTTTGAAGGCGGATTCTGGCCAATCGGATGACGCCACCGGCGCCGAAGCGTCTTCTTCGGGACAGAGACAATCGTAAATCCGGGGTTTCCGGGCCCTTGGGATTCGTCATCGCGGGGCCAATTGGAACGGGTTTCCAGGGGGTCTAGGACTCGTTTCCGAGGATCACCGTCAGCTTTCCCTGCTGTCCCAGAGCGGAAACCTCGGGGCCGACCGTCGCGGGGACGTCCACCAAGATGAGGGGTTTGGCACCGCCACTCGGATTCAACAGGGTCCCTTCCGGTTTGCCGGGCATGGCGGAGACCCGGGCGTCAGCGGTGATCACCTGCCCCGAATCGGCAAGTACCAGCGTGATCGGGGTGCCGGGGGACATCAACGACCTCAGGGAGTTGTCGCGGATCAGAACCGGCACCAGAGACCGCCCCTCGGCCAGCGACGGCGATGCCGCGAGCATCCCGGGCTGAAGAACGGTGCCCGCCTCCAGCCCGAAACCCAAGGTTTGGCCAACGCACTCCCCGGGGTCCGGGAACCGCTGCCCGGGGAGCGCGTCGGAGGGTAGTCGTGCGACCTTCAGGTCGTCGCTCTTCAGCACCGTCCCCGCGGCCACGGAACGGGCCAGGACCACCACCGGGACCCGGTCTTGATCATTCGGGGACAGGTGGGCCACCATCGCAAAGGCGCCGAGGCCCGCCAACAGGGCAGCGACGGCGCGTCGATGCCAGCTCAGGAAGCGCCCAAGGCGCCTGATGAAACTCTCCACATCCTCGTTATGGGCGGAAAAGGTCCTTGCGGATCACTTTTCCACACCCCGATTCGCGGCGGCTCCCCTCAGGACGCGGCCTTGGCGGTTTCCGTGGACTTGGCCGGGGCCGAATCCGTCTTGGTCTCCGGGCCGGACGCCGGTTTGGACGCGGAGGTCGACCTGCGGGAGTCCGTCGCGTAGAAACCGGAACCCTTGAACACCACGCCGACGGCGCTGTAGACCTTCCGCAGGTCGCCACTGCAAGCCGGACATGTGGTCAGGGCAGGGTCGGAGAACTTCTGGACGGCCTCGAGTTCCTTACCGCAGGCCGTGCAACGGTACTGATAGGTGGGCATTCACGCTCCCGCTTCGGTGGACAAACGCGAATCAGGATACGCTCCCCGCCCCGAGACGGGTGAATCCGTTCTCCGTGACCACGGCGTCGACGGGAAGATCGTGCGGTTCGCTGGGCAGCGCCGGCAGCACCTCGTCGGCGTTCGCCAGTGCCCAGACGGGTGTCCCGGGGCGGCAATGCCGGAGCGCCCGGTCGTACCAGCCGCCCCCCATGCCCAGCCGGGAGCCGTCACGGGAAACCGCCAGGCACGGCACCACGACCACGTCCGCCTGCCCCAGGGCCTCAATTCCCATGCCCGGGCCGGTGGGTTCGGGAATGCCCGCCCAGCCGGGACGGAGTTCGTCGGTGGCCCAGGCCCAGTCCGGTTCCCGGGACAGCTTCGGGAGCAGCACCTGCCAGCCCCGCCTGCGCAGCTCCTCGATGGCGGCCAGGGTGTCGGGTTCGTGCCGCCGTGAGGCGTAGATGGCGATTACCCCGGGATCCGGTAGCTGGCCCAGAAGCGCTTCGAGGCGGGGTGTGTCGAGTTTCCGCCAGCCGGTCTCGTCCAGCGCCCTGCGTCGCGCGGTGATGGTCTCTCGCAGCGCGCCCTTCTCATGTGTGAAATCCATTGGCCTATCGTAGAAACATGGCGCTTTTCGGTCGCAGGAAGCATGTGGAAGAGGAACCTCAGATTGTGGAGGAGATCCCCGTTCCGACCCTTCCTCCGCCGCCCGAGCCGGATCTCAACGGGCTGCGCCGCGTCCAGGACCACGTCGAGTACCTGCTTGAACTCGTCGAACCTCTCAAACCGTTCGGCATGTCGGTGCTGGAGGCGTGGAATCAGGTGATCTGCGAGGACATCGACTCCATGATCAACGTTCCGCCGAACTCGACGAGCAAGGTGGCGGGTTATGCCGTGCGCGCCGCCGACCTGTGGGACAACGACCAGCTGGTGGAGTCGCTCCAGCTCGTCACCGGGACGGAACACCTCGGGGTGGGGCAGGCCGTGCCCGTAGACGTCGGCTCGGTGGTTCCGCGCGGCACCACCGCGGTCCTGCCCTACTCCTACGCGACGATCGTGGGGGAGCGCATCGAGATCATCCAGGAAGTGGCGGAGGGCGAGTACCTGCGGGCGGCGGGCGAACACCTCGCGGTTGGGGACCGGCTGCTCTCCGAGGGGGAGGTACTCACCGACCGCAGCGTCGGGATGCTGGCCGCCGCGGGCATAGACAAGGTGCTGGTGCGGCCCAGGCCGCGCGTGGTGGTGGTCAGCTCCGGCGCGGACCTGGTGGAACCGGGGGAGAGCGTCGGCTACGGCGAGTCCACGGACGCCAACTCTTTCCTGATCTCCGCCGCCGCCCGGGCGGCCGGGGCGACGGTCTTCCGGGTGGCCGTGCACTCCAACGACAAACAGGAACTGAAACAGGCCATCACCGATCAGCTGATCCGCGCGGACCTGGTCATCTCCACCACCGGGGGGCGCCGCGAGGAGTACGAGGCGGTGGCCGAGGCCATGTCGGAACTGGGGCTGGTGGACGCCGTCGAGGTGGCGATGTCACCAGGACGCACCCAGACCTTCGGTTTGATCGGTGAGGAACGCGTCCCGATGGTGATGCTGCCCGGAAACCCCGTGTCGGCCTACGTGTCCTTCCAGGTGTTCGTGTGGCCGCTGCTGCGGCGCCTCATGGGCGCCGACGTGCGTCGCAAACCCGTCAGGGCCATAGCCAGGACCACGATGCGCTCGATCTGGGGGCAGCGGCACCTGCTGCGCGCCGAGGTCATCGACGACGGGCGGCTGCGCACCGCCACCCGGATCAGCGACCCTTTTGCCATGGCGGAACTGGGCCGCGCAAACGCTTTGATCGTTTTGGACGAGGACACCGAGCTGGTGCGCCCCGGAGAGGCCGTCCAATGCTGGCTCCTGGACAAATCCTGAGTTTTTTTCAGGTTTCTCGGCGGGTCGGCGGCGTGCCGCGGAGGCGAATCACGCCGGTGTTGTTTAACGTGTGATCGTGCTCGCGGGAATTGTCATCAGTGTGTTGGTCTTGGCCGTCCTGGCCTTCGGCCTGCCCTGGCTGTCAGTGCACAGGGACGACATCGACGCCCTTGACGGGGACCCGGCGGAACGTTTCTCCGGTTCCATGCGGATCCTGCGTGAGAACACCATCGCCGACTACGACGAGGACGAGCCTCCCGTCGAGGTCTCCACGCCCCTGACCCGCAGGGCCGAGCTCACCGAACTGCGCCTGATGGCGCGTGCGGCGGCCATGCGGCGGCGCCGCATGGTCACGGTGCTCGGGGTGATTACCCTGCTGTGCCTGGGCCTCAGCGTCTTCAACATCGTGCCCGGCTGGGCCGTCGCGATCCCCGTCGTCGCGCTGGTGGCGTTCCTGGTCTCCGCCCGGGCCGGTGTGAAGCAGATGCACCGCCGTTTCGACGAGAAGGCCGCCCAGGTCAAGGCGGGCTACACCGACGGCGAGTCCACCTCGATGATGAAGGCCGTCGAGGAGGAGGAAACCTCCCGCGAGTTCTCCGTCGACCTGACCGCACCCGAGACGACCGGCCCGCTGTGGGACCCGATCCCCGTGATCGCCCCCACCTACGTCTCGAAGCCGCTCGTGCCGCGGACCGTCCGCACCATCGACCTGTCGGCCCCCGTCACCAACACGGTCATCATCCCCACCGCCGACCGCCTGGAGGGACCGAAGCCACGACGGGCCGCCCCGGCCGACTGGGACATGGAGGAGGAGAGCCACTGGCCCAGGGCCGTGGGGCAGTGACGATTTGCCACACCGCCGGATGCTGGTGCTACCATCGTCCGGTACTCGGGGCTATGGCGCAGCTGGTAGCGCGTCTCGTTCGCAATGAGAAGGTCAGGGGTTCGAATCCCCTTAGCTCCACCACAAGCGACTTACACGAAACATCACCCAAGTGAATGTGGGTGCCGCCCTCCGGGAGATCCTCCTGGAGGGCTTTTTGGTTGCCGGGGAGCTGGGTGGCGGCGGTGTGGGCGGTTGTGCCGGCGGTGCTTTCGCGAGAGGTTGCTGCGGTGCTTGCTCGGTCGGGATGGGTGGTGATGTCGGCGCTGCTGTGGGTAGCGGCTATGGCGGCGACAGGGCTGATGGTGGCGGTGTTGGTGGCCGTTTGGTCGGAGTGAGCGCCGTCACTGCTGACGTGAGTGCTGTTGTTGTCTTGGCCGCCATACCCGTTTCGGCTTCTACCCTTGTTGCTGTCAGGGCTCCGGCTGTCATTGTCTTGGTCGCTGCTGTTTTGGGTGTTGCTGTCGTTCCGGTGGGCGCCTTCGCTGCTGCCGCTGTTCTTTCCTGAATCTGTGAGTCCGGCGTCGCGGCGCAGGGTTGGGTTGGTGAGTTGGTCGAAGGGTGGTCGGGGTGTGGGGTGGATGGGGCGTTGTGGGGTGCTGGACGGGGTGTTTGGGGCGTTGTCTCCTGGGTTAATGAGGATTTCGGTGAAGAAGATGGTGTTGAGGAGTTTCTTGAGGCTGGGTGGGGTGTCTGGGTGGGCGTAGAGGCGGTGGCAGTGTTCGAGGAGGGCGAGGGCTTCTTTGAGGTGTTGTTCGACGCGTTCGCGGTCGGCGGTGAGGGTGGCCAGTTCTCGGGTGACGTGGTCGAGTTCGCGGGTGAGGCGGGCTTGTTCGGTTTTGAGGAGGTCGAGGGGGATGGCGTCGGCGTAGTGGGCTTCGAGGAGTTTGGCTTGTTGGGTTTTGAGTTTGCGGGCTTGGGTGGTGAGTTTTTGGGTGTGGGTGTGTTGGCGGGCGTAGATGTGGTCGAGTTCGAGGCGGAGGTATTTCTCGATGGCGCGTCGGTCTTCGGGGGTGATGTGGATGTGGTGGTAGAGGTCGGCGATGCGAGCGTCGACTTCGTCGATGAGGACAGCTTTGAAGGAGCATTCGGTGCGGTGGCGTTGGCGGTAGGAGCAGACGAAGTATGGATAGATTTGGCCGTTTCTGGCTTTGGCGTTGTGGATGATGAGCCGGCCGCCACATTGGCCGCAGCGGATGGTGGTTTTTAGGTGGTGGTTGTGGATGCGTTGGCGTTCGCCGTGGCGGTGTTGGTTGAGGACGGTTTGGACGCGCTGCCAGGTGGCGTCGTCGATGAGGGGTTGGTGTTTGCCGGGGTATTGGACGCCTTGGTAGGTGACGATGCCGCGGTAGTAGGGGTTGCGGAGGATGGCGAGGAGTTTGTTGTGGCCGAGGGGATGGGACGGCCGGCTGGGCGTGGGGACAGTGGTCAGGCCTTGGGCGGTGAGGTGGTCAGTGAGGGTGGATAGCGTCCAACGGTCGGTGGCGTATTCGGTGAAGGCTTGAGTGATGAGCGGGCCACGGGTGGGGTCGATGTCGACCCAGCGGGCTTCCCTGCCTTGGTTGTCGCGGCCTTGTTTGTTGAGGTAGCCAAGTGGGGCGCGGCCGATGGTGCCGCCGGCGCGGGCTTTTTGGCTGAGGCCTTTGACGACTTCGCTGGCGAGGTTGCGGGAGTAGAACTCGGCGATGGAGCTCATGATGCCGTGTAGGAGGATGCCGCCGGGGGTTTGGTCGATGTTCTCGGTGGTGGAGATGAGGCGGGTGCCGGTTTGGTCGAGGATGCGGTTGATGTCGACGTCGTCGGCGCGGTTGCGGGCCAGCCGGTCGAGTTTGTGAACGATAACGTAGTCGATGTCGCCGGCATCCTGGAGGTAGTGGAGCATCTTTTGTAGTTCGGGGCGGTTGGCGCTGCGGGCGGATTCGCCGCGGTCGACGAACTCTTTGACAATGAGAGCGCCCAGGGCCATGGCCTTCTTCTTGTTGGCTTCGCGTTGGGCGGGGATGGAGAAGCCCTCGGCAGCGCCGCCTCGTTGGGCTTGTTCGCGGGTGGAGACTCGCAGGTAGGAGACGGCCCGCTTTGGGGTGAGTGAGGCGGCCATGGCGGCAAACGGATCGGTGGTCATAGGCGGACTCCGTGCCGGAAGCTTGTGGAGTTGGTGATGGTGTTGGTCATGAGTGCCTGCTCCTTTCTCACCCGCTACCCGCCTGCGTCCTCGGGGCCGTGGCTATGGGGTGTTATGGCTTGTCAGGGCAGAAACCGGCGGCTCGTCCGGAACTGCCCTGCTTCTATTGACGCTCAGATGGAACGAAAAGTCCAGAGGGTTGGGGGAGCGACAGGGGTGAGGATGTGTCCTGGACAAGCCCCTCGGGTCATCGCCAGGCGCTTTGGCAGCGGTGTCGGCGCTGTCCGGGGCTGCTTGGTACGGCGCGGAGTGAAAATGCGGTTAAGGAACGGATGGTGAGGGAAGCATCATGAATCGAGATATGCGGGGAACCGTTGGCTGCTACGCGCTAATAGACATGGCAGCCAACCATATTCTCTTACTATCTACGATCCCCTTGGTGCTTCTTTATGAACTCTACCACGTTCTGCGATGGACGCCGCCACCAATTGTTCGGCAGCTGAAACTGTAGCTCCATTGACTGCCTCTTTGCCAGTTCAAGCACTTTATGCATAGCCTGCGCGACTCGCGCATCACCGCTCTCCGGAAGTAGCTCGCGGCGAACCTCAGCATTCGAGACAACCAAACTAAGTGCCGGGTTTGCGCGTTCTTGCCGGAAAGCCGAAGACGCAGGATAGGCTCCACCATGGTGTCTTCCCTCCGCCGCAACCATCAGACAGTAGAGTATGTCAAACTGACAAAGTGAATCAAGAAGTCGATCGGATGAGTCATAACCGTCGTCTGCCGAGGTATCAACAGATGGCAGATCAGGCCGCATAGCGACATGCTCTATAGCGAGTAGCCGCGCCGACGGAATCATCAAGCTACCCCTAGAGTCATCCGGAAACAGTTCTGCCCTAGTGGCCTCAACTTGCCCTTCACGAATCCACGAAGAATAGAAATACTGATCTATGTCACTGGCATGATCTGGATATGGGCGGAGCACAAGATTGCGAATCGCTCCCCAGACTTTGCACCGCACAGCCGCCGCACCGATCACATATGCACGTACTACCACCTCAAGCTTTTGAGTGACATCACCACGGCTAAGCCGTTTGTAGGTCGTGAACAGTGCATCCACAGCTTGCTTGGCCACATCAGGAAGTCCGAGCGCGAGCGCTTGAACAACGATGATCGTTAGCTTGTCTAGCGCTTGACAGAACGTGTTGGTGTTGACATCGGTTGCCATCACACTCGTCAAGAACTGCTTGATTCGCAGATCGCTACCTGTTTCAAGGTTGGCTATCATGGCCTCAACGAAGGCTTCGTCCGCCATGTCGACTGTAAGTGGGATCGAGATTTTCCCGGGCCCTCCGCGAAGCGCTTTTGACAGCTCAGCTATCAACGAGTTGATATCGGCGCGCGCTTCTTCGCGAATACGCTGATCGCGCCCCCGGAGCAACATATCCCAGTGCGACCACCGCAACAGCACATTTTGCGCCCCTTCCCGCAGCCATACTTCACCTGGGCGATAGCAGACGACATCTTTTCCCTTGTCGTTTTTATACTGCCCAACCTTATTCATCGGGACAGGTAGACCGCTCCCTTCATGATGAGCATATATGAGCACCACCTCCTTCTCCCCTACCTCATGGAGCTGCGATATTATCTGGATTTGCCCCTCGGTATAATTTCTAATGAGATCATTCAAGCGAGCTCCGTCAAACCGCTTGCAATCAAACGTTCCGATCGGCGCCACAGGCTCACCCGAATCACTCACACCAATCAATAGATACCCACCTGGAGGGCAGTTCGACATAGCAACCACGTCTTTAACAAATTTAACCTTATCCTCTAATTTGCTTAGGTCAACATCCTCCTTAAAATCAAGATGCTCTTGCTCCGGCTCCCCGAGTAGCTCAATGAGCTTCTCCATGTCGGTGCGACCATCAACGGTAACTGCCATGATTTTCCTCCTTTTAGCTGAGTAGGTTTTGGGCTATCAGCATACTGTATATCAACACAGTGCAATCAACAAACGCACAACGAAGGTCACCCTGCACGGTCGATGCGACTCTCAGATACAGCCAACTACAATTTGACCAGCGTCAACCTATCCCTCTCCTCACCCCACCCGCCCCATTACCCACATATCGCGCCAGCCGCTGTTTAGGCGGTAGCGCTGGTTCAGGGTTGCTTCGTGGGTAAAGCCGAGGGTTTCGAACAGCCGTCGTGAGGCGGTGTTGCCTGCGAGGATCCAGGCTTCCAGGCGGTGGAGGTCAAGGTGGTCTATCGCCCAGTTGGTGATGAACCGAACACCGGCGCGGCCGTAGCCGTGTTGGCGGTCGGCTGGACGCCAGATGCAGATACCGATCTGGGCGTGGTGGTTGCGCCAGTCGATGGCGTGGAGGGAGCATTCACCGACCAAGCGGCCGATGGGCAAGACGGTGGAGTCACTTGCTACAGCATCGGGCCCTGCGTCCTCCGCTGTGATGACGAAGGTGTACTCAGTGGCTGGTTGCGGCCCGGCGGTAGCAGCGATCTTGCGCCGGAGCTCGGCGCTGCTGCGTGGGCGCCAGTACGGCGGGCCGAACTGGGCCAGCTCTTCCCAGTCGCTACAAGCAGCCAGGATGGCAGGAATGTGGGATTCGGCAAGGGCGTGGATGGTGGGAGCCATTCGGCACTCTCCTTTCTGGGCTGCTTTCCTCCGGTGGTGATGGCGCCTTTCCGCCCCTTGCTCTGGCGCGCCGCCGACTCTCAACGCTACGTATAAGTCTACTAATAATGTCCGGAGCTCGGCCCCGATCTTCACCCCTGCCCCACCATCCTCCCCAAAACCCTCACCAGCCGGCGCACGCTCTCGATGCTCAGGTCTAGGCCATGGCGGCCGTCGCCGATGTAGATCCATTCGTCGGGGTCATCCGGGTACTGGTAGCGGGTGATAGTGAGCTCTGTCGCGACGGCGTGGTGGACGATGCTGTTTGGCGCTTCCCCCGGCGAGCGTTCAAGGGTGATGGCCCCGACTAGCCGCGTGCGGCCTTCGTGAAGCTGGTCATCGGGGTCTTGGTCAGCGTGGTCACGGACGCACCACGATGGACAGAGCGGCGTTTCGGTGTGAGTGTTGGGATGGCTGCTGCTCGTGGCGGTGGGGTCGGCGGGAGCGGGATCCATGCTTGCCTCCTGGTCGGCTCAAGCAGTCAGGAAAGCTCGGGTGATGGGACGAAGTCCAGTGCTTGGGGTGACCAGTGGTGAAGTGAGCGGAGAGAGGGAGCAGAGCGGCCGGGAGACTTACCCACAGGCGGTAGGTCAGCCAGTGAAAACCTCGGCCAGAGTGCGCTTGGGGATGGCTGTGAGCGAGGCTTCTGAGTTATTTTAATTCGCAAGGTAACGGTGTAGATTGATGACTGATCAACAGGCTCCAAGGAAAAGCCCCGGGTAGTACACCCGGGGCGAAGGAAGCTCAGCTCATCGCCTCTCCCTGTCACTCGCTGCGCTTGATGTAGTGCAGCGACGTTATTGTACTCCACGTGAGCCAGCTGAATGCGGTGCCGATAGCGCCACCTGCCCAAGCAATTTGACCGGAAACGAGCAGCACATATGTGATGCTCAACGCCACCAAGGTAGGCAGGCCCATAAACAGCGCATTCTGGCGTGCGAGCTTCCTCAACTGGTCGCTGTTATTCATCGCAGCGACCCCCTTTCTTTAGATCAGGTCGCTGCGGATTACGGCGACCGAGGCGAGCTCTCGAACTAGCAGCTAGCGTCGGCTGTCGCAATGTGCTATAATTCTACCACAAAAGATTATAAAAATCAAATATCTTCTGGAGGGGCGGATGACCGACACTAATCACCCATGGTCATGGCCGAGCATTACGGCGGGCATTTTCGTAGGAGTAGTGGCTGGCGTCACGGCCACCCTCATTACTCAATGGATCATTCGCTTAAATTATGGCGATACTCAAGGTGGTCACGCGGAGACTGCTGTGACCGCAACTTCGACTGCTGTTGCGACGGCGACAACGACTGTGACGGTGACGGCTGATCCAGGATCAAGCGGCGATTCCTCGGATCCTTCTAATTCGGACTCCCTCCCGGCTGGTCAGCAGTTCCTCGTCGATCTGAAACCCTCTAACCTCAAGGGTTCAGTTGACCCAAATAGATCTCCAAGGGTTGACGGAAAACTGTACCCTCACTCAATTCGCACCCGCTGTTATAGTCGGTGTGTTGAGAATTCTACTTCTATTGAGTACGGTATAGGAAGTCAATACTCTACGCTCACGATGACAATCGGCGTCGACGCCGATGAGGGCGACGGCAAGCAGATTATAAGGTTCAATGTTTGGCTCATTGGAGTTGCGGGTGCCGAAGATAATCCTGCTATTACAGAGGTCCGGAAGGCGGGTGAGAAAAAGGAAGTCTCCGTTCCTCTCAAGGGGGCTAGTCGAGTACGACTCGAGACTCTTTATGGCGGTGAAGATCCAAAAGAAGCTAGGGATATGGAGATCGTTGCCGTCTGGGGAACCCCGATTCTTTCGTAAAAGTCTAAGTGAGACGAAGGGAGTGATTATCAAAACCAGTTTTGTAATTTCGAGGGCTGAGTCGCTTACCATCTGACTTGGATATCTCATCTCACACAATGCGATCGCAACCGATCCATCTGTACTGACGGATCGCATACGCAGACCAACTTGAGACAGAGAAATTCGCCGAGCTAGAGGTTAATGCGTCGAGAGGATGAGGTTCCTATAATTGTGAAACCGTGCCTAGGGTAAGCTGGAGGTGTCCACGAAAGCAAGAGATAAAGATAAGGAAGAAGGCCTGCTGGATCTTGCGGAGGTGCTTCATCGACTTGGTGACGAGTTCCGCAAAGCTCAGACAATTGAGACCCCAACAATCTCTTGGGCTTCGGCCGAGGTTGAATTGGAGAGCACCGTTGAAAAACTTCAAGACGGAACAATCAAGTTCTATGTTCTAGAGGGTGGATCAACCTCTACGCGACGGAACACAATGCGAGTTCGAGTGCATATTTTCCCGTACAATGGCGATCATCCAGGATGTGGTGCTTGAGATACCACGAAAGATTTCACCCGACACCACCGTCCAAAGAGCTAAGTCGGCAACTGGCTCATATGGGGCGCTCTAACACCGTCGAGCAATAGGTCGTGACTTGGGTGGGCTACTGGCGGAACTGCTCGGAGAGAACGAGCAGACTGGCCGGGAGGCTTATCCATAGGCGGCAGGTCGGCCAGTGAAAACCCCAGCTAGAACACGCTTGAGGATGGCTGTGAGTGAGGCCTCTGGGACGCCCGAGGGTAGTGCCTATGGCGTCAACAGGTCGAGTGGGTCGAGACCTATTGCTTCGGCGTAACGTTCGTCCTCGACGATGATGTCCAAATCGACCAGCTACAGCGCTGGCCCACACCTTGAGGGTTGGTCACTCACCTCGAGGCGAAGTTTGTCCGCCTAGCCCCCGCACCAGCTCCCCGGCATCTACGTCGAGGCCGCTGGCGATCTTCAGGATGTTGTGGAGGCTGAGGTTGCGTTGCCCACGCTCGACCTGCCCGATGTAGGTCCAATGCAGTCCTGCTCGTTCGGCCAAGCCTTCCTGGCTGAGTCCCTTCGCCTCCCGGGTGGCGCGAACGCGGTCGCCGAAGGCCCCGGTCATGGGTGACAGGGGCGGCTTCCGCGCAGGATTGGGCACCTGTCAATCCCAGTCGCCCAAAGACGGAGTATCCAGAGACGATAGGTCCTGTGACGCTGTATCCTGTTAGGACGACCGACGGAAGGAGACCATCATGGGTGGCTGCTGACCGGCCGCATCATGACCTCGTGGCGTGATGGCAAGAGTCCCGACGAGACAGTAAGGGAGGTGACGGCTCATGGGTGGCGAGGGATGATCCAGTAAACCTACACAACGCGTAGATGACGATGCCTGTCAGGCTGCTCGGGCTTGGTAGGCATCGTCCTGCGTTGCACCAGATGATCGCCCCCGTTGCTTCTTCAGCGGCAGTTGCTCGCTCTTCAGCTGCCAGACGAAGGTGATACCTGCTCGCGGTAGCACCCAGCCGTCATAGCTAAAGCTGTATGACTGTGCGCCAGCAACATCGGGAGCTTTCGCAATGCGTGCTCGCTGCGTGCTTGACACATGGTCCACCAGCAGCATCTGGGCGATCTCGGTATCACGGTAGTCCATCTCCAGCGAGAACCCGCGAACCGGCCGATCAATGTCGAAGTACACCATATGCCCGTCCCGCCGTAGTCGTGACCGGTACGTGAACGACATGACCACGGGCTGCTGAGCAGTGACAATATCCTCACCGATGTCAACCGTGTAAATCTGACTGCGTGTATCGGCGGTGCGCTCAATTGAGACCGGGCTACCATTCACACTGAACTCAACCAGGGCGAAGCTCGCTTCGTCGGTCACGTCCAGACCAGTGCCGGATGGCTTGAACCACACACTCGTCTCCCCACGCTCAGCCACCATCTGGTCATACCGCTGCCGATCCGAAACAACAGCAAACTTCCGGAACCGATGCTTGGGCACGACGGTGTATTCCCAGCGGACCAGTAAGTCAAAGAAAGGGTTAGGAGCATAGCTCCTAACCCTAGGTATACCTAGGGTCGCGTCGACTCGCGCGTCATACCAGCGCTCCTCAGCTGTGATCGCCTGGTGCTTGATATCTCCATAGACTTCCCGCCCGAAGGCCGCATCACCAAAGCGCATGCCCAAACTGTTGACCGCCAACTCGTCCAACAGCTTGGGCGTGGCTATCCGCTCCAGATCGTCAGTGTTGAACCGGAAGCCTTCGATCACCGCATCCCGCATCGCCGGCGCCTCATCGTGAATGATCTCCCGGAACTGCCGCTTCACCGACTCCTCCTGATCCCGCCGGAAGGAATACTCGAACAGCGTACCCAGGAGCCCAGCACCAAACAGCGTGCCGCCCAGCTCACCGAGCGGCAGCGCATGCAGCCACGACCAATCACCAAGATTGAGACCAGAAAGCCAGCCATTCAGCATGATGAGCAGGATGCCAGCCAAGGTTAACGCTGTCGCAAGGAACGCCGCTTTGGTCTTGCGGAGACGAGCATAAGGCGATGGCTTGTTGTTGGGATTTGGGTGCGGCATTGCTGGTTATGATTATATACCAGAATGAAGTGCCTGCATAGGCTTTATACTATTGCCCAAGGTGGCTATTTCGCGGTAAAATAGATAGTAGAAAGGGGCGAATATATCTATGCAAGATGGTTTACAAGAAATAAAGGAACTTATTACACGCGAGGTAGGTTCGCTTAAGAGCGAGGTTACTTCTGTTTGCAAGCAACTCGATGCGCTTGAAGAGGGTCAGAACGGACTTCGCGAGGAGATCGAGGCGGTAAAGACTGATCTCAAGGCGGAGATCAGCGACGTACGAGGCGAACTCAAAGCAGAGATTAGCAATGTAAAGAGCGAGCTCAAGGCGGACATCGGCGCCGTCAAGCTCGAGCTGCGGGAAGAAAGCGGCAAAACGCACGAGCGACTGGACAAGATGGACGAGCGGTTTGAAGACATCGATGAACAGCTCGAGACGCTTACTACCTCAGTCAACGCGACGCAAGAAACGGTTCTGCGGACGCGTGATCATATGGATAATCGCTTCGAACGGGTGGAAGCGCGGATGGATCACGCTATCGCCGACCTGAAGGTAGCGCGCTCCGACATCAGCGCTCTGCGTCACGACCTCCAGATGGAAGAAGAAAGTCGTGGACTTTCTGACGCAACGCTGTTCGTGAGCCAGCGAGAAACTAACCAAAACCTAGAGAAGCGAGTCGCCGCCCTGGAAGCCCAGTTCTCAGCGCTGCGAGAACGAGCGGTGTAGCCCAGGTGTAGGAAGTTCGGCCAGGCCCCATGGGCCTTCCCCTCTTACTCTTCCAGGCGCAGCGCCTCTTGCAACTGCTCCATTCGGATAGGGGCATAGCCCTGACCGGGAATGCGAGCGCCTTTGAACATCTTCATGAACTGGTCGACCGTTGCTTCATCCAGTGATGCGGTGTCCGATTCCAGCAGGCGGTTGATGCCATCTGCGATCCGCTGGGTTGAGAGCTGTCGTATCGCATCTGAGAGCAACTCCACACGCTCACTGTCCTCTGCTTCGATGCGGGCGCTCGAGAGCTTGCGAAGCCGTTCGGCGATGTTCGCTGCCATGATGAGGATAGCGAAGAGATGCTCTTCTGCCTCTGCCTGGCTCATCGGGGTACCGGGCTCACCGGAGAGAGCATCAACCTGCTCAACGAAGGCCGCACACGCAACATCCGCCTCCGTCAGTGGGAGGGCCGGAGCATCTGTGGTCTTAGCCGTTTCGTTCTGGAGCGCGCCCTGCTTACGCCGCTTGCGCCGGAACAGGTTGCGCACCCGCACCCGCGACTGCATAGCCGGCAGCATCCGCTCGTTCCACCAGCTGATAACGTGCGGAGTAACTTTGACGGCAGCAGCGCCAAGCACAATGCCACCAAGAGCAGCACCACTGACCAACACGAGGAGACGCGACAGGTCGGACTCCATATCATCATCGATGATGGGATGGAGCGTCGCGTGACCCTTGAGGTTGCCGGTCTCATCATCCCGGACAAGGGCGTTGAGCCCGCCCGGATCTTGGCGCGACTGCGACAAATGTGTCCCCTCTGGGTAATCAACCCACATCTTTTCGCGCGGCATGAGGGTATCTTAGCTGCCAGGAGCTAGGGGTCTGCGTGGAGGTTGGGGTGGTTGTGAGACTGTGAGTGCTGGCGAGGAGGCTATGAAGATTATTCACAGCCACCCTCAACTGTGCTCTGGCTAAGAGTTATGTCAGCGGAAACGTCATCCGTGAATAAGTCTTTTACATCTATTATTCCGAAAGCTTTATAATCATCCTTGCCCTTGTCTGGGATTTTGATAAGTTGCGACCCCGTCTTGGTGGTGCATGATATCTTGGGATCTTTGCATTTGCTACAGTTCTTTCCATGAACTATGTAAGATAGTATATATATTGAGAGTATGCGAGCGGCAAGATAAGCTATTTGAAGAACTATCAAGCATATAGTAATTCCCCAGCGGTGGTGTGCAATAATTGAAGTGGGGATGGCGAGGGTGAGACATACCGCCTCTGGGACAGATAACGCAATAAGCCAGTTGATATTAAGGCGTCTGGACTCTATGGAGAAGTATTTTCTTATGCGCATCCAAGAAAAGACAATCAATCCGAGTCGAACCATTGCTATCGCAACCGCGTGCCCCATTGGAACATCAAGATATATTTGCCCAAGGGCAGTGGCAATTGGCGCTAGTGCCGATATAGACCCCCAGATTACTAGCTGGCCAATTTTTTGACGAAAATTGCGCAAATAGTTTAGGCGTCGCACATAATAGTTATTATATTTTTGCTTAGTCGCGTCCAAAAACACTACCAGAATGATGCCGGATGTCATCAGGCCAAGATTGAGCAGTCCTATCGCAGCTTGATTAAACAATGCAGCTAAACCTATGGCAACTAACTGCAGCAAAGTCCCCCATATCAATATGAGTCTGTATGGCTCTAATAATCTGCTCAATAAAACATGTCTGGACGTTGAGGCGTATGCCAATACAATAAGTGGAACTATAATCGCAATACCGCCGATCAGTGGGGCTTCAATGCCAGCCCCACCCTGCGCCGAGGAGTTCTTATCACAGTCATTCCTGTTAACAGGTAGAGAGATCAGCATGTGTATAAGCATGTAGACTTGCGATAGCAACCCCAGCGAGGTCAGTATCAAACCAGGAAATATTAGATTTGCTCGTCTAGCCACGACATCGACCATCCCTTTGCGAATCTCGATTCTTGAACCGCGAACTTTTCCATCGTCCTGAATTCCTTGTTTGTGATGTGCCCACGCACCATTTTCTTGCACCTCAAGACGGATTGGAGCAGATGGCGGAGCGGGAGGACATGGCGATTTAAACGTTATTGTTTCGCCGGATGGGGTAGGGGCAAATTGTGCGTAGTTCGGAGGGAGGCATTTTATCATGTTGGCGTCGGCAGGTATATCAACATTTATGGTTCTTCGAATGGTAAGATTCGCTGGATCTGCCTGTAGCCATAGTGCATCAGGTATGGAAGATCGAACTTGCTCGAAAGGATTGCTCGCGACTACTTCTTTAGTCTTAAGGATGGCAATCCCATTGCTAGTTACGGGAACCTCCACAGCGCGTACGTAGCCTAGCGTAAAAGCGGCTAGAATACTCATGAATAACGAATCTTTCTGAAGCGTCTTCCAATGTAGATTACCGACGCATTCCTGTGCACAGCCTCTTGTTTTGTCGTGACTAGGGGTTAGCGAGCGCAGGTGAGGCAATATCGATATTGCGTCTAGTTCGCGCTTTAAAATTTCATGAGGAGGCATCTTTATAAGCGTTTCAAGGATATTCTCTATACACTGCGGCAGTCCGCCGAGAATACTTTTATGACTATTCGCTTCATTTGTAGAATTTAATGTTGCAAGTGCACCAGATTCTAAAATTATAAGAGCTGCTCTTTGGCAAATTGCCCTAGATATGACATGGCTTGTGTTTTCGTCGAATGAAGCATTCAGAGACATGACAAGACCTTTGGGGCGCCACTCTATAGGGATGGCGATTCGGTCTCCGATTTTAATATTAACTGAGGATAAAATCTCTTGGAGATCGACATCTAAAGTGGTCTTTTGCATGTAGTCGCCAGAGACCGCCTGAGAAAAGTCGTGAACAACTTGCTTACGGACTTGCCATTGCGGATTCTCCCATAGTTTGACGATCTCTTCACTCCTGCATTCATGTCGACTAATTTGACGACAAGTTATTGGGAGAAACGTGTGTAGCCGGAGAAAGGCGCATAGTCTCACTATTTTTGTTTCTTTTCTATCGCTAGATTGATCCATCTTGGGTCAAATAGACTAGGTTTTGATGTTTAGCTGCAGATTTACCCATTGTTTGTTGAAGCGCGGATTCATGAGCAAATTTTTAATATGAAAAAGCGTGAAGTTTGCGCTCGGGTCATCCTTGGGTTAATGGGGTTCCCATCAGACCGCACACTAAGGTGGCCGTGGATAGATATCAGCGCTGCCGACAATAATCGACTCAATTAGCTTGCGGAAGATCGTTGATAGTGCGCAAATTCCAGTTTTTGTCGATACGCTCCCATGTTTGGCTTTCCCATTTAGGTGAAAATTTTTTTCGAATTCGTGCCGCTACTTCTGGATATCTGGTAGAGAAATCATGCACGAGTTCTTCGGCTGTCTCGAACCGTCGTTTTGACACTTTAGGCGCCTCCTGTTTGCCTGTTTCCAGGGCCCTCTCCCCAAGCTTTCTCGCATGCCCATATGGCCGCCCGCATTTTTCGCACACTGTTTCCTTGCGAGATATTTCCCCCGGAGCTGCATCTACGCCAGACGCAGCCTCTGACTGCTGATCTGCTGGCAGCTTTTGCTCTGATGGTTGCGGTGATGAACGCCATTGTTCCTTCATACTGCTTTTTAATATAGCACAGGCGTTCGAAAATTGGTAGATGTGGGCTCACCCGCCGAGCGGTGTGGCGTTGCGCCATCCGTGTCACTGTCCACGTCACCGTGACCATGAGGGTGTGAGGGCTCCTCGTGCGTCTCTCTGGGACGAGTCCTACCCGCTGTCGCTTCAGGGCTCGCGCCGGGCTTTCCGGCGGTGAGAGATGAGTCGAGGGTAGCAACGAGGAGGTTCGGTAGCAATGGAAGTTAGTTAATATTCTGCTAAAACTAGCTAACTTTCGGCCAGATAGTCTTCGGAACTGGCTTCTTCGGCTGCGTCAGCCATCAGTGCGTAATCCCTTTCACTGCTCCCGCGCCACCCTGTAGTGCCGTCTATCGTAGGTGTCGTCGAAGTCCGTAGTGATGGCGTTATGGCTTGTCAACGGCCAGTTGCCGTCCCCGACCAGCTATACAACCTCTGTGTCTGGCGCGGCTGTGCTACTGGTCAGGGGTAGTCCAGCGCTTGGATGCGCGGCGCGCATCGGGAGTTCGGTAGTGGCTACTCCATATCCACCACTGTCACCGCACAAGCTGCCCCCAGCGTTTGGCTCTTGATCATACAAGAGTGGATGTTGCCGGTGAGGACGACGGTGAATTTGGGCCAGGTTTCGCCTCGCCAGACGAGGCGGATGGTGGTTTCGCCTTGGGGCTGAACAACAACTGGCTCGGCCAGCTCCTGCTCGTGCCACAGGGCCTCTGGTTGGGGGCTGGTTGTCCAGGCCGGGCTCAGGGGTGTGGGTTGGGGTTCGTCGTCTTGCCACAGGCTGAGCTTGGGTGGGTGCATGTGGATGTGGCGTTGGCAGCGCAGCTGGACGGTGAAGCCGACTTGGGTTTCGTCCAAGCCGATGAGGATGAGGGTGGCTTCGGGAACGGTCTGGGTCGTCCAGTGGGTGGAGATCAGCCGGGCCAGCTGGTGTAGGCCGCGGTCGCTGTAGCGGCGGGCTTGGCGTTGGTCGAGGAAGTGTTTGGCCCCGAACTCCTCGAGCCGGGCGAGGTGGGTGTCGGCGTCGGTACACAGGCCGAGGGAGTAGCTGGCGGCCTCCACGGCGGTGATGTCGTCATCAGAGTCGATGAGTTCCATGATCTTGTGGTTCAGCTCCACCAGGGCGACTTCGGGGTCGCCGTTGCCGAGTAGGTCGCACATGACCGGGCACTGGGCCATGGTCTGCGGTGACAGGCCGCCGGGGCGTTTACGGGCAGCGCGGAGTTCCTGGTGGATGGCGTCTTCGGCGGCCCGGCCACTGCCACCAGCACTGTCGCTGCTGTTCATCTGGGCAGCCTAGCCGAGCATGCTGAGGGCTGTTCTCTGCGCGGGGAGAAGGAACGCGCTGGTTTCTCGGGGCTTGAGGTGTGCGGGCGCTTGATGCCCCAGGCCCTTCCAGAGCGATGTCACTTTCATGTCACGACAGGCCCCTGGGCTGTGGGTTGGACTTGGGGTGTGAAGTCAAACCGGCTTCTTAAGCGAGTGACACCGGTTCCGCTGCTTGGTGGTGGCGGGTGGTGTGGAAGGAGTTGTTTCATGTCTGGTCTCATCCCTGCTTCTGGGTTTGGTGCTGGATCGGCTCGGGCGGCTGGGTCTGGGTTGGTGTCGTCGTCGGTGACCGGGTCGGGTGGGCGGCCGCGGGGGTTGGCTCGGGCGGTGCAGCGTGAGTTGGAGTGGACGGCTGGTCGGGGTGATGTGGTCAGGGCGGTTGATGCGGCTCGGGCGGAGCTGACGAATCAGGCGATGGGCAATGTCGGCAATCTGGTGATGACTGGTCAGGCGTTGGTGCAGGTTGCGCCGGAGAGTGCGCCGTACTTGGAGGCGTTGTTGGGTGCCTATGCCACTGGGGCGGCGCAGGCTATTGCGAGGTTCCAGTGAATCTCTTTGGTGTCCTGATCACTGTGTTGGTGGTGGTGTTGCTGGCGGGTTTGGGGTTGGTGGTATGGGGGTGGGTGGAGGTTTGGCGGGATGAGCGGCGGCTGGCCAAGGAGCGGGCTCGGGCGGAGCGGCGGCGTATTGAGCGCGAGGCCAGCCTGGTGGCTGGGCGGCTCAGGCGGCAGGCTTTCCGGGTTCAGGGGGAGATGATGCGGCGGGCGGTTGAGGAGTTGCGGCGCCGGTCGTGATGGTTGAGGGCGCGGCACCCGGTCCGCCTAGGGCGGATGATCGTTGTGGTTAGTGGCTGGGTGTTGCGTTTTCTACAATAGCGGTTTTTGTGTCCCTTAATTGCTGAATGTGCCCTGCTGTTTCTGTGGTGGGGCTGGGTGGTTGGGGTGTCCGATCGGTGGGAATTGTGGCTGAGTGGATGGTTGTTTTCTCGGGTTGAGTGCGTCGTAATACAGGTAGCGCCCCGGGCGGATGCCGTCTTCCGGAGGCGCCGGGTTGAGACGAGGTATATCCGGGGCGCTGGCAGTAACCAATTGTAATGAAGAAGGAGGAGGTTGTATGCAGTATGCAGGTTGTGACAAGCAGTTCCGGACGGTGTTAGCGGATCCGCCGTGGCCGGGTCAGTCGAGTGGGCAGCATTATCCGGTGATGAGCCTGGAGCAGATTAGGCGGTTGCCGGTGGCGAGTTTGGTGGGAGCGGATGCGCATTTGTGGTTGTGGACGACGAATGGCCTGCTCCGGGAGGCTTATGGGGTGGCGGAGGCGTGGGGGTTCACGGTGCGCTCGCCGCTGACGTGGGTCAAGTTCCGGCTGGGGCTAGGCGGGCGGTATTCCTTGCGTAACGCTACGGAGCAGTTGTTGTTTTGTACGCGTGGTCGAGAGCCGGTGAATTTCCGGTCGCAGCCGACGTGGTTCACCGCGCCGGTGCGGGAGCATTCCCGTAAACCGGCTGAGCAGTTCGCGGTTATCGAGAGGGTGTCGCGGGGCCCGTTTCTGGAGTTGTTTGCGCGTCGGCGTCCGGAATCGCGGGCGGATTGGTCGGTGTGGGGTAACCAGGTTGATGCTGACATTGTCATTCCGGGTTATCCAGTGCCCAGTGATACCCCTCACGACCAGGACGTAACAAAACAGCTGAGAGAGGTACAGCGATGAAACGGCTACGAGGAGGAAGTGATGTCTGGTGGTGGGATGAACAACCGATCTACGAGGCTACTCATCGGCGCGCTATCGCTGCTGGTAAGCGCCGTATGCGTCGAGATGACGTTGTGCGTTCTGAGCAGGATTTGGCTGCCCGTGATGCTGGTTGCCGGCGGCATCGGGCTCGTCGTCGCCGTGGTGTGGGGGCTGATGTGGTGGTGGCGGAACCGGTTCTGGTGGTGAAACGACGAGGAGGCAGGTATGGCACGGCGTGGACGTAAACGAGAGGTCGGCCGCGGTACGTCCCGGTCATCGCAGGTGCGGGTGGTGCCGTTGTGGCAAACCCCGATCTCGCGGCGTGAACTGGCCAAAGCCTTGGCGATGTACCTGCTGTGGCGGATTGAACAAACCCCAGAAGCAACCACCGAGGCCGGCGGGATCGCCGGACCCGATGAGGCCGGCAAAACCGGTACCCCTGCCCCGGATGATGGAGGCGCGGGATGAGTAGCAAGCGGCGATGGTGCTGGCGTGAGTTGTATTGGCCGCGGCCGCTGAAATGGGCGATGGTGCAGCAGCTGATGCATCGGCTGGTGGCTGATCCTGGTTTGGGGCCGCTGGTCATTGAAACCCGGGCGACGAACGCGACGATCCGCTTTCAGATCGCAGCCGACGTCAGGTGTGTCCGCGTGGTGGAGTCACTGCTGAGTGAGCTGGTTCCCGGTATGCAGATGGTGACGGCCGGGGTGCGGCGGGCGGTGACTCGGGCAGCGCGCCTCAAGGTGACGCATCCGTTGCTGGCGTTGGATACCAGCCGGATTGAAGCGGTGACTCGGGCACTGCTGGCTGGTTTGTCGGGGCTCCGAAGGGGTGAGCAGCTGGTGTTGCAACTGTTCATCGGTGGGCGGGTGGCGCCGATGCTGTCGCGGCGTCCGCCCCTCGAGGCGCGGCAGTCCTGGTGGAGTCTGCTCAACCACGGAGCCCAAGCCGCCAGCGGTGATGAACTCACCCGGGTACGCGAACGCCGCCGGCAGCACGGCGCGCTGGTGAGCGTGCGGCTTGGCGCCGAAGCAGCTACACCCCAAAAGGCCCGGGCGCTGATCCAGCGGCTGTTCGGGGCGCTGTGCACCATCGAGACGGCCGGTGTGCGGTTGCGGTTGTGGCCCGAGGATCCCGCCAAACTCAACCAGGTACGGCGGCCGTGGGGCTACGGAATGCAACTGAGCAGCACCGAGATCGCCAGCCTTACCGGCTGGCCGGTCGGCGAGGGAGACCTGCCCGGCCTGCCGCCGGTATCGCCTCGGCAGATCCCGCCACCGAACTGGCTGGCCGGCATGCACCAACGACTAGCGGGGCGGATATTCGCTCGCTCCAGCGCACCCGGCAGGCCGGTCGCGTTGGGGATTCCTCCGCGGGATGCGCTCCTCCATACAGTTCTGCTCGGCCCGACCGGGGCTGGTAAATCGACGGCGCTGGAGCATCTGGCATTGGCCGACATCACGGCCGGTCGCGGCGTGGTGGTCATTGACCCCAAGAGTGACCTGGTCACCGAGCTGCTGGAGCGGATCCCGGCCAAGCGTGTGGATGACGTCGTGGTGCTGGATCCCACCGACCCCAGCCCGGTTGGCTTGAATCCGCTGGCAGCCGCTACAAGGCATCCGGAGCTGACCGTTGATGCGCTCCTGGCGACCTGCAAGGCCGTGTTCGCCGACTCGTGGGGTATCCGCACTGAGGAAATCCTGACTGCCGCGCTGCTGACCCTCGCCAAGGTAGGCGGCCCGGCAGCCACCCTGGTGATGATCCCCAGTCTCCTGACTAACCCTGCCTTCCGGCGCATGGTCACCCGCAAGCTTCACGACCCGCTCGGCGTATCAGCGTTCTGGGCGAAATTCGACGCTAAAAGCCCAGAGCAGCAAGCCACGGAGATAGCGCCAGTCCTCAACAAACTCCAGCAATTCGTCATCCGCCCGCAAATGCGCGCCGTGCTCGGACAAACCCAGCCACGCTTCCAACTCCGAGAGGTATTCACCAACCGCACCATCCTGCTGGTCAGTCTCAACAAAGGGGTGATCGGCAGCGAGGCCGCCCGGCTCCTCGGCTCGCTGCTCATCGGGCAACTCTGGCCACTCATCTTGTCCCGCGCCGCACTGCCGCCAGAACGCCGCCACTTGGTCAGCATCTACGTCGACGAAGTCCACGACTTCCTCCACGGCATACCCGGCGACCTGGCAGACGCCCTGGCACAATCCCGCTCACTCGGCGTGGCCTGGCACCTAGCGCACCAGTACCGCAGCCAACTCACCCCCGCAATGCGCGCGGCCATCGACGCCAACGCCCGCAACAAAATCTGTTTCGGCCTGGCCGCCCCTGACGCCCGTGACATGGCCGCCATGACATCCGGCCTTGAACCACTCGACTTCATCCGCCTGCCGCGCTACGCCACTTACTCGACCGCGTGGGTCGACGGCAAGGAAACCGGCTGGATCTCCGGTATCACCCTGCCGCCACGCCCGAGCCGACGCCCCGCCATCGACGCACGCGCCGCCAGCCGCCACCGCTACGGCATCCCCGCTGAGGAAACCGAAACCGCTCTAACCCAACTCGCTAGCCAACCCACCCTCACAACACCAGCTACCGAAACGACCTCACCACCAACAACCTCATCTGGTGAATTCGGCCGTCGCCTGGCCCCGACCAAGCGCCGCCAGAAGTGACCAATCGCCTGACCAGTCGCGTCACTGAACCAACCAGCTTTCACCCCGCCATCCGGCCCTCAACCACCAGTTACGGGACACGACTGTCTACCCCTTCAACGAGGCAGCCACACACCCGCACCGGCACCAGCCAGCAGCCAGCGAACCCGAGGCCGGGCCTGTCACTAACCACATCGTGAAAGGAGGACTCTCCATGATTCGTATCTCCGAGCGCCAACTTCACCACCTCATGGCACGTCTCAGCGAACGCGCCATACCCGTCCTACGATTCCTCGCCCAGCAACGCTTCGCCACCACCAGCCACCTCGCCCGACTGCTCAGACCCCACCACGCCAGCCCCGCCTCAGCCCTACGCCAAACCAGCCGCCTGACAAAACACCTGGCCACGCTTCACCTCATCCGCGCCCTCACCAGACGCATCGGCGGCATGCGCGCCGGCTCCGCCGCCGCCATCTGGCACCTGACCGAACCCGGCCACCGCCTCATCACCCGCCACGACGCCGACACCGGCACCCCAACCCGACGACGCTGGCACGAACCATCCATGAACTTCCTCACCCACACCCTCGCCATCACCGAAACACGCATCACCATCGAAGAAACCGCCCGCCACAGCCCAATCACCATCCGCCACATCGAGCCAGAACCCACCTGCTGGCGCAACCACCTCGGCCCCTACGGCCAACCCGAATGGGTCAAACCCGACCTCAGCCTCATCACCGAAACCAACGGCTACCAAGACCACTGGTGGTGTGAGATCGACCTCGCCACCGAAAACCCCGCCCGCATCACCACCAAAGCCCGCGCCTACCACCGCCACTACCAAGCCGGCACCGAACAAGCCACCCGCGGCATCTTCCCCCGCGTGCTCTGGATCACCCCACACCCCACCCGAAAACAACAACTCCACCGCATCCTGACCAGCGACACCACACTACCGGCAGGCATGCACAGCGCTATCACGCTGGAGGAGATAGCGGAGGTGCTGAACAACTAACCAGAAAGGAGAAGACACCATGAACCACCAACCACGACACACCCAAACCGGCGATCACCAGCCAGAAAACACACCCGAAACCACACCACACAACTACCCAGCAGGCGCCATCACCGCCTGGCGCCAACTCACCGGAGAACCACCAAACCAACCCCTCGACCCAGACTGGCACCACAACTTCACCAACTGCTACCACGGCAGCTGGCCAAACCGCAGCGCCTACATCGAAACCCTCGTCGAAGACATCTTCAGCCAACAACTCGAAACCATCACCAACACCATCGGCATCCCAACCAACTACATCCGCTGGAACTACCAAGCCATCTGGGAAGACGCCACCTGCTGCTTTGACATCATCGAAAACGAAGATGGAGTGCATGTGTTTGAATTATAGAATTCAAAGGGGCGTCCATATCTATCGGCTATTAATAACGAGATTAAACTGCCTTGGAGTCGTTGGTGGGTTTGGCAGAAAACTGCCGCTTGCGCTGAGAAATATAGCGCCAGATTATTCCCGTGAGCAAAAACACTATCACCGCAATGAGAGTGCCTAGCTTTACGTAGAAGTCCCAGAAGTTAAGAAACCATGTAGAAACGGCGACAGCCAACCCCATAGCGCAAAGCGTACAAGCCGCTACAATACTCCGAAGAGTTCTCTTGATTAGTCGCACCGAAACAGTGAAAGTTAAGAAGTAGATGATGGCTAGTGTCAAGCAGGCCAGGACGTCAATGTGCGATGCACCGCCAACGTTAATACCTAGTACAGGGGGAGGATTTCCGAATTTAACCGGAGAAAGAATCCAGTTGAGCCCCGAGCGGTACATACCGTACCACTCGGGGCTCCGTGCAAATTGGGATAGTAGTTCTACAAACATCTATCCATCAGTATGCACTACTTCTTGATTTTAATCAAGTATGCTTTGGGAGGGCCATACTTTTCGTGATGATAGGCCTTCTCGATCCAAGTGTTATAAGCCTCAGACCAAGACCAGTACTTATCGCGCGCACCTGCCGTATGCTGGCTAACGACCGGATATCCGTCAGAGTTGATTCCAGTCACGATGGCAACGTGGTCAAGATCCTCAGCGCCGTACATATTGAGGTTGTAGAAAATCAGATCCCCGACCTCAGCCCCGGCGGCAGTATTGTCTGACCATGAGATCTGCTTCAGCTTCACCTGGCCGCTGCTAGTCAGGTAATGGAACAGGTCATCAGCAAGGCGGGCCGCCCTGGTTGGACCAGGCTTTGGTCCATTGCGCGTTTGCTCATCATCTGTAGAGTAGTCAGTCCAACGATCAGTCTTCTGCATGCCGCCATTCCAAAGTGCCTGAGAAACGAACCATGTGCAGTCATTTCCTGAGAAACGCGGTGTGTCATATGCGTGCTCTTTTGCCCAGTTGGCGGCAGCAACAGGATTGTACGTCGAAGCATTTTCTTTTGGCTGCGGATCGGGTGACTGATCACACCTTGGCACTCCGGGCGTCCATCCATCTGCGCCGGAGTTGATGTAGGCATTAGGAATGTGCGTTCCATCGCTCAGACGCTCCCAGATCTTGGTAGCTGGCGTGGTGTTGTTGTCGACCAGCTCTCCTTCAAGTTCACAGGCCACCTCCACAGACGACCCTTCAGGCAGCGCTGCGCCCACATGCTGGCTGCTCATACTTGGCCCAGAACGCGGATACACCCCGATACCACCGGTGTAGGCGATCGTGAATCGCTGGCCAGCTGCCGCCCTCGGCGCCATGCATACCGCAGCTGCCAAGCAAGCGGCCAAGGCCATACACATGGCCAGGAAGCGCTTCGCAACACTCATCTCGAGCCTCCTTGAGGTTCATCGAAGCCCTATCGCCCCGAATGAACCAATGGTATCTAACTTTTGACAGCCGAAGGGACGACACGACCATTTTCTTGGGAGATTTTTACGATCGTGCCCCGAAAGATGAAAACTAAACAAAATTGCTGCGCCTGAACTCTCCGCAAGAATCGGGAAGAATATGGCTTTGACAAGGCCTTGTAGTCCTCGCGCGACCCACTACGCCCCGTTCCTCCTTCGCATCCTCACCCCGCGCCGCAGCAGGCAGCCCCGGACAGCGCCGACGCCGGTGCCAAAATGCTTGGCGATGGTCAAGAGGGACTTGCCCGAGGCGTACATCACTTCGGCCTCGTCCCCCTGAGGCTCATTGAGGCCGCGCTCCCGTTGGGGAACGCCAGCCTGCTTGCGAAGGCGGATGACCGTGTTCTTCGTGATGTTGAAGCGCGCGCAGATGTCCGGCACGGGGACGCCAGCCGCGTAGAGGTCAGCGACGTTGGCTCGCTGGGCCGAGGTGAGCGAAGTGAACTTGACCCTATGAGGCAGACGCGACACAGCGGAACCCTGATCACGGGTGGTAAAGTCAGGCGGCAAGCTCGCGACCAGGTCAAGGAGCGGCTGCCATTGTTTCGAGAGGGTGTCGGTGAGGGCCACCATTTGGTATTATGCAAAAATTCAACAGTTTAGATGGCCGCCTCAACGAGATAACCAAGCGTCTTGATAGTATAGACCGACGGCTCAGTAATCTCGAGAAAGATCAGGCTGAGCCTAAGTCAGTAGCCCGACACAGCGTTCACCGCCTCAACCGCCACCCAGCGCCATGGACATTCGGTCAGCACCCAGACGACTACAAGGGCCCGGTTTGGATTCGAATTACTCCCGCTACCGGCAACGCCAACCAGCCGCACACTATTCGCATCCTCTGGGGCCAGTACTTATTTGAGCGAGAGCTATATATTCCTGACGGGCCGCTCAGCCCGACTCATCACAAGACCAATCTTGGCTCAATCCCGCTGCAAATCAACGTCGAGCCAACAGCTACCGTCACTGTCGGACAAGGCCCACCGCTTGATGAAGAGTGGATAAACATCGATGAGGGTTGGACGCGGTTGGCTGGGGTGCCGATTTATCAATAAGTATAGTGTTACATAATCCTTGATAGACCCACTTGATTTAAGATTAGGAATAGAGAGATTATTTACTTCTCTATGCTTGATAAATATTTTTTTATCCCTATAATAACCTGCATGAGTGCTTCTATGATAGACAATGCCAAAGGCATGCTAACAGGATTAGCGATTGGCGATGCATTGGGGATGGTGTGCGAATTTGAGCAGCCCGGGACATTTCCATATGTTGATGAAATGAGAGCTGGCGGACCGTTTAATCTACCGAAAGGATACTGGACGGACGACACATCAATGGCACTTTGTCTAGCCGAAAGCCTGCTCAACAACGGAGGATATGATTCATATGATGTGATGGGCAATTTTACTCGGTGGCGCAATGAGGGATATTTAAGTTCCACCGGCTTTTGTTTTGACTGCGGCGGACAGATTCAAGCGGCTATTCGTGATTTTGAAAGCGATAAAAGTGCTTGGGTTGCTAAAGATACTCCACGCACTGAGGCTGCTGGCAATGGTGCAATTATGCGATTAGCTCCGGTAGTGTTAGCAGCATTCAAGCATCGCTCAGAAAAAGATATCCTTGCCATGGTTCGTTTGTCGGCCAGAGAGACGCACTACTCATTTGAAGCAGAGGCTGGCGCTGAAGTTTTCGCTGCACTACTCATTCGAGCAATGAAAGCCAATGGGAATAAAACCAAAGTGGCAGACATTGATAGTCTAAGTACCGGTAACCTGTTTGATGATATTTGGCGGCGCGTTAGACAACCGCAGGAGCTGAATACCAGCGGCTACATCGTTCATAGTTTACAGGTTGCGTGGTGGGCATTTCAAACCTACGACTCGTTCAGGGATGGCATGCTAGCTGTTGTAAACCTCGGCGGTGATTCCGATACAAATGGTGCAATCTATGGGCAGTTAGCGGGTGCATTTTATGGATATGAAGCAATCCCCACAACCTGGCGCCATGATTTATATGATGAGGCAAATATCACAAAGAAGGCCGAGTTGCTATATTTGATGGATAGCTGTGAAATTTTAGTAAGTCGTTTTGAAATCGATAAGCTACCGCCCACTCGTCAATAAACCGCGTAAATTACGTTTGTTATAATAAGTATCATGGAGACTACCGTGATCCCGTACGACCCACTTCCACCCGGCCCCTTTGTCTGGATGGATTTGGAGTATACGACGACCGATGTTGATACGGCGCGGATACTTGAAGTCGCGGCGATTATCACCAATCGCCAGCTGGAGCAAATTGGCGAGCCGTTTTCTTTGACCTGCAAGCCCGATGACTTCTCTGGGCATTCTATGCCTGAATCAGTTGTCGATATGCACACACGAAACGGCCTACTGAACGATGTCTCCGCGTCAACATATAACGAGGCCGCGCTCGAAAAGCAAGCGCTCAATTGGCTACAGCAAACCGCAAATGACGCTGTTTTAATTCACTGCGGCTATTATCTGCAATGTGACCGCGAGATCCTCGCAAGGCGCATGCCCGCGCTGTACGAGCGCTTGGGATTTCGGCAACTTGACGTACGTTGCGCCGAAGAAATGGCCGATGCTTGGACGAGCCAGGGGCGATATCGCCGAACCAACCACCACAATCATCGTGCACTCGGCGATGTGAGAGAGGCAATTTTGCTGGCTGGGAAGTATAAGGAGCGGTTTATACCGCGAGAAATGTCACACGATGCTTAGATAAAAGATAGGTACGACCACTGATAATTCAGCTAGCTAATCTTCTCATCCCCGCCCATCTGTGCTACAATTAACAACCAAAGGAAGGTCTGCGTTAACATCAGACCATATTTTTATGAAGGACGCTAGCAAGATTCGAAATATTGCCATTATTGCCCACGTCGATCACGGCAAGACGACCATGGTTGATGGGCTGCTCAAACAGTCGCGCACATTTCGCGACAACCAGGCCGAGATGAGCCAAGAATTGATCATGGATTCGGGCGATCAGGAGCACGAACGCGGTATCACCATCACCGCCAAACAGACTTCAATTTTTTACGGTGATTATAAAATTAACATCATCGACACGCCGGGACACGCCGACTTTTCGGGCGAAGTCGAGCGGACTTTGCAGATGGCGGATGGCGTCTTGCTGATCGTCGATGCGCAGGAAGGGCCGATGCCGCAGACTAAGTTTGTGCTTTCAAAAGCTTTGGAATTGGGGCTAAAACCAGTAGTGGTGATCAATAAAATTGACAAACCTGCCCGGCGCATTGCCGAGGTTGAGGATGAGCTAAGCGATCTGTTTTTGGAGCTAGCGACCGATGATAGCCAACTGCAATATCCGATTTATTACGCGATTGGGCGCGATGGCAAGGCCTGGCGAGAGATTCCTACCGACCCGAGCGACAACGCTGATCTCACACCGATTTTTGAGGCGATTATCAATGATATTCCTGCACCGAGCGTCACGGCTGACGGCGGGTTTCAGATGCTGGTGACTAGTTTGCAGTACGACACCTTTCAGGGCAAATATGCCATCGGGCGGATTGCACGCGGATCCGTTAAACGTGGTTTGCAAGTCAGCTTGCTGAAACACGGCGAGGTGTCGGGCTCAGCGCGAATTGAGAAAGTCTTTGGTTATCGCGGGCTGAACCGCGAAGAGCTTGACGAAGCGTTTGCCGGCGATATCGTGGCGCTGGTTGGCGTCAGCGAAGCGCACATCGGCGATACGATTGCTGATAAAGAACAGCCTGAAGCCTTGCCAGCAATTGCCATTGAAGCACCGACGCTGAGTATGTACCTGGGCCCGAATACCAGCCCGATGAAAGGGCGCGAAGGCGAGTTTACCACCTCGCGGCAAATCGGCGACCGATTGCGGCGAGAGTTGGAAACCAACGTAGCGCTGCGCGTCGAAGAAAACGGCATCGGCTTTACGGTGTCTGGCCGCGGTGAATTGCATCTCAGCGTCTTGATCGAGACCATGCGGCGCGAAGGCTTTGAATTTGAAGTTGGCCGCCCGCAAGTGGTGACTATCACTGAGGACGGCATCGAAAAAGAGCCAATTGAAGAATTACAAATCGAAATTAATAGCGAATTCATCGGTGCGATCAGCCAGGAGTTGGGCGCGCGCCACGCTGAAATGAAGTCACAGGAAACCACCGCCAGCGGCGCCACCCGCATCACCTACGTGCTGCCAACCAGGGCTTTAATCGGCCTACGCAACGTACTCTTGACCGCCACCAAAGGCACGGTGATTATGAATTCCCTGCCGCATGGCTATCAACCGCTGGGCAGTAAATTGCCAAAGACCCGCGGCGGCGTGCTCATCGCCTTTGAAGCTGGCACCACCACGCCGTATGCCCTGCAAGCGGCCGAGGCGCGCGGCGAACTCTTGGTTGGGCCGGGCACGGAAGTCTATGCCGGGATGATCGTCGGCATTTACAACCGCCAAGAAGACATCGAAATCAACGTCTGCAAGGCTAAGCATCTGACCAACATGCGCTCCAAATCGTCCGATGGCACAGTGCAATTGACGCCATTTACCCAATTTAGCCTGGAGCAATGCATCGACTTTATCGAGGACGACGAGCTGCTGGAAGTGACGCCAAAATCTCTGCGCCTGCGCAAACGCTACCTTGACGCTAATGAGCGCAAGCGCGCTAATAAAAAGTAAGTTTTTAATAAGAATAAGAGGGTTACTATGTCAAAGAAATGGCGCGACGTCAACGGATTTTATCAAATCTATCCGCGGTCGTTTATGGATTCTAATGGCGATGGCGTCGGCGACTTGCGCGGCGTGATTGACAAGCTTGATTATATTAAGAGCGGCGATAAGTCGCTCGGCATTGACGCAATTTGGTTTTCGCCGTTTTATCCGTCGCCGCAAGCCGATATGGGCTACGATGTGG